>Ga0070741_10008234_pt1 | contig 21059 bp, 17 predicted proteins | sample Coa_R1_4_FD_66440 | JGI IMG/M metagenome (GOLD analysis project Ga0070741, IMG submission 66440) | Surface soil microbial communities from Centralia Pennsylvania, which are recovering from an underground coalmine fire - Coalmine... | ecosystem: Environmental > Terrestrial > Soil > Unclassified ...
ACCCACCCTGCGCTCCGCGCAGGGGCCCAGGCGATCCACCCTGCGAGAGCCGCGCGGCGTCGACGAAGCGGCCGTACGCGAAGTAGGCGGCGCACGCGCCCTCCGACGAGACCATGGTGGCGCCGAGCGGCGTGTCGGGCGTGCAGCGCGTGCCGTACGCCGAGCAGTCGCGCGGCTTCTTCAGGCCCTTCAAGATCTGCCCGCTGATGCAGAGCGACGACTCTTCGGTCTCGATCGCGCCGACGTCGAAGATCCGCTCGGCGTCGTGCGCGCGCAGCTCCCAGCGCAGCTTGTAGCCGCTCTTCGGGATCGCGCCGACGCCGCGCCACTTGCGGTCGCAGACCTCGAACACCTCGTCGATCAACTTGCGCGCGGCCGGATTGCCGTCTTCGCGGGCGGCGCGCGCGTACTGGTTCTCCACCTCGGCGCGTCCCGCCTCGAGCTGGCGCACGGTGCGCAGGATCCCGTCGAGCAGATCGATCGGCTCGAAGCCGGTGATCACGATCGGCACGCCGTAGCGCCGCGCGATCGGGCGGTACTCGGCCTCGCCCATGACGGCGCAGACGTGGCCCGGTCCGAGGAAGCCCTGCACGCGATTGCCGGGCGACTGGAGGATCGCGGTCATCGCCGGCGGCACCAGCACGTGCGAGACCAGCACGCTGAAGTTGGCCAGCCCGCGGCGGCGCGCCTGCCACACCGCCATCGCGTTCGCCGGCGCGGTGGTCTCGAAGCCGATGGCGAAGAACACCACCTGGCGATCGGGATTGGCGGCGGCGAGCTTGACCGCGTCGAGCGGCGAGTAGACCACGCGCACGTCGGCGCCGCGCGACTTGAGCGAGAGCAGATCGCCGCGCGAGCCGGGCACGCGCAGCATGTCGCCGAACGAGCAGAAGGTGACGCCGGGGCGCGCGGCGATGGCGTGCGCGCGATCGATCAGCTCGAGCGAGGTCACGCACACCGGGCAGCCGGGGCCGTGCACCAGCTCGACCTCGCGCGGCAGGATCTCGTCGAGGCCGTACTTGACGATCGAGTGCGTCTGCCCGCCGCAGACCTCCATGATCACCCACGGCCGCGTGACCGCGCGCGCGATCGCCTGCGCCAGCTTGCGCGCCGCTTCGCCGTCGCGGTACTCGTCGAGGAACTTCATGACGAGCCCTCGGCCAGCTCGTCGAGCTGGTCCATGCCGGCGAGGAACTCGAAGATGCGCTTCGCCTCGGCCTCGTCGATGCGCGACAGCGCGTAGCCGACGTGCACCAGCACGTACTCGCCCGGCTGAACGTCGGGGACGTGCTCGACACACACCTCGCGGAACACGCCGGCGAACTCGACGCGGCCCATGAGCACGTCGTGCTCGCGGTACAGCTCGGTTACGCGGCCCGGCACGCCGAGGCACATCGTCAGGCCTCCTCGCGCGGTTGATCGCGCGCGGCGGCGACGGCGAGCTGGCCGAGGCTGAGGCCGCCGTCGTTGGGCGGGACGTGGTGGTGGCGGTAGACGCGAAAGCCGTCGCGCGCGAGCCGCGCGGCCGACTCCTCGGACAGGATGGCGTTCGAGAAGCAGCCGCCCGAGAGCGCCACGGCGGCGAGACCGAAGTCGCCGCGCAGGCGCGCGCACACCGCCGCGATCATTTCGACGATCGTCGAATGGAAGCGGCGGGCGATCCGCTGGGGCGAGACGCCGCGGCGCGCGTCGCCGGCCAGCTCGCGGAGGAGCGGCGCGGGATCGATCGGCAGCGCGCCGCCGTCCGCCGCGGCGCCGAGCGCGAAGGGATAGTGGCCGTCGGGCGCGGCCTCGGACGCGAGCGCTTCGAGGCGCATCGCCGCCTGGCCCTCGAAGCTGGCGCGCAGGCCGGCGCCGGCGATCGCCGCCGCGGCGTCGAACAGCCGCCCGATGCTAGAGGTCGGCGGAGCGTTGACGCGCCGCTCGAGCATCGCCTCGACCACGCGCTGCTCGCTTGCGGCAATTTGCCGCAGCGCGGGCGCGGGCTCGCAGCCGGCGTTTCGCAGGTGGGCGAGCGCCATGCGCCACGGCTCGCGGATGGCGCGCCCGCCGCCCGGCATCGGCACGTAGGCGAGGTGCGCCGCCCGCACCGCCTCGCGCGCGTCGCCGACGAGGAACTCGCCGCCCCAGATGGCGCCGTCGGTGCCGAGGCCGGCGCCGTCGAAGATTACGCCGATCACGCGCTCGCTGGCGCCGTGCTCGGCCAGGCAGCTCGCCAGGTGCGCGTGGTGGTGCTGCACCGCGATCAGCTCGAGCGGCTCGCGCGCCGCCCGCTCCGCCGCGTAGCGCGTCGACGCGTAGTCGGGGTGCAGGTCGTGGATCAGCCGGCGCGGCGCGAGGCGCCAGGCGCGCTGGTACTGATCGATGGCGGCGCCGTAGGCGAGGTACGCGGGGTAGTGCTCGAGATCGCCGAGGTGGTGGCTCAGGATGCCGCGCCGCTCGGCGCCGAGCGCGAAGGTCGACTTGAGCGCGCCGCCGAGCGCCAGCGTCGGCGTGGCCAGCGGCTGCGGCAAGGCGAGCGGCAGCGGCGCGAGGCCGCGCGAACGGCGGAGCCACAGCGGCATTTTGCCGCAGATGCGCGCCACCGAGTCGTCCGAGCGCGTATGGATCGCGCGATCGTGCGTGAGGAAGAGGTCGGCGACTCCCGACAGCCGCGCGATCGCGTCGCCGTCGTCGAACGCGATCGGCTCGTCGGAGCGGTTGCCGCTGGTCATCACCAGCGGCGCGCCCACGGCGCGGAGCAGCAGGTGATGCAGCGGCGTATAGGCGAGCATCACGCCGAGCTGCGACATGCCGGGCGCGACGGCGGCGCACGTCTCGGCGTCGGCGCGGCGCGCCAGCAGCACGATCGGCCGGCTCGGCGCTTCGAGCAGCGCGCGCTCCTCGGGCGAGATGCGGGCGAGCCGCTCGGCGGCGGCGAGATCGGCGACCATGACGGCGAACGGCTTCTCGTCGCGCTGCTTGCGCCGCCGCAGCTCGGCGACGGCGGACTCGGCGCGCGCGTCGCAGGCGAGATGAAAACCGCCGAGGCCCTTGATCGCGCCGATCGCGCCGGCCTGAAGTCGCGCGGCCGCGGCTGCGAGCGGATCGCCGGCCGCGATCGGCCGCCCGTCGCCGTCGAGCAGCCGCAGGCGCGGGCCGCACGCCGGGCACGCCGTCGGCTGCGCGTGAAATCGCCGGTTGCGCGGATCGAGATACTCGGCGCGGCAGTCGGCGCACAGCTCGAACCCGGCCATGGTCGTGCGCGCGCGGTCGTAGGGGACGCCGGTGACGATGGTGAAGCGCGGGCCGCAGCTCGTGCAGTTGAGGAACGCGTAGCCGTGGCGGCGATCGCCGGGATCGAACAGCTCACGCAGGCAGTCGGCGCACGTCGCGAGATCCGGCCCGATGACGACGTCGTCCTCGCCCGCGGCGTCGCTCTCGGCGATGCGGAACTCGAGGTCGCCGCCGAGCGGCAGCGCCGTCGACGCCAGCCGATCGATGCGCGCGTGCGCGGGCGCGCCGGTCGCGATCTCGCCGACGAAGCGGTCGAGCACGGCCGGCTCGCCTTCGACTTCGATGTGGACGCGCCCGGTCTGATTGCGCACGAATCCACGCAGGCCGAGACGCGACGCCAGGCCGTGAACGAACGGTCGAAAGCCGACGCCCTGCACCAGCCCCGTGACGGAGATGGCACGGCGCGCTACTACGCCGGTCCGCCTGGAGAGCATCGACCGTCGACGATACAGGATCGGTCGCAGACGTGTCGATCACAAAATTCGGGAAAGTCAATGCGACATGTTGTCGCAGGGGTCCGACCGCGGTTGTGCGCCGCCGGGCGTTCAGCGGAGGGGGCTCAGCGACGGGACTCAGCGACGGGGGGCGAGCGCGATCGTGAGGTGCCGTTTGACGGCGCCGGCGGCGCGGCCGACGGTGAGGTCGCCTTCGAGCGTGCCGCTCGGGATCAAGTAGGAGCCCGCGTCGAGCGTCGCGTCGCCGGCGAGCTTCCACGGCACGCCCCACGCCGTCGCGCGCGTGACGCGGCGGGGCCCGCTCTCGGCGGGGAGCGGCGCCAGCCACGCGAGCGCGAACCAGAAGGCGGCGTCGACGCCGGCGAACGAGACGTCGGCGTCGAAGCGCGGCGCTCCGCCGGCCAGCGCGCCGGTCTTGCGATTCACCGCGAACGAGACGCTCTTGCCGTCGAGCAGCGAGATCGCCTGCTGCTGCGCCGGCGACTCGGCGGCGATCTCGGCGCGAAACTTCTCCGGCGACGACGCGGCCGCCTCCATGCGCGCGTGCGGCGCGTGCACCGTGACCGTGACCTCGTCGGTGTCGGCGCCGCGCGCCACCTTCGCGTCGATCCACAGATCGACGATGCAGCTCCAGCGGCCCTCGGACGAGCTCGACTGCACGGTCAGGGTGATCGTCGAAGCGGCGGCCGCGCCCGCGGGCACCGCGTACGCCGACAGCGCGAACCATAACGTCAGGGCGATCATCTCGTTCACCTCGGGTTGCGGTCAGCGTCCATAGAGGAAGTCGTAATGCGAGCGGATCCAGTTGTGGAACGCGCGCAGGCGCGGGCCGTAGCGCGCGCGCAGGATCGGCTCGATGGCGGCGCCGTGCGCCACGTCCTCGCGCTCGACGCCGCGCAGGCGCTCGCGCCACACCACGCGCTCGCCGGCGCGCACGATGAGGTCTTCGTGCTCGTCGACCTCGGCGACGGCATCGAACGGCTCCGCGCCGTCGAGCTCCGGCAGCGCATCGGGCGCGGCGAGCCGCGTCTCGCTCACGCCGCGCGCGCGCGCCTCGACGCGCCGCCGCTCCTCGGCGCGCCGCGCCTCCGCCTCGCGCGCCGGCGCCGAGCGCGCCCACTCCTCGTCGCGCCGCCGCCGCTCCTCGGCGCGCCGCCGCTCGTCGTCGGCGACGATCTCGCCGAGACGCGCGCAGAAGTCGAGCGCCTCGCCGTCGGGCGGCAGCAACCCGTCGAGCGCGATCGCGTCGCTGGGAAACGGCTCGAAGCAGTCCCAGCTGCACGTCCACGCGTGCAGCGCGTCGCCCTCGACGACGAACGCGGTGTCGATGTAGCCCTCTTGCGCCGGCTCGCTTCCCATGCGGCTCTCGAACACGCGCGCGAGCCGCCCGTCGCGCCCGACGAGGTAGAAGACGTGCGCGCGGTCGAGCCGCTGGTTCGCCGGCGTCACGAAGCGATAACCGGCCCGCTCGAGCGCGACCGCGTCGGCGCCTTCGATCAGCACGCCGCCGTCGCGCGTGCGCCAGCTTCGCGTTCCCCGCATCGAGCGCCAGTTTAACCCGCCGACCGCCGCGCCGGCGTGCCGGCGTGCAGGCTACACTCCGGGCGGATGCGCAAACGGACGAGGGCGCTCGTGCTGCCCGCGATCTTCGCCGCCATCGCGTGCGCGACGATGATCTTCCTGACCGCCGTGAACTGGGGACGCTCGTGGCGCTCGCTCGACGAGGCGCCGCCGCTCGACGGTCTGCCCGGCGTCGCGCGCGTCGACGACGAGCGCACCAGCTGCCTGTTCGTGCGGCCGTGCGGCGCGCGGCGCACGCGGCTCTACGGCACGCTCGCCGACGACGAGACCGTGGCGCGCGCGCTCGAGGCGCGGCTCGAAGCGGCGCAATTCGCGCGCGAGCCGTTGACGCCGAGCGCGATGTTCGGCCCCGGCGCGGTGCAGTACCGCCTCGGCCACTTGCGGTTCCGCTTCGAGTTTCACCCGGTGCCGTACGGAACCCGCGCGCCGGGGATGGTGCCGCGCGGTTACCGGCGCGCGCTCGTCGTCGGGCTCGACAACTGGGCCGGCATCTGGGACTGACGCGACTGCGCACGGCCGTGTGCGCAATCCGGGACGAGAGTCCCAGCCGGCGTCACGTGTTCTCGCGCCGATAGCCCCGCGATCGGCGCGGCACGTCGTTTGCGAAGCGGTCCGGCATGCGCAAACCAACCCTGTTCGTTCTCGCCTTCGCCTTCGCCGCCACCGGATGCGTCGCCCAGGACGACGTCAGCATGTCGGAAGCGGCGCTCTCCAGCAGCGAGCACACCGCGTTCAACTTCTTCGTCAGTAAAGGGCTGACCAAGTTTCAAGCCGCCGGCATCGTCGGCAACCTGGTCCAGGAGTCGGGCGTCAATCCCGGCTCGGTTCAATTCGGCGGCGGGCCGGGGCGCGGCATCGCGCAGTGGTCGGTGGGCGGCCGCTGGGATCGCGACCACGACGACAACGTCGCGTGGTACGCGAGCGCGCACGGCGAGTCGCGCTGGGCGCTCAACACGCAGCTCGCCTTCACCTGGTACGAGCTCGAGTCGTTCGGCGGCTACGGGCTGGCGGCGCTGCGCTCGAGCGGCAGCCTGCGCGACGCCACCATCATCTTTCAAGATCGCTTCGAGGGCTGCGGCCAGTGCGACGAGTCGCGGCGGATCCAGTACGCCGAGCAGGCGCTGAGCGCGTACGGCGGCGGCGCCTCGAGCGGCGGCGGCGCGGGCTGCTACTCGCACACGCTCGGCCGCGAGATGCCGGACAACGCGTGCGTGCAGAGCCGCTCCGACAACCTCTGGTACCAGTGCGCCAACGGCAGCTGGGTCGATCGCTGGACCGATCCCGCCGCGTGCAACGGCGTCCACCCGCTCTGACCGCCGTTCGCTTCCACGGCCGAGGTCGAATGAGGCATAGTCGGGGCTTTCCATGTCCGACTATCCGGAACGGCCGGCCGAGCTCGATCGCCGCTACGCCGACGCGCTCGCCAGCGAGACCGCGCCGACCAATCCCGACCCGACGCCGCAGGCGACCCTCGATCAGATCCGCCAACTGCTGACGAGCTACTACGCCGCGCGCGACAAGACACTCGCCGACGCGCTCGCCAACAACTTGCGGCCGGGCGACGACGCGACCGCCGATTCGTTCGCCGCCGCGTGGCGCGATTACTTTCGCGGCAAATCCGACGACGCCGCCAAGACGTTCGACGGTGTGGCGAGCAGCGCCAAAGGCGCGATGAGCAAGTTCATCGCCGACTTCGCGATCGTCGAGAAGATGTTCTACCTCGGCCTCGGCGATTTCCCGATGGCGCGCGCGCTCGGTCAGACGCGCACCGATCAGCGATCGCTCGCCGATCGCAGCGCCAAGCTCGACGAGCTCTGGCGAACCACGATCGATTATTGGCAGCGCTTCGACGGTCAATTGGCTTCACTGCGCAATGACATCTTGACGATGTTTCAAAACATCGTCGGCACCATGACCAGCTGGCAGAACGAGCTCGAGGACAACGTCCGCAGCGACCTCTCGGCGCTCTCGGGGTATGCCCGGAGCGGCGCGCCGGGATTGGGAAGAGTGACCAACACCATCGTCCGGGAAGTGCAGCGGGGAATGGATCTGGTGGCGCAGCTCCGCGCGACGCCGGACCAGTTCATGAGCCGCGCGCTCGATCTCTACGCGCAGCGCGGCGACGCCATCGAGGGCTTCTTCGACGATCACCGGCAGGAGACGAAGACGTTCCTCGACGGCAACAACAACGTCCTCGTGCAGAAGCGGCTCGATCAAGCCACCAAGGATTGCGGCGACGCGGCGTCCAAGGTGGGAACCGACGCGATGGTGAAGGACGCCAAGACGTTCATCGACAAGATGAACGATTCGGTGCGCGCCGTCGGCGATCAATACAACGCCGCGTTCGATGCGTTCTTTGGCAAGTTCGACGGCAAGTACATCGGCAACGTGAACGACGCGACTCGCCTGATCTTGGCGGAGGATGGCTTCTTCGATCAGTTCTGGGCCGAGCTCATGAATCAAAACATGCCCGACAAGCTGCGCAGCCTCGCCGACAAGATTCGCAGCAATGAAACCATCTCGATCGACGACGTCACGGACGACATGCGGACCCAGGTAAAGTCCTATCTACAAGCGCAGCTCGAGCCGCTACGCGACTCCATCGCGGCCATCGATCAAAGCTTCCTGGATCGGTTCAAGCTGGTCTACATCAGTGTGCCGCTGTCGCAATGGAGTGACGCGGTCAAGAAGATCACGGGTTGGAGCAAGTGATGGCCGACTTGACGCAGATTGGGGACGACGTTCGATCGGGCGTCACGACCGACGCCATCCTCGACGGCGATCGGCCCGGCTTGTGGGTCACGTGGATCGATTGGGACAGCGATTTCCGGCGCGAGCTCCAGCTCGGCGACTTGATCACCGCGGTCGACCAGGACGATCTCTCGGCGGTATTGCAACCGGGCCACGTCGATCTCGGCATCGGACAATGGAATGAAGCGACGTTCTTTCGCAATAAAGGGGTAAAGCACGATCAATCGATCGCGCTCACCGTCTTGCGCGGCGACGCCACCGTCACCGTGCACGGCAAAGTCCACGGCAGCTATCTCTATTACGACGCGAGCGGCAATCAATCGCTCGCGCCCGGCGGTCCGTCCAACATGGCGGGCGACGGCTTCGACGACGTGTGGTCGCTGTGGTATCCGCGCTTTCGCGACAAGATGTCTTATGTGCTCATGCGCGCGTGGCGCGATCGCGCGTTCTCCAATCGGTATGAATTGCAGCAGCACCTCAACGAGCGGCCGCGCATCGATTACCTGCTTCAGCACTATGCCGGCCCGTTCGCCGCCGCGATGCAAGCCGATTGGGAGCGCACGCGGCAGTGTCTCGCCGGGAAATTGTTCGTCCTCGGGCCGAGCGATCTGGCGTATCGCGCGCTCGGCGACCAGCGCGTGGCGCAAGCCAGGCAGGCGGCGGCCAAGGCGTGGGACGCGATCCACGTCGAGCTGGCGGCGCAGCTCACGCCGCCGTTTCCGGCGCCGCAGCCGAGCGATCGCGCGAAGGTGGCAGGCAAGCTGGTCGAGCTGCCGCGCTTTGTCGAGCGCGACATCATCGACGGGCTCGGCAGCGCGTATATCGCGCTCGGCAATTCGTCGGATGGTTATTACTTCGCCGCGCTCGCGTCACCGGAGGTGGTGCGGCTGTTCAATGTCTTTCACCGCTATCGCGGGCTCGTCGATCCGACCGCCGCGAAGCAGTTCAAGTTGATCGCGCGCATCATCGATCAGCCGCCCAAGATGATCGTCGTCAACGGCCAGGGCACGATCGGTTTCATGGTGCAGCCGATCGCGGCGCTGGGCGGCGACGACGAGGTGTTCGTCGATCTGCGCCAGGACGCGCCGCCGTTCGCCGGCGAGGCCGATCTCGTGACGCTCGCGCCGGCGCCGCACGACGACGGCTCGCCGGCCTCGGTCATCGGCGCGCTGATCCAGGCGGTCAAGCTCGCCGACCGGGCGACGTGGAACAGCCTGTTCTCCCCGTGGCGGCTGACCGACGATCACAGGCTCGACACCAGCTACAGCCCGTCGACCGCCGACCTCGACGAGTATTGGGAGCAGTCGCGGCAGTTGATCACCGGGCCGGTCTTCGACGCGCGCATCGACGCCGTCGATCGCGTGCAGCACGTGCTGCGCGGCGACCGCGCGACCGGCGTCCCCGACGTCGAAGAGGTCCTGGTCTGGATCGATCTCATCGGGCAGTTCGACGGCGAGTATCGCAGCTACGTGGACGTGAAGGTCGTGCGCGGCTGGACGCTCCAGCGCGCCAACGGCGGCCCGTGGCAGATCGCGACCGTGCAGCAGCTCTGAGCGTGCCCGATGGTGATAACCTGATCGTGCTCGTCACCTGCGCGGGAGGTATGTCATGCGGAGAACGTTCTCGTGGCTCACGCCGCTCCTGCTCGCGGCGTGCGGCGCGGCGGGCTCGAACGGAAACCCCGACTCGGGCGCATTCGACGGAGCGGCTGCGAGCGACGGCGCCTCGCCGCTCGACGCCTGGCTGGCGCCGGCCGACGGCGGCCCGTTTCATGGCGGCAACCCCAACGGCTCGTGCAGCGCCGGCGTGCCCGCCGCCGGCAAACCGGTCGACACCTCGAAGCCGACCACCGTCGTCGGCACCGGCACCGCCGCGAGCTGCACCTTCGCCGCGCTGAGCAGCGCCGTCGCCAAGGGCGGCATCATCACCTTCGACTGCGGCGGCGGTCCGGTCACCATCGCCGTCACCGCCACGCTCGACCTGCCGACCAACGTCGACACCGTCCTCGACGGCGGCGGCCTTATCACGCTCGACGGACAGGCGGCGGCGCGCATCCTCAGCTTCAACAGCCCGGGCTATCGCACCAACACCACGCGCGTGACCATTCAGCGCCTCGCGTTCGTGCGCGCGAAGACCAACCCGGTGCAGGCCATCCCGTTCGCGGCCGCGCCGTGCTCGCAAGGCTTCAACGACGGCGAGGGCGGCGCCATCTACATGCGCGACGGCAACCTCACCGTCATCGACTCGATCTTCACCGAGGACCACGCCGCGCCGCTCGGGCCCGACACCGGCGGCGGCGCCATCTACATCAACGGCAGCAAGAGCGGCGCGCTGATCGTCGGCTGCACGTTCACCAACAACTCGGCGAGCAACGCCGGCGCCGTCGGCGCGCTCAACGCCGAGCTCGACGTCTACGACAGCCTCATCACCGGCAACGTCGCCACCGGCCACGACGCCAACAACAACGATCCGTCCAAGTGCAGCGCCATGAACAACGGACAGAACGAGATCGGCTCGGGCGGAAACGGCGGCGCGCTCTACGGCGACGGCGACGGCTTCAATATCGTCGTGTGCGGCGACGACATCGAGAACAACGCCGCGGGCGTGAACGCGTTCGGCGGCGGCATCTTCTTCACCAGCGACGACTTCTCCGGGACGCTGACGATTACCGACTCGACGATCACGGGCAACACCGGCGGCCACTGGACCAACGTGATGTCGGGGAGCGTGACCAACGCGGGCACGGCGATTGGCACCAATGCCAAGAGCATCAGCATTACCAACTCGACGGTGCAGGGTTATCCCTGAGCCGCGCGATCAGGGCGCGACGCCGAGCGCGCCGATATCGAACGCGCCCGCGGGACGATTCACGCCGGTAAAGTCGTTTGTAATGAGCGTCGATTGATCCGCGCCCGCCGCTTTGGCCGGCGAGCCGGCGAGCGGACGCGCTTTGGACCAGTCATAGACGGGTTTCTGCGCCGCGCTTTGACTGAACTCAGTCGAGTCCTCAATCAAAGCGTCCGATTGCAGACTGTGCTGATCCCACGGATGCGCCGCTTTCCATGCGGTAAAGTCCTGCGTCGTCGCCGCCGTCGACCATTGCGCCGGCCCCGAGAATAGATTGTCGTCACAGGTGATGCCCGCGCCCGCATTGACGTGTCCCGCGTCGATGAATCGATCATCGGTCGTCGCGCTCACAATCAAGTTGTTCTCCACGATGCTGTTCGCGCTCGAATCGGTCGTCGTTCCATCGGCGAACAGATGTCGCCATCCATAACCCGATTGTCCCGGGATCGCCGGCGCGCCGAGCACAATGGTGTTGTTGACGATCGAGCAGCTCTTGAGCCCATGCGACATGGCGGCCGCCGTGCCGTCGTCATAGTCGAGAAACCCGAACTTGCCGCCTGCGAACACGTTATTGACCACTGTGATGTTGGCCAGGTGCGCATAGCCGGTCGGCATCTCGAACGAGGAGCCCGGCTCGTCGGCGAGGCTGATGTTCACCGGCGTGAGCCGTTTGGCCCAGTCGGTGTTGTAGCCATTGGAGAGTGTCAATAGATTGTCGAACGTCTGCGTCGCGTCGCGCGGGTGGTCGAAGACGAAGTTGCTCTCGACGCGCGCGTTCTGCGTATTGTCGAAATAGAGATTAACCGACCAATTGTCATAGACCACATTGTGGCGCATGACGTTGTTCATGCTGACGTGCGCCGTGCCGTTGTCGTCATTGGTGCCCCAGAAGATGATCCCTTCGCCGCCGTTCTGATAGACCACGTTTCCCTCGGAGAGCGCGTCGCTCTCGCTGTACCAGGAGAGCCCGCCCGGCCAGCCGCCGGTGGCGTTGCCGTTGTTGAAGCGCGGCCAGTTGTCGAGCACGTTCATCCAGATGCGCGTGCGCTGGACGACGTTGCCGTCGGCGGCGAGGTTGTTGCCGCCGGCGTCGAACGCCGCGCCCGCGCCGCCGTTGAACTTGAGGTCGCAGCGATCGATCAGGTTGTTGCTCGACTCCGCATAGACGGCGCCCCACGAGGCCGCGCGCATGGTGAGCCCGATGAAGCGAAACCCATCCGCGCCCTGCGGCAAGACGATCAGCGGCTCGTGGCCGACGTTGATGCTGTTATAGAGAATGGAGATGTCCGCGCCGTTGGGATCGGCCGTGCCGAGCGTGCCGCCGAAGTCGGCATAGAGCGTCTTGCCGGCCGCGTCGAAGAACCAGTTGTTGCTTTGATCTTTTATGTCCGCTTGCGTCTGATTGGGCGGCAGCGGATCGGCGCCGTAGAGCGAGAGCTGGCCGTGCACCAGCTCGCGCAGCGCCGCCTCGACGGCGCCGGCGTGCACGTAGATCCCGAGCACCGGCTCGTTGGCGCTGATCTTGGCGAGCCCCGCCGTCGAGGTTTGCCACACGGTGGTCTGGCCCTGCGCGGTGTAGCGCGTCCACGCCGCGGGCGCGAGGCCGCCGTCGAGGATCGGCGCGCCGGTGCCGTGGCCGTACGAGCCAATGGTGAGGCGCGAGAAGTTGTCGAGCGCCGGACGCTCGCGGTAGACGCCGCCGCCGAGCAGGATCGTATCGCCCGGCTGGAGCGCGGCGTTGGCGAGCGCGGCGCCGAGCGTCTTCTTCGCGGCGGCGAAGCTCGAGCCGTCGTGCGCGTCGTCGCCGTGCTGCGCGTCGCAGTACCAGGTGTGCGCGGGCGCGGCGGCCGGCGGCACGTCGGGCACCGTGCCGTCGAAGACCGGCCACGGCAGCGTCACGCCGCCCCACGTGCCCGCGCCGATCGCGCCCCCGTCACCCGCGCCACCGTCGCCACCATCGGGTGCGCCGCCATCGGGCGCGCCGCCATCCGCTCCGCCGTCGGGCGCCGTGCCGGCCGTTTGAGGGCAGCCCGCGAGCAACGCCAGCATGCACGCCATCGAGATCCGCATTCGCCCAGTGTACGCCGGCTTCGAGGAAACTCGCGGTTGACTGACTGGGGGCGCAGGCGCCGGCGCGCGGCACGATTCGCCACAGATACGCCCATCAAACAAGGAGCGCGCCGCCGGTACGCGTCGTGCTCTAGCGTGGCGCGACTGGAGGACCCGATGCTCGATCGCGCGCGCTCATCGATCTCAGCCGCTTCCGCCGCGGCGCTGCTCGCCGCGCTCGCCGGCTGCGGCGAAGGCGCGCCCTCAGCCGGCACCGCGTCGAGCGCGAGCGCGAGCATGCGCGCGGTCACGTTCAAGACGTCGCTGCTCGGCGAGTACGTCACCGCCGAAGGCGCCGGCGGCGGCGACGTCAACGCCAACCGCGCGATCGCCGGCACGTGGGAGACCTTTATGCTCTACGATTTGAACGGCGGCGATTTGAATCACGGCGATCTGATCAATCTACAAACCAACAACGGCCATTTCGTTTGCGCCGAGAACGGCGGCGGCGGAATCGTCGACGCCAACCGCACCGCCGCGAGCACGTGGGAGACGTTCCGCGTCCTCAAGCTCGGCGGCGGCGACGCGGTCGTGCGTGACGGCGACGCCATTGCGCTGCAAACCGAGATCGCCGGCCGCTACGTCTCGGCGATCGGCGGCGGCGGCGCCAACGTAGTCGCCGATCGCACCGCGATTCAAAGCTGGGAGACGTTCCTCATCGGTTTGCCGTCGAGCCACGCCGGCCCGCCGGCTCCGGTGAGCGCGCCGCCGGTGGCGCCGCCGCCGAGCACCGCGCCGCCGACGCGCCTGCGCATCACCAGCCACTGCGCCGATCCGATCTGGATCGCTCACTCCGACAACGTCGGCGATCCGCAGAACGTCCAGCTCGCGAGCGGCCAATCGTACGACTACCAGATCCCGAGCGGCGGGCTGGCGTCGGCGCGCTTCTGGCCGAAGATCGGCTGCGACGCCACCGGCCATCACTGCGCGATCGGCGACAACGGCCAGGGCGGCGGCCAACCATGTCCCGCGAACGGCTGCCAGCCGCCGATCGACTCCAAGTTCGAAGTCACCTTCGCCGCCGCCGGCGCGAGCGATCAGACCTGGTACAACCTGAGCCAGGTCGACGGCTACACGCTGCCGTTCAAGGTCGCGCCGTCGGGCGCGGGCGTGAACCAGGGAACCTGCGTCGCGTCCGACTGCTCGCAGCTCTCACTCAATGGTTGTCCCGGCGCCGAGAACCTGAGCGGCGGCGGCGCGTACCCGGCCTACGCCGTCGAGGATCTGCGCGTGCGCGACGCCGGCGGCCGCGTCATCGGCTGCATGTCGCCGTGCAAGAAATGGAACTACCCCGCGCCGTGGGGAATCGGCGGCTCCGAGGGCGTCGACCCGGGATTGCACCTGTGCTGCCCGACGCCGATCGATCCGGCGACGGGGCAGTGCACCATCGCCAATCACTGCATGACCTCGCCCGCGTGCTCGAACGCCGGCGATCCGCTCAGCGTGGTGCACACCGATTACGTCGCGGCGATCCGCGCGATGTGCCCGAGCGCGTATTCGTACGCCTACGACGACGCCGCCGGGCTGCACGCGTGCCCCTCGGACACCGCGTTCGAAGTCACGTTCTGTCCGTAGCGCTCGCGGCCGGCGGCGATTCGCAAGAGGAAGCAGGCCCACATGCGATAGGGCGACCAGCGCGCGGTGAGGCGCGCGACCGCGGCGGCGGGCGGGCGATCGCCGAGGCCGTGCAGGCGGCCGAGCGCGGCGAGCGCGCGCGGCTCGTCGGGAAACACGTCGCGCACGCCGCACGCGCGCAGGTAGATCCCCTGCGACCAGAACGCGCCGATGCCGCGGATGGCGCGCAACGCCCGCGGCGCCTCGACGTCGCCGAGCGCGCGCAGCCGAGCGGCGTCGAGCAGCCCGGCCTCGGCCGCGGTCGCGACGCCGCGCAGGCGATCGATCTTTTCGCGCGGCAGTCCGCCGAGCGCGGTCACGCGCGCCAGCCGATCGGGCGGCGGAAAGCAGCGCAGCTCGCCGCCGAACGCGCGCAGCCGCACGCCGTGCTCTCCGACGAGCCGCGCCTGCACGCGCGCGGCCTGCTCCATCGAGATGCGCTGCGACAGCACCGCCCACGCCGCCGCCTCGTACGGCGACGGGAACAGCACCGGCCGCAGGTACCCGAGCGCCGCCATCACGCGCCCGAGCCTGGCGTCGCGCGCGCCGACCTCCGGCCAGTCGCGCGCGTCGCCGTCGAGCGAGAACATGCGCGCGAGCTGGCGCGCGATCGCGTCGGGCCGCGCGCCGGCCACGCGCCCGCGCAGGCCGCGCTCGTCGCCGTCGAGCTCGGCGGCGACCGGCGTGAAGTCGCCGTCGAGCGGAAAGGCGAGCCGCACGCGCGTGCCTTCGGGCGCAAAGCGGGTGATCGGCGACCAGCGGCAAAAGACGCCGAGCGCCGCGCGAAACGAGAAGGGGCCTTCGGCGGAGATGGCGATCGGGTGAGTCGTCATGCTCGTATCCTCCATTTCGAACACGATAAAGCGACCCTCCTGACAACGTCCTGTCAGTAGACAGAGCCGCCGGCCGCCGCCGTATAATCGGGCGATGACCCACCTGCACGCGTTATTGAGCGCGCCGTTCGATCGCGGAGTGTTCGCCGAGGTGCACGGGCAGAAGCTGCGCCGCACGGTGGGCTACCTGTTCCTGCTGATCGCGATCGCGACCGCGAGCACGACCATCTGGTTCACGCTCGGCCTGCGCGGGCTGGTGCGCCGCGTGCTGCCGGAGCTCGACAAGCTCCCCACCATCACCATCCGCGACGGCGAGGCGTCGGCCAACGTGCCGCAGCCGTGGCGCCACTCGTTCGGTTGGCAGGACGGGAACGAGGTCGTGCTGATCATCGACACCACCGGCGTGGTCACCGATCTCGACGATCACGAGGTGGGGCTCCTGCTGATGAAGCGCGAGCTGCTGGTCAAGGGCGACGACGGCGCGAAGGAGACGATCGAGCTGGCGCGCCTCGGCGACGTGACGATCGGGCCGCACCTCGTCAAGCGCTGGCTGGCGCGCGCGCAGCGGATCGCGCCGTTCGTGTTCGCGGCGGTGGCGTTTCTGCTCTTCACGATCTTGCGCTGGCTGCAGGCGCTGGTGCTGACGCTGGTCGCGCTCGTCGCCGGCCTCGGGCGTCGCCGCAAGCTCGGCTTCGGCGCGCTGCTCACGGTGGCGACCTACGCGCTGACGCTACCGGCGTGGCTGGCCGCGCTGCGCCCGTTCGTGCCGCTGCGCGTGCCGCACTTCTGGCTGATCAGCGCGGCGCTCGCCGTCGCCTATGCGATCGCCGGCGTGCGCCGAATTCCCGACGAAGAATAGCGCCGCGTCAGTACGGAGTAGAATGGAGCGATGCGTTCGGCATTGACGTGTTGCGTGCTCGCGCCGTGCTGGCTGCTCGCGTGCTCCTCGCGCAGCGCCGATCCGTGCATCGCCGCGGGGACGTGTCCGCCGGGCGTGTGGATCGACGTGACGCCGAGCCAGATGTCCGCGGTGCTGCGCCCGACGGCGAACGTGTTCGGCCCCGGCAGCATCACCGGCGATCCGGCGCGCCCGAGCGATCTCTACGTCGGCGGCTCGAGCGCCGGGCTGTGGAAGTCGACGGACTATGGCAACAGCTGGACGAAGATCAACGACACGCTGCCGGACGTTCCGCGCGGCATGGTGATCGCCGTGGCGGGAACCACGCCCGCGACAATCTGGGCCGCGGGCTATAACACCATTTACAAGTCTGTAGACGCGGGCGTTACGTTCAAACAAACCGCGCTCACGGTTTCACTCTATTCATTGACGGTCGATCCAAACGATCCCACTCATTTGATCAGCGGGCTTCACGAAGCCGACGGGATCGTCGAGTCGACGGACGGCGGCGCCACGTGGCGGCTCGTCGGCGGCGCCGGTTTCCCGTCGGGCGGCGTCTCCTGGTATCCGTTCTTCGTCGACGCGGGCGGCGCGGCGGCGACGCGGCAAACCTGGTTCGCCATCGCGCAGAACGGCGCGAGCGCGATCCTCACGCACGACGCGGGCGCGAGCTGGACCATTCCCAATGGACTGAACGGCCTTCAGCACCCGCACGGCAATTCGCAGCTCTATCAAAACGGGAGCACGCTTTATATCGCGGGCGATGGTGGTCCAATGGGACAAGGCGTCTATCGTTCGAGCGATCTCGGCGCGAATTGGTCGCGCGTCGATAGCGGACAGACGCCGGAGGCGCTCGTCTGGGGAACGCCGAAGAGCGTCTATGCGATGTACGCGTGGGCGTGCGCCGGCTGCAAGTTGGGGACGCAGTTCGAGAGCGCGCCGCAGCCGGGATTGGATTGGTCGATGAGCAGCGTTCCGAGCGAGCTGGTGATTGGTCCCAATAGTGTTGTTGTCACCAATGACGGTACTCACTACATCTTTGTCGGTTTGATGTGGGACCAGGGATTGTGGCGCTTCGTCGAGCCGTGATGCCGTGCTGCTCGGACAGACAATAGGCATCGGTTCCGTCACGCTGTAACGCCGAAGGTTACGGCGGCGCGCGCGTTGACCGGCGTGGTTACGTCGCGGCGCGCGATTGCGCGGGAAATGGTGGCGCGCTTTCTGCTCCGTGCGCGCGTCATGAAGACAGTCGGGTGGATGCTGGTAATGGCGGCGGCGGCGATCGGTTGCGATCGGCCGGCGCCGCGCGAGGCGCCGGGCGATCGCGTGATCATCGATCCGGGCGCGGCGGCGCGGTTGGCGCTGCGCCTCGAGCCGCGCGCGCCGGCGCCGGCGCTCGCGCCCGAGGAGGCGGCGCTGCGCCGGGCGGTGCACGCGGGAGCGGCGCGATGAGGGCGCTGCTGGTCGTGGCGCTGGTCGGCGGCTGTAGCGGCGCAAATCCCGGCGCCGTGCAGTGCGCCAGGGACGTCGATTGCAAAGGCACGCGCATCTGCGTCGCCGGGCAATGCGTCGATTCCGAGTCGGGCGATCTCGCGCCCGCTGCGCCGCTCGACGGCGGCGATCTCGACGGCGCGCTCGCGCCCGACGGCGGCGATCTCGCGATTGCGCCGCTCGACGGCGGCGACCTGGCGATCCTCGACAGCGCGGGCGACGGCGGCGACCTGGCGGGCTTCGACGGCGCGGTTGTCGATGGCGGCGACCTGGCGATCGTCGACGGCGCGAACGATCTACCGGGGCCGCTCGATCTCGGCGGCGCCGATCTGGCGCCGCGGATCGCCTGGGGCGCGCCGTGCACGGCGGCCTCGGCCTGCGCCGCGCCGCCGGGCGAGACCGGCGCGTGCGCGCTCAGCTTCGGCACGCCGGCGTGCCTGCACACGTGCAACGCGCTTCCCGACTACGGCTCGTGCGAAGCCGGCAAAGGCATCTGCATCCCGGTCGGCGGCGGCGCCAAGTACTGCTTCGCCCGCTGCGGCGATTTGCCGCAGCTCCAGTGCGCGCCCGGCACCGGCTGCGCGCTGGTCGGCCGCGCGGTCTACGGCGGCGCCAACTATCCCGTCGGCGCGTGCGTCGCGTCATGCACCGCCGGCGGCCCCGACGCGTGCACGCGCGCCGGCACCACCTGCGATCCGGTGACCAGCCACTGCGTCGACAGCGCCACCTGCGGCGGCTGCGCGGCCGGCACCACCTGCCAGCCGAACGGCAGCTGCAACCCGCCGTCGCCGTCGCCGCTCTACGGCAGCTGCACGGCGCTCAACCCGAGCTGCGCCGACCAGCTCTGCTACGGCGACGTCCTCGGCGGCAGCTGCGCGCGCTTCTGCGACTCGAGCGCGAGCGGCCTCCAGGCGTGCGGCGCCGGCGGAACCTGCTGGACCGACATCGACGTCACGCCCGAGGCGCCGAACGACTCGGGCGTGGTCACCGTCGACAACGGCTCGTTCATCGCCGCCGGCGGGCGCACGGTCGGCCTCTGTCTCAAGAGCTGCACCACCGCGAGCGACTGCCCGTTCGGCTGGCACTGCGCCGAGATCAACGGGCGGCGCGGCTGTCTCATGAACCCCGATCCGTCGCCGTCGATCACCAGCGGCTCGCAGCAGCCGGGCGATCCGTGCACGTCGAGCGGCGACTGCGTCAGCAACAACTGCGTCCTGCAATCGACCGCGTGGCGCTACGGCGCGTGCGGCCGCGTCTCGACGGCGGTGGCCTGTCCCGCGGGCACCACCGCCGACGCCGCCACGCCGCTCCTCTGCCACAAGAACTGCACCGGCACGATCGGCGGCGAGTGTCCGGCGACGCAGGTGTGCAACCCGGTCAAAGGTTGGTGCGAGGTGGCGCTCTGCCGCTCGAGCGGCGACTGCTCGTTCCTCGGGCAGTGCAGCACGCAAGCGGCGGCGTGTCAGTCTGCGCCGGCGACGAGCGGCGGCGCGGTGGGCGCGGCGTGCACCGTCGACGGCGACTGCCTGAGCGGCCGCTGCTCGAAGCCGAGCGGCACGCTCTGGCCCGGCGGCTACTGCTCGGCGCCATGCCAGGTGAACGCCGACTTCACCGACTCGTGCCCGTCGGGGAGCGTGTGCGGGCCGATGAACGCGGGCGGTCTGTACATCGGCGTCGAGGGGCAGTGCCTGGCGTTGTGCGACGCGGGCGCGGTGGCGCGCTTCGGCTCGTGCCGCGTCGGCTACAAGTGCACGCCGTTCGCGTACGACCCGCGCTTCGGCGCTTGCGTTTCGATGTAGTCGCCGCCCGCGACCTATTAATGGTGGGGCGGTTCTACGACACGGCTGTCGCGCTAAGCTGCTCGCGGCGATTTCGCCGCCGCCGAACTCGTTGATTTCTCGTCGACGGCGCGCGGCATCCATCGTGCTGAAGGGTCTCGCCGGAGGAGACCATGATTGGAATGCGGCGCTCGAGCTCGCTCGCGGTGGTGTGCTTGTTGATGTGCGTACCCGCGGGCTGCAACACGAACGGCAACAATGCGCAGGACGATGGCGGAGCCGATCTGCGATCCAACGTGGAGGACGCGGGCGGGCCGTGCGTCGTCGACACCGACTGCCCGTCGACGTCGACCGAGTTCTTCGTGTGCGCCTACAAGATCGCGGACGGCTGCTCGGCGCACGGGCGCTGCGCGCCGATCCACGTGCCGACGTGCGCGTCGTTCATCGAGCTGTGCGGCTGCGACGGCTCGAAGGTGCGATCGGGATCGTGCATGTACCAGGACGGCTACGCGGGCGGGCCGACCACCGGCAGCCCCGGGCCGACGTGCGGCGACGGCGGGCCGTGACGCGCGGCGCGGCTACTGCTCGAGGCAGAACAGCAGCGTCGTCGACGAGCCGCAGTTGATCGGCGCGACGCCGGCGCCGGCGCGCGTGACCGAACCGACCAGGCCGTTCACGGTGCTGGAGTTGCTCGTCCAGTCGGTGCAGTTGTCGGTGGCGCTGCCGAGCCACGCCGAGATGCCCGGCCCGTAGCGGCCGCCGCCCGGTCCGGTGATGAGCGGCGCCAGACGCTGCGCGTCGCCGTTCTCGATCACCGTGGTGCGCGTCGACGGCGCGAGCAGCACGTTGTCCATGCGGTGCCACAACGCGCCCGCGAGGTTGAAGCGCGAGAGCCCGGTCGCCGTCGAGCCGTTGAGGTACGCCATGAAGCTCGAGCCGAGGCCGTGAGAGCTGGCCTCGCTGGCGCACTGCGCGTCGGCGGCGGTCGGGCCGTTCATCGGCGACCATATGTTGTTGGTGGCGAACGCGCGGCGCCCCGCCGGCGCGTCGACGGTGAGCGGCACGGTGTCGAGCATCTCGAAGCAGTAGAGCGCCGCCGCTTGATCGCAGCCTTGCGTGTTGATCGCGAGCCACCAGTTGCTGCCCTCGGCGGCGTAGCCGTAATAGGCGGTGCCCTGGTTGGTGGTCATGCTCCAGTCGGTGCAGTTGTTGCTGGGCGCGCCGCTCGCGCCGAGGCCGGTCCAGACTTTGTTGTTGTTCGGGTTGCCGAGCTCGTCGAACGCGATCGGATAGTAGTGCGCGCCGGCGAACAGGCTGGTGGGATCGTCGGCGAACGGCAGCCCGTCGACGCGCACCCAGCCGCGGAAGCCGCCGAGCCGCACCGCGCCGCCGGCGCCGCTCAACCCGAGCAGCGCGTGGAAGTTTG
>Ga0070741_10008235_pt1 | contig 21056 bp, 25 predicted proteins | sample Coa_R1_4_FD_66440 | JGI IMG/M metagenome (GOLD analysis project Ga0070741, IMG submission 66440) | Surface soil microbial communities from Centralia Pennsylvania, which are recovering from an underground coalmine fire - Coalmine... | ecosystem: Environmental > Terrestrial > Soil > Unclassified ...
CGCCGCGCTCGACCCCGTGACCGCGCTGCCGCTCGGCGTCGCCCAGTAGGAAGACTCGGTGTAGGTGCGGCCGACGCGGTCCGGGCTGCGCGAGAACAATCCTGCGGCGAACGCGCTGCTCGCGGTCAATGCGGTGGCGACAACGACAGTGGCTTTGAAAATCCCTTTCATGCCTGAGAGCTCCTTTCGATGTGACACGCGACGGGTGCCGCGCAAGAGGGGTTAGATGAAGCGCGTGACGCGAGTTCAATCTCAGTTGAGCCCGCACACGCGCTTCATCCAGGAGCTAGTTTCGTGCCGGCTTAGCCGCCGACGCCCCAGTTTGCACTGTCGGCAGTGCGGTAGTCGCCGTTGGACGTCTGCGTGCCCGAATAGGCGGGCTGGGCGAAGGCGTTTCCGGCAAAGGCAGCGACGAGGAGGAGGAGAGCTGCTAGAACACGTTTCATTGCTGTGATGCTCCTGTTGTTATAGCGGCGGATGCCGCACGTCATTTGTACGCACGCAGTGATGAAAGTTTTCCTGATATAAATTCATGGCTCGGCTGAGAAAATCTCTGCGGAATAAACGCCGTTCCGACGCTGTTTCGCGGCGCTGCTATAGTTGCGCCCGGGAGGCAGCATGATCGCGGTGATCTTCGAGTTCACGCCCGCGCCCGGGCGGTTCCCGGAATACATGCAGCTCGTCGAGACGCTGAAGCAGGACCTGGCGCAGGCTGACGGCTTCCTTTCGCTCGAGCGCTTCGAGAGCATCACCACGCCGGGCAAGTTCGTGTCGCTGCAGTTCTGGCGCGACGAGGAAGCGGTGCGCAAGTGGCGCACCCTGCAGAAGCACCGCGAGGCGCAGAAGAAGGGGCGCGCCGGCATCTTCAAGTCGTATCGCCTGAGGATCGCCTCGGTGATCCGCGACTACGAGATGGACCGCCGCGGCGAGGCGCCGCGCGACAGTATCGAGGTGCACGGATAGCGCACACCTTTCTCTTCGCGGAAGGCTCCTGGCGCGCGGAGGGGGAATACTGCGACGCCGGTGGAGCGAAATTCGCCGCCGCGGGAGAAACCACGATCCGCCACGAGCCGGGACGCTGGCTCTTCGAGGCGGTGCTGCGCCTGCGCGGCGACCCCGCGCGCATCCAGCACAACCGCTACGAGATCGAGCCGTTCTCCCCGGGCGCGCGCTCGACGCACTGGACCTCGGTGAATCCCGCCATCGGCGCGTTGCGCGGCCGCTTCGTCGTCTCGGGCGACGCCATCCTCTCCATGTACTCAAGCCCCACCGGCCGCTACCGCGGCTTCGAGTCCATCCAGCAGCGCGACCCGCGCCGCTATACCGTGCGCGGCACGCTCCTCGACGAGGACAAGATCATCTCCACCTGGGCGATCGAGCTCACCGGGCTGTGAAGCCGAAAGCCGCCCTCGCTCTCGCGTGCCTGCTCGTCGCCGGCGGGGCGGCGGCCGCGCCGGCGCTCTATGTCACGAGCATCGGCCCGAGCTCCGTGCAGGTCGTCCTGAACCGCAACGTCGTGCGCACCCTCGGCCTGGGCGAAAGCTCGCCCGAGGGCGTGCGCCTCGAGCGCATCGAAAACGGCGTCGCGATCTTCCAGGTCGAGGGCCGCCCGGTGGCGCTGCGGCTCGGCCAGTCGACCTCCACCGAGATGGTGCTCAAGGCGGCGCGCGACGGCTATTTCCGCCCGGTGGTCTACATCGCCGGCGCGCAGGTGCCCGCGATCATCGACACCGGGGCGACCAACGTCTCGATGAGCTACGTCATGGCAAACCGCCTGCGCATCAACTACCGCAGCGGCCAGCGCGGCATCTCGCACACCGCCAACGGCTCCGTGGCGTCGTATTACCTCGTCCTTCCCGCAGTGCAGGTGGGCGACTTCACCTTCCGGAACGTCCCCACCACCGTCACCGAAGGCTTCGTCGCCCAGCAGGACGAAGTGCTCATCGGCAACAGCGTGCTGCGCTACCTTCGGATGGAGCGCTACGGAGACACTATGGTGCTGAGGGCCGGCGACGGTTTCTGACGGGCGCAGTGCCCCGAAGCCGCGTCAGGCGGTTTTCCACTCCAGGACGGTGCTCCGGTGCGCTTTCGGCCCGACCGACACTTTGCGCTTGATGGTCTTGCCTTCGTAAGAGGCGGACACGGTGTACTGGCCGTTCGGAACCCTGGCGAGCAGGAAGGGGCCGTCGGCAATGGTGGAAAGAATCGTCTTGCCGTGCGCATCGAGCACGTTCACCTTGGCGCCGGCGGTGAATTCATCCCGCTTGCCGACCCGATCGAGCATTTCTAGAGCGAGAGGGTATTTCCCCTCCGCGCGCTCGAACGCCTGGGCTTCCTGCTGGCCGACGCCCCCGCTGACGAAGCTGACTCCGTTTTGGTGGTGCTCCGGCGGAAGGCTGGACGGGTTGGCCGCGAACCCGAGACCGGTCGTGAGCATGCCGACAATGGCGATGGAAACGGCGGTTGTCTTTCTCATGGCATCTCCTGTGGATCTGATGCCATTCACTATGGAACGATCCGCTTAATTGCTACTTAATCGGCGAGGCGTTCCTGAATCGGTCAAACGGCCGTCAAGGCGGGAGACGACCGCAACCCGCAAGCCATCCATCGCCGCTGCCGCGCCCGACTTCCGGGCAATTTCGTGCATATCGACAAACGTCGCATTGTCGAACGTACGAAGGGCCGAATCGATGGCACCGTGCATGGCCTCAGACAACGACTTGTCCGGCGCTCGAAAGCAGACGATGGGGATCGCTGCCGAATTTGGGCGCGCTCGAACGGCATATAGGAAATCGAACATGCGCGATTCGTCGAATCGCACATTGCAGAGGATCAGTTCCGTTTCCTTGTCCAAAGCGTCCAGGGCACCGTACAGGGTATGCGCGACGCGAAGGTCGAGCGCATCGCCGAAGACTTCGCGCACGGTGTCGATCGTGTCTGGCGTACCAGCGATCAAAACGTTCGGTTTGCGCGTCGCGATGTTGGTATCCACCCTTGGGCCGGAGCGTGGCAATCGGGTAAACACCATTCTGCTCGTACGGCGTGACTGCGAGCAAGGTTACTTTTCTGACGGTGGGGCAAGGTTGCTTTTCTGACGCTGCATGTCCCGTTGGAGCTTCTGAAAATCGGCTCGCGCACCTGCATGGCGAAGGCTCATGCTCACCAGACCGACGGCTGCCAGTTCTGATCGCCGCCGTCCCGGACCTCGCCGATCCTGATCCTTCGCTCGCCGGTGAAGTAATAAGGTGGGACCGGCAGGTTGAGCGGAGCCGGCGAGCCGCTGAAGACGCGCCCGGAGATATCGTATTTCGAGCCGTGACAGGGACAGTAAAAGCCGCCGGGCCAGCCGGCGCCGAGAGACCCCGGTTCAGGGAAGTAGCCGGGTATGCAACCCAAATGCGTGCAGATTCCAACCAGCACGAGGTACTCCGGCCGCACGGCGCGAACGCCGGCTTCGAGGCCGAGCTTCATGTTGCCGGGTTGCTGAGCCGTCTTCGAACGTGGATCCGAGAGCTCGGCGGCCACTTTGGTCAAGGTCCGCAGCTGGTCAGCGGTTCGATGCACCAGCCAGATCGGCCTCGAGCGCCACTGCACCGTCGTAAGCGTCCCGGGGTTGACGTTGCTCACGTCTACGTCTATCGGAGCGCCGGCCGCAAGCGTGCGCCGACTCGGTTCCATGCTGGCAAGAAAGGGCACGGCAGCGCCGGCAGCAGCTAGGCCGCCCAACGTTGCCGTGGCGCGCACGAGCAACTTGCGGCGTCGCAGGTCAGGTGCGCTACTCGGGTCGTCATGGGCCATACCACGCTGCAAGCAAGCAACGCGCGCGCTCGACGTCTATTCAGACGCTTTTTTCCAGAATGGGAGCGCTTAATGTGGCGTTAAGAGCCGGAGCGTATCACCCATGCGTTGTACTCAACGCGGCGTAGGCTGAGGCGTTGCGGCGACCGCGCGCCAGCCTTCGGCGCAGCTTTGCACGTAGGGATAGTAGGTCTTTGCCGAATCGCAGTAGTACCAGGTGCCGGCGGGCGTTTGAGAGCCTGCGGATTGCTCCGAGCCGCGGCGGCCGCCGGATTGCGTCTGCGTGGATGAGGCTGTCCGCGCGTTCGGCAACGCAAACGGTGGGATCGTCGTGTCGAGGAGGCGGTTGGCGACGGCTTTCTGCTCGTCGCCGAGGCCGTCGTAGAGGCGCTTTGCCGAGTCAGAGATCTGCTGCATCGATGCAAGGCGCGAGCGTGCGGCATCGACCTTCTGGTCCACTTTCTGCGGCGCGGTCTGGTCCGGCGCGGAGCTCGGCGCGGCGGGGCGCGCGAGGTCATAGGCGAGCGCTTTGACGCTAGCTTCGTAGGCCTGCCAGGCGGGCTCCTGCTCCGGCGTGAGCTTGAGCGCAGTCTTGAGCTCCTTCAGACGGCGGTCTTCTTCGTCGGCCGTGTTGAGCGCGGCAGGCTCGGCCGCGGCCGGCTTCGCGGCCGAAGAATCGTCTTGTTTCTTGCTTCTCGATTTTTGCTGTCCGGAGCCGGAATTGCCGGACGAGCCGCCGAGGACATTGCCGAGGATCTTCCCGAGCGGCGAGGAGGACTGCGCGCCGGCCGGGGTGCTGGCAAGACAGAGCACGCTCGCGGCGAGGAGCGCCTCCGCCAAGTTGCGCATTCCTACACGAGCAGCCAGCGCGTCACCAGCACCGCGAGAGTGGATGCGGCGACGACCGAGACGAAATACAGGATGCCCTTGAGGATGGCGAGGGACTGCACGGTGCCCGGGCTAGTCCTCCATCACGCCGGGGAATGCCATCCCGAACGTCACGACGCAGACGACGACCTTGCAGATCCAGATCGTTTTCTGCGTAGAGCTCATGTCCTTGAATGCACGCCCGCGATGGGTGGGCTGCGGCGGAGGTTTCACTTCCGGGGAGTCGCTCATGGTGAGCGCACTCTACGGGGACGAGCCTTCGGCGACTAGTCGCCCCGCTGTCCAACTGCTGACGCTCTTAAGCGGGCCTTAAGCGTCAAGGGCAGTCAGGCTGCCGCAAGATCCGGCATCTTGATCGGTCGAGCGCTTTCGAAGGCGCGCGCGGCGCGCAGCACGAGCGCGTCGGCGTAGCGCGGGCCGACGAGGTGCAGGCCGACGGGGAGGCCGGCCCTGGTGAAGCCGCACGGAATGGAGGCGGCCGGCTGCTGGGTCAGGTTGAACGGATAGGTGAAGGGCGTCCAGTCGGTCCAGCGCTCGTTGCCCTCCGGATATTCCCTTCCGGCATCGAAGGCGGGCACCGCGAGCGTCGGCGTGACGAGCAGGTCGTAGTCGCGGTGGAACTGCGTCATGTGCGCGCCGAGCGCGCCGCGCTTCTGCTGCGCATCGAGCACCTCGAGCATCGCGAGCTTTTCGCCCTGCGCGGCGACTTGCACGAGCCCGGGGTCGACGAGCCCGCGCTGTTTCCTGTCCAGGGTTTTCAGGAGCAGGGCCGCGCCGGGAAACCAGTGCGCCTTGAAGATCGCCTCCGGGTTCTCGAAGCCCGGATTTTTCTCCTCGACGCGGGCGCCGAGATCGGAGAAGACCTTCACCGCGTCGCGCACGAGCGCCGCCACTTCCGGGTCCACCTTCGCGTATCCGAGATCGGGCGAATAGGCGATGCGCAGGCCGCGCACGCCCATGTCGAGGCGCGCGCGGTAGTCGCGGCTCTCGTAGGGAAGGGCGTGCCAGTCGCGCGCGTCGGGAAGCGCGAGCACGTTCAGCATAAGCGCCGCATCGGCGACCGAGCGCGTCATCGGCCCGACGTGCGCCACGGTGCCGAAGGGCGAGAGCGGCCACGCCGGCACGCGGCCGAAGGAGGGCTTGAGGCCGAAGAGCCCGGTGAAGCTGCACGGGATGCGGATCGAGCCGCCGCCGTCGGTGCCCACCGCGAGCGGCCCCATTCCCGAGGCGAGCGCGGCGGCGGCGCCGCCGGAAGAGCCGCCGGGCGTTTTCTGCGGATTCCAGGGATTGCGCGTCACGCCGGTGAGCGGGCTGTCGGTCACGCCCTTCCAGCCGAATTCCGGCGTCGTCGTCTTGCCGAGAAGGAGCGCGCCGTGCTCCCTCAGGCGCGCGACCGCCGGCGCGTCGTCCGGCCAGGGACCGGCGGGATCGATCGTCTTCGAGCCGCGCAGCGTCGGCCAGCCCCTGGTGAGGAGCAGATCCTTGATGGAGACCGGCACGCCGTCGAGCAGCCCCTTCGGCTCGCCGCGCTGCCATCTTGTTTCCGATTCCTTCGCTTCCTGGGCGAGATTGGAATTGACGAAGCAAAGAGCGTTGAAGCGCGGGTTCAGCGCCTCGATCCTGCGGGAGACGGCCTCGGCCACCTCCACCGGCGAGAGCTGGCGACGCCGGTAGCCTTCCAGGAGCTCGCTCGCGGAAAGCGAGCAGGGCTCAGCCACGCTCGGCTTTCGCCTGGGCGAGCGCCTTCGCGCGCCACATCGGCCAGGCGCGCTTGTAGTTCTGCACCGGATTGGACGCCTTGACCTCCGCGTCGTCCAGGAAAGTGACGTTCTTCGACAGCAGGAGCGCCTGCATCTGCAGTTGCGCGCTCTGCTCGAGGTAGATGCTGCGGCCGACCGCGCGCGGCAGGTTCTCGCCGACCACGGTCGCGCCGTGGCCGCGCATGAGCGCGGCAGGCTTTGCCCCGAGGACCTTCGCCAGGGCGTTGCCGAGGAAGGCGCTCTTGACGAGCAGGTCGGTGCCTTTCTCGAAGTCGCGGATCTCGAACACCGGGACGCCTTCGCCGACGAACGCCGCCATGTGGTAGATCGGGCGCATCGGCACGCCGGTTGCGCCGAACGGAATCACCGAGGGCGAGTGGTTGTGGACCACCGCCATCACGTCCGGCCGCGCCTTGTAGATCTCGCCGTGGATGAAGCGCTCGCGGACCGATTCCGCCCCCTTCTCGTCGATGCAGCGGCTGTCGAGGTCGTACTCGAGGAGGTCCTCGACCTGCACCGTCTCGGGCGCGATCGCGCGCGCGACGTAGTAGCGGCCCGGGTTGCGCGGCGAGCGCATGCTGACGTGGCCGTAGGCGTCGATCACGCCGTGGGCGGCGAGGATGCGATTCGCGGCGACGAGGTCGTGGAGCTCTTCCATCATTCCGCCTTGATGCCGGCTTTCTTTACGACGGCGCTCCAGCGGGCGAGCTCGCGCTGGATGCGCTCCGCGAAGCGCTGGCTCGTGCCGCCGGCCGGCACGAGGCCCTGCTTCGCGACGACGTCCTTCAGTTCCGGCTCCTTCATGAGCTCGTTCACTTCCGCGTTCCAGCGCGCCACGATCGCCTCGGGCGTCCCCGCAGGCGCGAGCAGGCCGTACCAGGTCTCCACCTCGATATCGGGCAAGCCCTGCTCCGCGAGCGTCGGAACGTCGGGGAAGGCCTCCGAGCGCTTCGCGCTCATGATCGCGAGCATGCGCAGGCGCCCGGAGTGGACGTGCGGCGCCACGCTCTGGATCGCGGCGACGGTCGCCTGCACCTGGCCGCCGACGAGGTCGGCGACGGCGCCGGCCGCGCCCTTGTAGGGGACGTGCACGATGTCGATTCCCGTCTCCTGCTTGAGGAGCTCCATCGCGAGGTGCTGGACGTTGCCGGTGCCGGGCGACGAGTAGTACAGCTTGCCGGGGCGCTGCTTCGCATAGGCGATGAACTCGCGCAGCGTCCTGACCGGAAGCGACGGGTGCACGTAGACGCCGAGTCCGCTCGTCGCCACCATGACGACCGGCGAGAAGCTCTTCACCGGGTCGTAGGGCAGGGCGCGGCTCAGCGTCGGGTTGCTCGAGAACGACGTCGCCGCGAGGAGGAAGGTGTAGCCGTCCGCCGGCGCGCGCGCCACCGATTCGGCGCCGATGTTGCCGCCCGCGCCCGGCTTGTTGTCGGTCACGACCGCGGCGTGCCAGCGCTCCTGGATCTTCGGCCCTAGCACGCGCGAGAGGATGTCGGCGCCGGTTCCCGGCGTGTACGGAACGACGATGTGGATCGGGCGCGACGGATAGTCCTGCGCCGCCGCGCTCGCCGCCACAACGAGGAGCGCGAGAGCGGAAAGCCGTTTCATGCGCTGATTATAATCAGCGCCTTGTCCGACACCGGCCGCTCGTTCGATACCGAAGTGCTCGTCGTGGGCGCCGGTCCCGTCGGCCTCACCCTGGCGCTCGAGCTCGGCCGCAAAGGCGTGCGCTGCACGCTCGTCGAGCGCAAGCAGGCGCCTGAATTCCTGCCGAAGATGGAGCGCTGCAACGCGCGCACCATGGAGATCTACCGGCGCATGGGAATCGCGGGCAAGGTGCGCGCCGCCGGCCTGCGCGCCGAGGTCCCGATGGACGTCTTCATCGTCACCGCGCTCGACCAGCCGCCGCTCGTGCGCCACCAGTATCCGTCGGTCGCCGAGGCGAAGCGCCGCATCGACGCGTGCACCGACGGCTCGATGCCGCTCGAGCCCTACCAGCTCATCTCGCAATACACGCTCGAGCCGCTTCTGAAGGAGGAAGTGGAGGCGCAGCCCTCGGTTCGCGTGCGCTACGGCTGCGAGTTCGAGTCTTTTTCGCAGGATGGGGAGGGTGTCACCGCCCGTCTGTCCTCCGGCAGGATCAGGGCGAAATACCTCGTCGGCTGCGACGGCGGCGGCTCGACCGTGCGCAAGCAGCTCGGCATCGGCATGCAGGGCGAGAATTTGAGCGAGCTCTACCAGGCGCTCTACCGCTGCGACGAGCTCTTCGATCGCATCCCGATCAACGGCGGGCCGGGGCACGGCCGCCACTACCACGTCGCCGACGAGCGCTGGCGCTTTCTCATCATGCAGGACTCGACGCGGCACTGGACGCTGCACGCGCTCACCGAGCACGAGCCCGACATGAGGCGCGAGTTCGAGCGCACGGTCGGCGTGCCGGTGAAGTACGAGCTGCTGTACGTCGGCAAATGGCGGCAGAACCTGCTGCTCGCCGACCGCTATGCGAGCGGCCGCGTCTTCCTCGCCGGCGACGCGGTGCATCTCGTCATCCCCACCGGCGGCCTCGGCATGAACAGCGGCGTGGGCGACGCGATCGACCTCGCGTGGAAGCTCGCCGGGACGCTGCGCGGCTGGGGCGGGCCGCGCCTGCTCGAGTCCTACGAGATCGAGCGCCGCCGGGTCGGCGAGCGCGTGGTCGGCGCCTCGCGCTATGCCTCGCTCGGGCGGCGCAAGTGGCGCGGCCTGTGGAACAACCTGCCGGAGCTCGCGCGCGTCGCGGAAACCGAGCAGAGGAAGAGCAACGAGATGATCGGCGCCGAGCTCGGCTACCGCTACGCGGGCTCGCCGATCATTTGCGACGAGCCGGGCGCTCCGGAGGACGACTTCCGGACGTATACGCCGACGACGTGGCCCGGCGCGCGCCTGCCGCACGTCTGGCTGGAGGGCCACGTGGCGATGCAGGACCGCATCGGCGAGGGCTATACGCTGCTTCGCCTTTCTTCCAGGGAAGAAGCATCTGGACTGGAAAAAGCTTTCAAGGCAACGGGGTCTCCGCTCGAGGTGCTCGACGTGCCCGATGCCGCGGCGCGGGACGTCTACGGCTGCGATCTCATCCTGCTGCGCCCGGATATGCATATAGTGTGGCGCGGCAACCGCGCGCCGGCCAGGCCGCAGGACATCGCCGCGAAGGTGACCGGTCACTAAGGAGAATTCCATGCCCCGATTCATCGCGTTTTTCTGCCTCTCGCTCTTCGCCAGCATCGCCGGTGCCGCCGGGTCCGCGCAGGAGGAAGCGAACAAGAAGGCCGTGCTCGAGTTCTACGACCTGGCGCTCAACAAGAAGGATTTCGACGCCGCGTCGCGGTACATGGGATCGCGCTATACGCAGCACAACCCGATCGCCGCCGACGGCCCGGAGGGCCTCAAGGCCTTTCTGCAATTCCTGCGCGACAAGTTCCCGCAGTCGCACAGCGAGATCAAGCGCGCCTTCGCCGACGGCGACTACGTGATCCTGCACGTGCACGCGGTACGCGAGCCGGGCACGCGCGGGCGCGCCATCGTCGACATCTTCAAGCTGGAGAACGGCAAGGTGGTCGAGCACTGGGACGTCTCGCAGGACGTGCCGGAGAAGGCGGCGAACTCGAACGGCATGTTCTAGTACACTGCCGCAACGCATCGAGGGGCGGAGCCATGGGACCCGAGACCGAAGCCTTCCTGATGAACACCTGGTACGTTGCCGCGTGGGACTACGAGCTCGCCGGCGGCAAGCTGCTCGCGCGCACGATCCTCGAGCGCCCGGTGGTGCTCTTCAAGGGCGACAGCGGAAGACCGGTGGCGCTCGACGACCGCTGCGCGCACCGCGGCGCGCGCCTCTCGAACGGCAGGCGCGAGGGCGATTGCGTGCGCTGCATGTACCACGGCCTCAAGTTCGACGCGACCGGGAAGTGCGTGCAGATCCCGGGCCAGGACAACATCCCCCCTAAGCTCGGCGTGCGCAGCTACCCCGTGCTCGAGCGCGACCACCTGGTCTGGATCTGGATGGGCGACCCGGCGGCGGCCGACCCGGCGAAGATCCTCGACTTCCCCTATCTGCGCGACCCGGCCTGGCGCGGGCGGCCGGACTACATGCACTATGACGCGAACTACCTCCTCATCGTCGACAACCTGTCGGACTTCGCGCACCTCGCGTTCGTGCACACCAAGACGCTCGGCGGCTCGGAGGAGTATGCCTACAAGTCGAAGCCGACCTCGATCGAGCGCCTGGAAGACGGCTTTCGCGTCGAGCGCTGGCACATGGACGCGCCGAACCCGCCCTACCACAGGAAGGTCTCGCCGCAGCCGGAGCGCGTCGACCGCAGGAACATCGCGCGCATGTACGTGCCCGGCATCTTCTTCATGGAGACGCTGCTCTCGCCGGCCGGCTCAGGCGCCGAGAAAGGGAACCTCCAGGGCGCGAAGCAGTACCGCAACTGCCAGTTCTTCACCCCGGAGACGCGGCGCTCGACGCACTTCTTCTGGGACTACCTGCACGACTACGACCTGCACGATCCGAGCATCGCCGAGTCGCTCAACAAGAGCATGGTCGAGGGCTTCCTGGAGGACAAGTTCATCATCGAGGGCCAGCAGCAGGTGCTCGACGACGACCCGGGCTTCAAGATGAACGGCATCGTCGCCGACGCGCCGCTCGCGCACTTCCGCCGCACGCTCGCCAAGCGCATCGACGCCGAGCGCGGAATGGCGCACAGCGCCGCCGCCTGACATGGCGGGGCCGAAGGTCTGGCTCGACCTCGACCAGCAGGCGCTCGACGACGCCTACACCCAGGCCGCCTACGCGCCGAACCGCGACCAGGTCCTGGCGCGCTTCGCGAGCAACAGCGAGATCACGCGGCGGCGCCTCGGCGGGCCGCGGCGGTTTTCCTACGGCAATTCCGCCGTAGAGGGCCTCGACCTTTATTCCGCGAAAAACAAGGACGCACCCGTCGCCATCTTCGTCCACGGCGGCGCCTGGCGCGGCGGCGAGGCGAAGAACTACGCTTTCCTGGCCGAGACCTTCGTCGACGCCGGCATCCACTACGTGGCGCTCGACTTCATCAACGTGCTGGAGTCGAAGGGCGACCTCATGCCGATGGCGGAGCAGGTGCGCCGCGCGATCGCCTGGGTGTACCGCAACGCCGCGCAGTGGGACGGCGATCCGGAGCGCCTTTACCTGGTGAGCCAGTCCTCGGGCGCGCACCTCGCCGCCTGCGCGCTGATCGACCAGGAACGGATCAAGGGCGCCCTGCTCTCGAGCGGCATGTACGACCTGAAGCCCGTGCGTCTGTCGGCGCGCAACGCGTACGTGAAGTTCACCGACGAGGTCGAGGAAGCGCTGAGCCCCCAGCGGCACCTCGAGCGCATCCGCTGCCCGGTCGTCGTCGCCTACGGCACGCTCGAGACGCCCGAGTTCCAGCGCCAGGCCCGGGACTTCGCTGCCGCGCTCGAAAAGGCAAACAAACCGGTGAAGCTCGTGGTGGCCGAGGGCTACAACCACTTCGAGCTCACCGAGACGCTCGCCAATCCCTACGGCCCGCTCGGCCACGCCGCGCTCGAGCTGATACGAGGAGGTTGACCATGAAAACCAGGCTGCTCGTCGCAGGAGCGTGCGTTCTCTTCAGCGCCGCGGCTGCGGCCGCCGATGTGCGCGTGATGATCTCCGCCGGCTTCTTCCAGGTGTATTCGCAGCTCGTCCCAGCCTTCGAGAAGCAGACGGGGCACCGCGTCATCACGACGCGCGGCCCCTCCATGGGCGATTCGCCCGAGGCGATCCCGACGCGCCTCGCGCGCGGCGAGCCGGCCGACGTGGTGATCATGGACGGCAAATCCGCCGACCGCCTCGCGAAGCAGGGCGTCCTCACCGGCACCACGCGCCTCGCGCGCTCGCAGGTCGGGATGGTGGTGAAGGCGGGCGCGCCAAAGCCCGACATCTCGAGCGCGGAGGCGTTCAAGCGCACGCTGCTCGGCGCCAGATCCATCGCCTATTCCGACAGCGGCAGCGGCACCTACCTCTCGAAGACGCTCTTTCCGAAGCTGGGCGTCGCCGACCAGATCGCCGGCAAGGCGCGCAAGGTGCGCGGGCCGCCCTCGGGCGAGCCGGTGGCCGCGGTCGTCGCGCGCGGCGAGGCCGAGATCGGCTTCCAGCAGGTCGCCGAGCTCATCCACGTGCCGGGAGTGACCTACGTCGGCCCGATTCCCGCCGAGCTGCAGGAGGACTTCTCCTTCGCCGCGGGCATCACGGCGAAGTCGCAGGAGCAGGCCGCCGCCGCGGCGCTCATCCGCTATCTGCGCTCGCCCTCGGCGGCGCCGATCGTCACCAAGGCCGGGTTGCTTCCCCTGAAGGACTAGCTCTTGCCCGGCGCCATCGCGCGCCGCTTCCAGGCTTCCCAGGCGCGCTTGAGGCCGTGGCCTTCGCGTTCCTCCACGAGCCGCGTCTCCTCCGGGCTGAGGTAGGTGACCGGGCCGCCGAGGGCGATGGCGTTCTGCTGCAGCGAGGCGTTCATCGCGAGGAAGATGCTGCGCGACACCGTGCGCTGGATGGACGGGCCGACGACCGTGGCGCCGTGGCCGCGCATCAGCACGGCGGGCTTGTCGCCCAGCGCCCGCGCGAGCGCGGCGCCGATCGCCGGCGTGCGGATGAGGAGGTCGGTCTCGCCGATCGCCTCGCGGATGTCGAACACCGGCACGCCGAGGCCGATGAACGCCGAGCGCGCATACATCGGGCGCAGCGGCACCTTGCTGTCGGCGAAGGGCACCACCGGCGGCGCGTGCGTGTGCACGACCGACATCACGTCCGGGCGCACGCGGTAGATCTCGGCGTGGATGAAGCGCTCGCTGTAGAGGTCGCGCGCCTTTCCGTCCACCGGGTTGCCGGCGAGGTCCAGCTCGACGAGGTCCGCGGCCTGCACCATCTCCGGCGCCACCGCCTGCGAGATGAGGAAGCGGTCCTTCGAGAGCCTCACGCTCACGTGTCCCCAGCCTTCGGCGAGGACGCCTTCGTGCGCGAGGATGCGGTTCGCCGCGACCAGGTCCTCGACCAGGCGCCGATCCGCCTCACCCCATGCGTTGAGCGAAAAGAAGAGCAGTAAAGCGAGCGTGATCCTCATGTGAGCACCCATGTTCCGCCGAGGGAGGGCGGCAGCGAGACAGCATAACCGTGCGCGGTTTTCCTGACCGCCAGCCCGGCCGCGCTGCAGCGATTCGCAAACCCTGCGGCATCCTGACAGCCAAGCGCGTAGCCGGCGAGCGCCGGCGGGGAGGGCGCGTCGCCGAGCAGGCCGGAAAGGCCTTCCTGCGTAAGAAAGATCACGCGGCCGCGATCGCTCTCGAGGATATTTCCATTCGGGAAAAGCGCGGAAAAACGCGCCCAGCGTGCCACCGCGTCCGGCACGTCTTGCGCGACGACGTACAGGGCGCGCAGGCTTTTCACGCCGTTCGTGTGCGCGAGATGCCCGGGCAGCCAGATGTGCTCGGGCGTCATCTGCTGCACGATCTGGACGCGTCCCTCGGGCATCGCCTCGGGCGCGGGGCGCGCGACCTTGAAGCGCACGGTGTTGCCGCCTTCGACCTCGCGCGCGAGGTCGACGAGCGGCTGCGGCGAGAAGCCGTGCGCGGCCAGCCGGCGATGCTCGGCCTTCGCGTCCGGCGCTCCAAAGCAGGCGAGGTGCACCCCGGCGTAGCGCGCCATCTCGGCGCGCATGCGCTGCGCATGGGGCGTGTCGAGGGTCGGGGCGAGGATCTCGATGTAGCCCTCCTCGAGCATCACGCAGCGGTTCGATGCGCCGACCGGCGCGCCGCCCACCTGCTGGACGGAGAGCGGCGTGACGCGGAAGCCGAGCGCCTCGAGGAGCTGCGCCGCCGCGTCCAGGTCCGCGACGAAGTGCGAGACGTGATCGAGGTAGAGCTCGCCCGGCGGGGGCTTCTGCTGGTCCGCAATGCTCATCGCGCGTCGTTTTTGCCGTAGGGCATCTGGAGCATTCCGGTGGCGCGATTTTATCGGTACAAGGGGAGCGACGCGGGGGTAGCTTAGCGGGCAGAGCGCGATCCACCCTGGTCGAGGCATGAGTTCGAACCTCATTCCCCGCTCGAGAGCCCGGCCTTAAACTAGCGCCGGTGAACAAACCGGTGGAAACCGCGGCTGCGACGCTCACCGGAGCCGAGGCGGTCGTGGAAATGCTCAGGCTCCACGGCGTCGAGGTCATCTTCGGGCTGTGCGGCGACACCAGCCTGCCGCTCTACGACGCGCTCGCGCGGCTGCCGCATGGCATGCGGCACGTCCTCACGCGCGACGAGCGCCATGCGGCGTACATGGCGGACGGCTACGCGCGCCTGAGCGGCAAGGTGGGCGTATGCGAAGGGCCCTCCGGCGGCGGCGCGACCTACCTCCTGCCGGGCCTGGTCGAGGCGAACGAGTCCTCCATCCCGGTGCTTGCCCTGAACACGGATATCTCCGTCAGCTCCAGAGGCAAATTCACCCTCACGGAGCTCGATCAGCGCGCGCTGATGCGCCCGCTGAGCAAGTGGAACTCAGTGCTCGACCGCGCCGCCGACATACCGCGGACTTTCCGCAAGGCGTTCGAGGCGATGACCACCGGCCGTCCCGGCGCAGCGCACATCGCGCTGCCGTTCGACGTGCAGAACGCGCCGGTGGACCGCTCCGACGTGTGGGCGGACCCGACGCTCGGCGCGTTCCCCTCGCGGCGCGTCGCGCCCGATCCGTTCTACGTCGAGCTCGCGGCGAAGCTCCTGAGGAAGGCGAAGAATCCGCTCTTCGTCTGCGGCGGCGGCGTGATCCTTTCGCAGGCGGAAAATGAGCTGAGCGCTCTGGCGGAGACCGTCTGCGCGCCGGTTGCGACCACGATCAGCGGCAAGGGGTCGATCGACGAGCGCTGCGCGCTTTCGGTCGGCGTAGTCGGCTCGAACGGCGGCACGCCGCAGACGCGCGCGGTCGTGGACGCAGCCGACTGCATCGTCTTCGTCGGCTGCCGCGCCGGCTCGGTGACCACCGAGCGCTGGCGCCATCCGGCCCCCGGCCAGGCGCGGATCGTGCACATCGACGTCGATCCCGCGGTGCCCGGCACGAACTACAAGGTCGACGTCCCGCTCATCGGCGACGCCAAGCTTTGTCTGGCCGCTCTCCTCGAGGTTTTCGATGGCCATAAGCGCGAAGGCGACCTCGCTCTCGTCGATGCGAAAAAGAAGCAGAAATTCGACGCGTTCGAGGCGCTGGCGCGCTCGGGCGAGACGCCCATCAAGCCCGAGCGCGTCGTGGATTCACTCAACCGGCTGCTCGACCGGGACGCGACGCTGGTCGCCGATCCGGGCACGCCGTGCCCGTACCTGTCCGCGTACTACGTGGTGAAGGACACGGGCCGGCGCTACTTCTCGAACCGCGCGCACGGCGCGCTCGGCTACGCGCTCGCCGCCGCGATGGGCGCGCATTTCGCCAAGCCCGCGGTCAAGACCGTCGCGGTGATGGGCGACGGCAGCTTCGGCATGTGCGCGGGCGAGCTCGAGACGCTCGTGCGCTACCGCCTGCCGCTCACGCTGGTGGTGATCTCGAACGCGGCCTACGGCTGGATCAAGGCGGGCCAGCGCTCGGGCTATGGGCAGCGCTACTACTCGGTGGATTTCGGCGTCACCGACCACGCGAAGGTGGCGGAAGCCTTTGGCGTGCGCAGTTGGCGCGTGACCGATCCGCTCCAGGTAGAAGCGGTCTTGAAGAATGCGCTGGACCATCCAGGGCCGGCGCTGGTCGACATCGTCTGCCAGCCGCTGCACGAAGCGAAGGCGCCGGTGTCGGAGTGGGTCGCATGAAGCGCCGCGGCGTTCATGACATGGGCGGGCTGCCGGCCGGGAAGGTCGAGCCCACCGAGCACGACTACGCCGAATGGGAGCGCCGCGTCGACGCCCTGATGGTGCTCGTGGGCGGCATCAAGGGGCGCAAGCTCATGACGGTGGACGAGCTGCGCAAGAACATCGAGGCGCTGCCGCGCGACGCGTACGACAAGCTCTCCTACTACGAGCGCTGGGTCAGCTCGATCGCGCAGAGCCTCGCCGATCGCGGCGTGGTCACGAAGGAGGAGCTGCGCTCCAGGGAGGAGCTCGGCAAGTACAAGCCGCTCACGCCCTTCCAGCTCATGGAGACCAGCCTGCGCGAGCTGCTGGTCGAGAAGGGCTACCTCAGCGAGGCCGAGATCGACGCCGAGGTGGCGGAGATGCGCACGCGCACGCCGGAGCGCGGCGCGCGCGTCGTGGCGCGGGCGTGGACCGATGCGGGCTTCAGGGAGCGCCTGCTGGCGGACGCGACCCGGGCCTGCGAGGAGCTCGGCCTCAAGGTCCCGGCGCTGCACCTCATCGCGGTGGAGAACACGCCGCAGGTCCACAACGCGATCGTCTGCACGCTCTGCTCGTGCTATCCGCGGATGCTCCTCGGCATCCCGCCCGACTGGTACAAGTCGCGCAACTACCGCTCGCGCATGGTCCACGAGCCGCGGGCCGTTCTGTCCGAATTCGGCCTGTCGTTGCCGGAAACGACGACGATCCGGGTGCACGACTCCACCGCCGACATGCGCTACATCGTGCTTCCCATGCGGCCCGCCGGCACGGAAGGCTGGAGCGAGGACCGGCTCGCCGCCACCGTGACGCGCGACTGCATGATCGGCGTCGCCGTTCCCCGGGCCGCGTGAAGCTGAAGCCCCTCGCAATCGTCCCCCTGGGCGATTGCGCGGCGTACGTGGAGTTCTCGCGCACGCTCGAGCCCGAGGTCAACGCCTTCGTGCAGCGGCTCGGGCTGGCGGTCGAGGCGGCGGCGAAGAAGGGCGGGCTCGCGGCGCTGCGCGACCTCGTGCCGGCGTTCGGCGGCCTCGCGCTGCATTTCGATCCGGACTTCGAGGGCGACGTGCTCGGCACGGCGCGCGCGCTGGTCGAGGGCTGCATCAAGGCCGGACTGCCCGAGGCGAAGCGCGCCGAGCGGCTGGTCGAGGTGCCGGTGTGCTACGAGGCGCCGTTCGCGCTCGACGCCGAGGAAGTTTCCCAAAGAACAAAGGTATCCGCGGACAAGATCGCTGCCCTGCATTCGGCCGCGGAATACCGCGTCCTGATGATGGGCTTCGCGCCCGGCCACGCCTATATGGGCGGCCTCGAGCGCAAGCTGTCCATTCCCCGGCGCGCCAACCCGCGCGCGGAGGTCCCGGCCGGCTCGGTCGCGATCGCGAACGACCAGACGGTCGTCTACCCGTACGCGATCTCCGGCGGCTGGAGCGTGATCGGGCGCACGCCCCTCGCCGTGTTCGACGCGACCCGCGAGGCGCCGAGCCTGTTTCTCGCCGGCGACCGGGTGCGCTTCCGGCCGATCGGGCCCGACGAATTCGCGCGGCTCGCGGAAGGAAAATGATCGAGGTCTTCAGGGCCGGCCTGCTGACTACGGTGCAGGACCACGGCCGCCACGGCCACCAGCACATCGGCCTCTGCCCGGGCGGCGCCATGGATCCGGTCGCGCTCACGCTCGCGAACGTGCTGGTGGGCAACGACGGCGGCGAGGCGGCGCTCGAGATCACGATCCTCGGGCCCGAGCTCGCCTTCGCGCACGACACGCTGGTCGCGCTTTGCGGCGCCGATTTCGCCGGCGGCTTCCCGCGCAACCGGCCGGTCCTCGTCGCGGCGGGCGCGCGGCTCTCGATCGGCCGCGCCCAGCGCGGCGCGCGCGCCTACCTCGCGGTCGCGGGCGGCCTCGCGGTGGAGCCGGTGCTGGGCAGCCGCGCGACCTACCTGCCGGGCCGCTTCGGCGGCTTCCTGGGACGCGCGCTGCGCCGCGGCGACCGCCTGCCGCTGCGCGAAAACGCGGCCGCGCTCTCGCGCGAGCGGTTCCTGAAGCTGAGGAAGCCGCGCGGCCGCAGCGTGCGCTGGCACGTGGCGCCGTTCACGCTTCCCGAGCACGAGCCCGTCACGCTGCACGCGATGGAAGGCCCGCACTACGCGATGTTCGACGCGGCCTCGCAGCACGCCTTCTTCGACGCGGTGTGGAAGATCGCGCCGGAGTCGAACCGCATGGGATTCCGCCTGGCGGGCCCGGCGCTCGTGCGCAGCGACCCCGGTGAGATACTATCCGGGCCGATCTGCCTCGGCACGGTGCAGGTGCCGGCGAGCGGCGTGCCGATCGCGCTCATGGCCGACCACCAGACCACCGGCGGCTATCCGCGCATCGCCGAGATCGCGACGGCCGACGTGCCGCGCCTCGCGCAGATGGCGCCCGGCGGCCGGCTGCGCTTCGCGCGCTGCGACCTGAAGACCGCGGTGGAGCTGCGCCGCGACCAGCGGGCGCGCGTCGCGCCCGCGCTGCGCGCGATCGGATGGGAATATGGCAACTAGCAAAACGATCGACCTCAACTGCGACATGGGCGAGAGCTACGGCGCCTGGAAGATGGGCGCCGACGCCGAGGTGATGCCGTTCATCTCCTCCGCCAACATCGCCTGCGGCTTCCACGGCGGCGATCCGGCGACCATCCGCAGGACGGTGCAGCTCGCCGTGGACCACGGCGTCGCCATCGGCGCGCATCCGTCGCTCCCCGACCTGCAGGGCTTCGGCCGCCGCGTCATGAAGATCTCGCCGCAGGACATGTACGACCTCGTGCTCTACCAGGCCGGCGCGGTCGAGGCGTTCGCGCGCGCGGCCGGCGCGAAGCTGCACCACGTCAAGTGCCACGGCGCGCTCTACAACATGGCGGCGAACGACGAGGCGCTTTCCGAGGCAATGGTGCGCGCCGCGCGCGATCTGGGCTCGGAAGTTTTTCTCTATGTTCTTTCGCGAAGCAAGAACTACGAGATCGCGAAGAAGCGCAACGTCCGCGTCGCGGGCGAGGTCTTCGCCGACCGCGGCTATACCGACGCCGGCGAGCTCGCGCCCCGCGACCAGCCCGGCGGCATGATCACCGAAGCCGCGAAATCGCTGACGCAGGTCTTCGGCATGATCGAAGGCGGCACCGTCACCAGCCTTTCGGGCAAGCGCGTCCCGGTCGCCGCCGACACGCTTTGTCTCCATGGCGACCAGCCCAACGCGGTGCTGTTCGCGAAAACGCTCAGGAAGGCATTTGCCGAGAAAGGAATCACCGTTGCCGCACCCTAAGCTCTTCACGCCGATCGCGCTCGGCGGCGTCACGCTCCCCAACCGCATCGTGGTCTCGCCCATGTGCCAGTACAGCGCGGACGACGGCTCGATGACCGACTGGCACGACTTCCACGTCGCGCAGTTCGCGGTGTCCGGAGCGGGCCTGTTCATGGTCGAGGCGACCGGCGTCACGCGCGAGGGCCGCATCACGCACGGCTGCACCGGGCTCTACAGCGAGCACAACGAGGCCGCGATGGCGCGCCGCGTCGCGGCGTACCGCAGGCTCACGCAGAACCCGATCGGCGTGCAGATCGGCCATGCCGGGCGCAAGGCCTCGACGCACGCGCCCTGGAAGGGCGGCAAGCCGCTCGCGGGCGGGGAATCGCCCTGGCAGACGGTGGCGCCTTCGCCCATCCCCTTCGGCGAGGGCTGGCACGTGCCGCACGAATTGAGCACCGCGGAAATCAGGCGCCTCGTCGACGACTTTGTGTCCAGCGCGCAGCGCGCGTTGCGCATCGGCTTCGACGTGCTCGAGCTGCATTCGGCGCACGGCTACCTGATCCACCAGTTCCTGTCGCCGGTCTCCAACCAGCGCAAGGACGAGTACGGAAAAAACCGGATGAAGTTTGCGCTGGAGGTCGCCGAGGCGGTGCGCGCGGCCTGGCCGAGGGAGCGCGGCCTCGGCGCGCGCATCAACGCGACCGACTGGGTCGAGGGCGGCTTCCAGCCCGATGACGCGGTCGCCTATGCGAAGGAGCTGAAGCGCGCCGGCCTCGACTACGTGTGCGTGTCGAGCGGCGCGAGCGTGGCGCACGCGAGGATTCCGGTCGCGCCCGGCTACCAGGTTCCTTTCGCGGAGAAAGTCAAAGCCTCGGTACCGATCGCGGTCCGCGCGGTCGGCATGATCGCGGACGCGGAGCAGGCGGAAAAGATCGTCGCCTCGGGCCAGGCGGACATGGTCGCCATGGCGCGCGCGTTCCTCGACAACCCGCGCTGGGTGTGGCATGCCGCCGACCATTTCGGCGTCAAGCTCGAGGGCTATCCGCCGCAGTACGAGCGCAGCCGGCCGGACCTCTGGCCGGGCGCGAGGGTCGCGCGCCCGGCGTAGCAAAGCGCGGCTAGGAGCCGCGCACCACGACGATGCGGTTGTCCACCGACGTCACGCCCGGCACCTTGCCGGCGATCCGCGCGGCGCGGCTTTTCTCCTCGTTCGACGGCACCGTGCCGAAGAGCGTGACCGTGCCGTTCGCCGCAGTGACGTCCACGCCCGCGGCCTGAACCGAGGCGGATTCGAGCGCCTGCTTCACGCGCGCGGCGAGCTGCGTGTTCGGGTTCTCCGTAGGTGGCTTCTCCACCGCGGGTGTCGGCGCCGGGGCCGCAGCGGGCTTCGGCGGGGGCGCCGGCTGCGCGGGCGCGGCGGGCTTGGGCGGCGCGGGTTTCGGGGGCGGGGCCGACTCTCCGCAGGCGCA
>Ga0070741_10008236_pt1 | contig 21054 bp, 21 predicted proteins | sample Coa_R1_4_FD_66440 | JGI IMG/M metagenome (GOLD analysis project Ga0070741, IMG submission 66440) | Surface soil microbial communities from Centralia Pennsylvania, which are recovering from an underground coalmine fire - Coalmine... | ecosystem: Environmental > Terrestrial > Soil > Unclassified ...
GGCATGGGAGCGCCAACGCAATGCCAAGGCCGTGACAGTCAACTGGCGTTTCACCACCGCAGATGCGCGTATTAAACTCAAGAAACTTTACCCGACAATATCAGTGTGACAGAGTACTAGCCGTCGTTCTCGACCAATTTCAGATAGACTTGTTCCAAACTCTGCGGCGATTCCGCGACGGTGACAATTTCCGCGCCCTCACGCTGCAGGCGCGCAATCAGACGCGGGTTCGTTTCGCGCGGCGTCGCGGTGCGGTACCGCAAATAGTTTTCTTGATAGGCTTCGACCTGAACGTCTTGCGCCACTTCGGACCAGGGTTTGCCCAACGCGTGCGCCAACTGAATTTCCATCACGGGCATTCCGAGAAAGCGCGTTTTCAATTCTTGCGGTGTGCCGAGCGCGATGAGTTCGCCGCGCCGAATCATCGCGATGCGGTCCGCCAGCGCTTCGGCTTCGAACAAATTGTGTGTGCAGAGAAAAACGGTGTGTCCCTGCCCGCGCAGCTGCGCCACCGCGTCGCGCACCTGCTTGGCGCTGTGCGGGTCCATCGCCGAAGTCGGTTCGTCCAAAAAGAGCACGCGCGGCGCGTGGAGCATCGAACGAATCAACGCGACTTTTTGGCGCATCCCTTTGGAAAATTCCGACAGCCGCCGATTCGCCGCGTCGGCAATGCCAAACTGCATCATCAATTCATCCATGCGCGCGCGCCGCGCCGCGCGCGCCATACCATACAGCTCGCCGTAAAAATCCAAATAATCGCGCGCGGTCATGCGGAGATACAGCCCCGGGAATTCCGTCAGATGACCGACCAGGCTTCGCACGCGCCGCGCGTCGCGCACCACATCATAACCGGCGACGAACGCGCGCCCGGAAGTCGGTTTGAGAATTGAGGTCAACATGCGCACGGTCGTCGTTTTGCCCGCGCCGTTGGGTCCGAGAAACGCGAGCACTTCGCCTTGATGCACCTGAAAGCTCAGGTGCGCGACCGCCGTATGGCGCTCGAATTGTTTGGTCAAATTTTCGGCAGAAATCAAAACATCCATCTGATTCGAAAATAACCCCTCACCCCCAACCCCTCGCCCTTTGGGAGAGGGGAGATTTTCATCCTTGGTGGTGAACGGAGTTCATGTTGACTGATTTGAAAGTAACCCCGCACCCCCCGACGCATCATCACACTCTCTGCGCGATGTTCGTTGAGTGTGATGATGCGTCGCCCGCCCCTCTCCCAAAGGGCGAGGGGCGATTTTGGTTGCGGGTGGGGAACAGAGTTTCCATTGACTTGGAAATTATAAGTTTCAAACGCGCGTGCCGCAATGGGAAAGAAAGACGGGCACGCGCGCGCTGTCTTGGCAAACAAAACGCGCGAGGTGTATGCCCTGCTCTCTCTTACGGCAAGGCAAACACCTCGCGCGTGCAGCGTGCGCCGACTTATTCTTCTAACAAGTACGGTACAAGTACGACGGCAACGTTGGGATGCGTTTCAAATGCTGCGCGCAAACGCTGCGCGGTGCGCCCGTGCAGCGCGCGTTCCCACCAATGCGCGGGAATAAATTCCGGTAGCACGATGGTCACAAACGCGTCGGGCATTTGGTCGTGCAGGGCTTGGACGTACGAAATCATCGGGCGCACAAACTGCCGGTACGGCGAATCGAGGACGACGAAAGGAATATCGGGCGCGTATTTTGCCATGCGCGCTTTGACGCGTTCGGCGTGTTCGGGATCCGTTCCCACGTGCAAGGCGATCACTTGCGCGCCCATCGAACGCGCGAACGCAAGCGCGCGCAGTGAGGCATAGTTGACGCTTTCGATGGGCACCAACGCAAATTGCTTGACGGTTGTCGGCGGGAGCTGCCCCGGCTGGATGCGCAGTTGGTCCGCCACACGCGAATAATGGTGATTGACGAACGAGAAAAACGCGACGAGCGCGGGAATCAACAACATCACAATCCACGCGCCGTGTATAAATTTGGTGACCGCCGCAATGACGAGAATAACCGCAGTGGCGGTGGCGCCGATGCCATTGATCATGGCGTTGCGCTTCCAACCGGTGGTTTGGAGTTTGCGCCAATGAATCACCATGCCCAGCTGCGAAAGCGTAAACGCCAAGAACACGCCAATGGCATAAAGCGGAATCAACGCGTGCGTATCGCCTTGAAAAATCAAAATCAAAAGTCCGGCAACGCCGCCCAACGAAGCAATCCCAACCGAAAACGCGAGGCGGTCGCCGCGAAACGAAAATTGATGCGGCATGAAATTGTCGCGCGCGAGAATCGAGGCGAGACGCGGGAAACCGGAAAATGCTGTGTTGGCAGCGACGATGAGAATGCCCATCGTCGCAAATTGAAAGATATAATACAAGATGGAATCGCCGTACACCACGCGTCCCAACTGCGAAATAATTGTCTCGCTGGATGTGGGATTCGTGCGAAAATAAACGGCGAGCACCGACACGCTCATGAAAAACGTGGCGAGAATCGTCGCCATGACGGTGAGCGTCGTCGCGGCGTTTTTGCTCTCGGGCGGTTTGAACGCGGGCACCCCGTTGGAAATCGCTTCGGTGCCGCTCATTGCTACCGCGCCTGCCGAGAACGCCGTCAAGACCAAGAACCAATCCAACGACCGCACGGCGGGCAATTCCACCGGGTTCGCCGGCGGCTGATACGATCCCAGCATCGCGCCCACCAAACCAAACACAATCACGATGCCCAACATGAAAATAAACGTATACGTTGGAACCGCAAAAACAGACCCTGACTCGCTCACGCCGCGCAAATTAATCAGCGTCATGATGCCGACAAACAACAGCGCCATTTCGACGGCAAAGGGCTGGAGCGCGGGAAACGCGGAGGTGATGGCATCGGTGCCCGCCGAGATGGACACGGCGACGGTGAGGATATAATCAATCAACAATGCCGCTGCGGCGACCAAACCGGCGCGCCGCCCAACATTTTCCAAACTGACGATATACGAACCACCGCCGTTGGGATACGCAAAAATGGTTTGGCGGTATGAAAACGCGACAATGAACAAAAGAATTGCAATCGCAAAGGCAATCGGAACCGTCAAATTCAATGCCGCACTGCCGGCAATCGCCAACACGAACATGATTTCGCCCGTCGCATAGGCGACCGATGAAATCGCGTCGGAAGAAAAAACGGCGAGCGCTTTGACCTTGCCGAGACGTTCTTGAATTTCTTGGGCGCTTTCCAGCGGACGCCCAATCAGAATCGCTTTGACATTGCGATAGGTGCGTTCGAGGGCATTGGGCGGGCGCACGGCTTCTTCGGTCGCAACAAAATGTCCGGGACCGACGCGTTTAAAGAAACGACGGTGCGGTTCGCGCCGCCGCACATACACGTCGCCGGGGCGAAAGCCCTTTTTGATTTCCGTAAACGTCAATTCCGGGTTCACGACGCGCGCCGATTCTCCGTTCGGCGTCGGTGACGGTCGCGCAGACCGAACCGGTGCATCGGAGATTTCGTCGTTCGACGTGGAAGGAGCCGCATCGCCGTTCGGCACTCCCGCTTGCCCCTCCGCCGCACTTGAATTTTTTCGCGCAGGACGAAATGCGTTCATAAATCCTTTCCTTGCCAAAACAAAAGCCCTCAGCGAGATTCACCCGCCGGGGCACGTCTCGCGCCCATTCAAGCGCGTCATCACAGACGAGAAAATTCTACGTCGGATAAAAACGTTTGTCAAAACGCACGTGCGTCTTTTTCCATTTCCCTACGTCTATTTGTATGTTACGCTTATTATACGCATAATTTCATCTCGGGTATCACCTATGCTTTCAGAGACCAGAATTGAATCCATCTGGCGTCAATTTCACGACCCGTTGTACGCCTTTGTTCGCGCGCGCGTCGCGGACCAAGACGCCGCCGAAGACATTTTGCAGGATGTCTTTTTGCGCATCCATACGCGTATCGAAACCCTGCGCGATGAGACGAAACTCGACGCGTGGATTTATCAAATCACGCGCAACGTCATCACCGATTATTATCGCGCCAAGCCAATCCCCGCGCCGCTCCCGGAACAAACACCGGATGCCGACCCCGCCGAGCAGGACGAGTTGGCGGAAAAGCTTGCACCGAGCATCCGCGAAATGGTGAACGCCCTGTCCCCCGCGTATCGCGAAGCATTTCTCCTCACCGAAATCAACGGCATCTCGCAAGTGGAACTGGCGCAGCGGCTTAACATTTCGGTATCGGGCGCAAAATCGCGCGTGCAGCGCGCGCGCGCGCAGATTCGGCAAATGCTGCTCGACTGCTGCCATTTTGAATTTGACCGTTTGGGCGGTCTCATCAATTACTATCCGCGCGTAGATTGCTGTCAACGTTGCGGGTGCGAATAACTTGCGTCCATTTGCCGCCGAGTCCGTCTTGATAGGTGAAACCAATTTTACGGAGGACAGAAATGCCAACCATCGAACTTCGGGAACAGGTTCAGTCGCACTATGCCGAACACGCGCGCGCCTTTTTGCAAGGCAGCGCAAGCAGCTGCTGCGGGTCGGAAGTGTCGTGCTGTGCCGACGATACGATTCCCGCGCAGGCGCTCGCCGCGCTGCAAGACGATACCGCGCTCCCCGACGAGATTATACAAACCTCGCTGGGCTGCGGAACGCCGTTGGAACTTGCCGCACTCAAGCCCGGCGAAACGGTGCTCGACCTCGGCAGCGGCGGCGGACTGGATTGTTTCTTTGCCGCGCGTTTGGTGGGCAATACCGGTCACGTCATCGGCGTTGACATGACGCCGGAAATGCTGGCGCTCGCCGAGAAAAACAAAACACAAATCGGGCTCACGAACGTCGAATTTCGTCAGGGCTATCTCGAAGCGCTGCCGGTCGCGGACGCCAGCGTGGACGTGATTGTTTCCAACTGCGTCATCAATCTCGCGGCGGACAAAGACATTGTTTTCCGCGAAGCCTTTCGCGTGCTCAAACCGGGCGGGCGCGTCGTGTTCAGCGATATTGTTTCACCGCAGCCGCTGCCGAGCGGTCTGCGCCAAAATGCCGAGTCATGGGCGGAATGTATCGCGGGAGCAATTCCGCGCGACGAGTATACGCTCAAGATGCAGCAAGCGGGATTCAAAAATGTCACCGTCGTCGGCAGCCCCGCGCCCAAGGATTTGGTCTTTAGCGCGAAATTCATGGCGGAAAAATAAAAAGAGACCATCGAATCCGCTTCGACGGCTGAACAAAGGTCCGGTAAAACAAAGCGTGTTCAAGTTATGCCGCATTGGCTTGATTTATTTCAACGCCTTGTTGTGCCGTCGAAGGCGGAACTGTGTTCCGCACCATTCGATGGTCTGACTCTTACATCCGCGCCAAGAGTTCCGCTTTCTTTTTTTCGTATTCCGCTTCGGTAATCAAACCTTCTTTCAACATCGCATTGAGCTGCGCCAGCAGCGCGGGAATTTCCGGCGGCTTGGCAGGCGGCGCGGCAGCCGCCGGGGTTTCGCTAAAACCCAATTTTTCTTTTTCGTTCAACATTGCCGTTTTGAATTTGATGGGGCTGCCGATGCGCTGAAATAAATTCGTGCCCAATTCGCTCGCGGTCAAAATTTCCACATCGCCGTAATTCAACAAGCGTCCAATCACCGATTGGGTCATGCGTACGTCATTCACTTTTTCCAACGACGAATCAATCACGTTCTTGTTGATGACGCCGTCCACTTGGATGACGCGACGGTTCGTGACAATGTACTCGCGGTTGCGCCAGTGAATGAATTGAAAAGCAAAGCGCGCGAGGGGAATCAAGAGCAGCAGCAGGAGCAAGAATGCCATGTCCTGCAGAAAAGAAGTGGCAACGAACGAAACGCCAATGATAACCACGGCGACGATGAAATTGATGAGCGCGTCGCGGAGCAGGACGACCCAACTTTGGCGCGCGGTCAAAACAACCTGCTCGTTTTCGCCCAAGAGTTGCTGCACATAATTCATGATTCTTGATTCTCCGACGTTTCCGTTTTGGAACTTGCGGTCAGCGCAGGAAGTGCGGAACGATGATAGAGCTGCGTCGTGGAAAGATGGGCATGTCCCAGCAGCCGCTGCACATCCTGCAAACTCGAACCTTCTTGCAACCGATGGGTCGCAAACGCGTGACGCAGCGAATGTGGCGTCACAACGGCTTCGATACCTGCCCGCGCGACATATTGTTTCAAAATCAACCAGACGCCTTGCCGCGTCAACGCGCCGCCGCGCGGATTTACAAACAAGGGACCGCTGTCGGACGGCGCGCCAAACTCGGTGCGCGCGCGCGCCAGATAAATGCCGAGCGCGGTGTGCGCCGCGTTCGTCAAGGGCACGGTGCGTTGATGCGCACCTTCGCCAACTTTCAGAACACCGCGCTCCAAATCCACATCCCCCAATTTCAAATTCACCAATTCGGTCACGCGCAGACCGGTCGCGTACATCACTTCGAGCATCGCGCGGTCGCGCAAACCTTTGGGCGTCGGTTCGGCGGGCGCGTTCAACAGCGCGGTCACTTGCTCTTGCGTCAAGGCGCGCGGCGGCATTTTGCTGACGTGCGGCGGCTCCAAATCAATCGTCGGGTTGGTCGCCGTGACCCGCCTTTCCGTCAAGTAAAAATAAAACGATTTGAGCGCGGCAACTTTGCGCGCAATGCTGGCGCTTGAATATTCACGCGCCTTCAAGTCCAGCAAATACGCCTGAATCAGCAGTGGGTCCACGCGCGCCCATGAACTGATATACGGACGCGTGTTCAACACAAATTGATGGAATTGCGACAGGTCATTGCGGTACGCCATCAACGTGTTGCCCGCGTATCCTTTTTCTGCGGCGAGGTATTCGATAAACTGCGCGATTTGCTGTTCCAAGGCATTTTCGATTTTCAATTTTCGATTTTCGATTTGCGCCGTCGTTCGGCGCATCAATCAAAAATCGAAAATCGAAAATCATAAATCATAAATTCTCCAACGCCTGTCCCAAATCCTGTTGCAAATCGGAAATGTTTTCAATCCCAACCGACAAACGCACCAAGCCCGGGGCAACGGCAAGCGGCGAATTGGCGACGGACATGTGCGTCATCGCGGCGGGCACTTCAATCAACGATTCGACACCGCCCAGTGATTCGGCGAGGGTAAAAATCTTGGTCGCCGCCGCGATTTTTTTGGCGGCAGCTTCGCCCCCATCGGCGATAAAAGAAATCATGCCGCCAAACGCGGGAACTCCCGCAGGCGTCAGCATTTGTTTGCACGCGACCGCGTGCTGCGGATGTGACGGCAAACCGGGGTAGAGCACGCGTTTGACCTGCGGCTGCAATTCCAGCCACCGCGCGATTTCCATCGCATTCTGCGAGTGACGCTCCACCCGCAGCGCCAGAGTTTTCAAACCGCGCAGCACGAGCCAACAGTCCAATGGCGCAGGCACCGCGCCGGCGGCATTCTGCAAAAATTTCAAGCGCTCGTACAACGCCTCATTGCTCGTCACAAGCGCGCCGCCGACCACATCGCTGTGTCCGCCGAGATATTTCGTCGTCGAATGCATCACCAAATCCGCGCCCAGTTCCAACGGACGCTGCAAGTACGGCGACGCAAACGTATTGTCCACGCCAACCAAAATTTTCTGTTGATGCGCCAGCGCACTCACCGCCGCAATGTCCACCACTTTCAAGAGCGGATTCGTCGGCGATTCAATCCACACCAAACGCGTGTTGGCGCGCAAAGCCGCGCGCGCCGCGTCCAAATCCGTCAAATCCACAAACGAAAATTCCAGACCAAATTGGGCAAACACGCGTTGAAACAAACGATACGTGCCGCCATACACATCATCTGCGACGACGATGTGGTCGCCTTGTTGGAAATACAACAAGAGCGTTGTAATGGCTGCCATGCCGGAAGCAAACGCCAGCCCGAAACGTCCGCGTTCCAACGAAGCCAAACATTCTTGCAGCGCGGTGCGCGTCGGATTGTCGGTGCGCGCATAATCGTAGCCGCGATGTTCGCCTACCGCGCGCTGTGCGTACGTGGATGTTTGATAAATCGGCGTGATGACCGCGCCAGTCGCGGGTTCCGCGTCTTGTCCCGCGTGAATGGCGCGCGTTTCAAATTGCCAAGCGTCGGCAGCAATCGTTTTCATGTCCAAAGATTATAGGTGCGGCAGTTGCGATTTGTCAAAGCCCATCCGCGCCAAGTTTACTTGTTCATTCACAGAAATTGTTGTATTATCTTTCACAGACGTCTCGTGTCGTTATTTTATGACGGCACATAGAATCCTACCCCGAATGGCGAAGACGCAATATCCCCATTGACGAAACCTTCGTCGTCGGTTGTCCGCGACAGACTCGGAGTTGCTTCCCAAACTCTTGCTTCGCGCCATCCAATCCAGGGCGCGAGCGCTGCGCGGCTGGACTGACCCATAAGGAATTCACCATTGCGTCCCACCATTCGCCCCTACAAGGAGGAGAAGTGAAACAAGTTCTCTTGTTCGCATTGCTCGCCATGCTCGCGATGGCGATGATGGCATGTGGTCCGACAGCGCCGGCGGTTCAGCCCACCGTCGAATCTGCCGCGCAAACTGCCGCCGCCGCCGCGAACGTTGCCGCGACCCAAGTCGCCGGCGCTGCTAATCAGGCAGCGACGCAAGCGGCAGGCGCGGCGACCCAAGTCGTCGGTGCCGCTACCCAAGTCGCCACCACTGTCTCCGGTGCCGCCACCCAAGTCGCACCCACCGCCGCACCCCAGGCAACCAATACGCCCCCCCCCCCAAAGTGCGACAAACTGGACGGTATGCCCACGGTCAAAGCGGGCGACCTCGGTTCGCCGGACAAGCCCATCGTGATTGCGCTGGTGCCTTCGGGCGATGTGCCGACGATTACGAAAGCCGGAACGCAAATCGCGGACTGCTTGAGCAAGTTGACCGGTTTGACGTATAACATCGAAGTCGGCACGAACTTTGCCGCTTCGATTGAAGCCATGGGCGCGGGCAAAGCCCAATTCGGTTTCCTCAACACCTTTTCGGCGATTCTCGCCAAAGAAAAATACGGCGTGACGCCGCTGCTCGTCGCTTTGCGCAACTATAAAGGCAAACCGGAAAACTTTTATCAAGGACAATTCATCGCGAACAAAGCGTCCGGTATCAAAACCATTGCAGATTTGAAGGGCAAAACCTTCTGCTTTGTTGACCCCAACTCTACATCGGGCTATATCATCCCGCGCATCGTGATGAAAGCCAATGGGATTGACCCCGACAAAGATTTAAAGGCGACGCAAAACGCCGGTTCGCATGACAATGTAGCCATTGCCGTGTACAAAGGCGACTGCGACGCGGGCGCCACGTTCGTAGATGTGCGCACCGATTCCACGCCCATCAAGCAAAATTATCCCGACATGGTGGACAAGGTGGACGCGTTCTATATCACCGACAACATTCCGAATGACGGTCTGCAAGTTGCCAAAGGCGTTGACCCCGCGCTGACCGACGCGACGGTCAAAGGTTTGTTGTTCATTTCGAGCGACCCGGGCGGCAAAGTGATGCTGCGCAGTCTCTACAGCTATCTCGGGCTCGCCAAAGTGGACCCGACCTTCTACGACGACTTTGAAGGGCTGCTCAAAAAAGCGGGCGTAGATCCCGCGAGTCTCGTCAAGTAATGCCATCTGCAGGCAGAGACGTTGAACGTCTCTGCCTGCTCTTTCCCTTTTTCCCGTTTCAACATCCAATCCGATTCCGCAAGCCCAAGCTCGGGGGGTGTGTTGTGCTGCGCGTCGAACACTTGACCAAAGTTTTTCCGAATGGCACAGTCGCGTTAAAAGATGTAACGTTCCAAGTCGAGGACGGCGAATTTCTAGCGATTATTGGCTTGAGTGGTTCGGGCAAGTCAACCCTCCTCCGCTGTATCAATCGCCTTATCGAGCCGACGAGCGGCAAAATCATTTGGAATGACGTTGACCTCACTGCACTGCCCCAAAGCGAGATGCGTAAGGTTCGCCGCCAAATCGGTTTCATTTTTCAACAATTCAATCTGGTCAAACGTTCCACCGTCATCACCAATGTGTTGACCGGGCGACTCGGCTATGTCAATACCGCGCAATCGCTCGCCAATCTCTTTTCGCGCGCGGATATGGAACGCGCGCTGCTGAATCTGGAACGGCTCGGCATGCGCGACAAAGCGTACGTGCGCGCCGATTCGTTGAGCGGCGGTCAGCAGCAGCGCGTGGCGATTGCCCGCGCGTTGATGCAGGAACCGAAACTCATTCTCGCCGACGAGCCGGTGGCGTCACTCGACCCCGTCCTTTCGCATTCGATTCTCAAATACCTCGAACAACTGAATAAAGAGGACGGGCTCACCGTCTTGTGCAGTCTGCATTTTCTCGACCTTGTGCATCGCTACGCGACGCGCGCGATTGCGCTCAAGGAAGGGCAAGTCGTGTTTCAAGGTTTGCCGCAAGAAATTGACGACGCGCAATTCAAAGCGATTTACGGGCAAGAGGCGCAGCGCGTCTCCATAATGTAGGATTTTTGATTGTTGATTTATGATTTATCTTTGCCTGCGCGCAATCAAATCAGGAAATCGAATTTCCTGAATCACAAATCATAAATCAAAAATTCCTTATGATTCCCCCCCCTCAAAAAGAAAAGAATCCTCTCGGCGCCGCGCTCCTCGCGCTGCTCGCGCCCGGAGTCGGACATTTGTATCTGGGGCTGCGCCAAATTGCGCTCGCGATTTTTGCGATGGTGGTGGTCCTCGCGTTCTTGATTTGGTTCACGCAGGATAATTTTCGAGTCGCCCAAGTCGAAATTGGCGGGGTGACCACCAGTTGGCTGTGGGTCCTGTTTGCCGCATTTTGGCTTTGGAATGTCTGGGACGCGTATCGCCGCGCGCAAGGATTCGGCACACTGCGCCTCTTGGCGTTTGGCATTCCCATCTTGATTATCTATGTCATCGCCTGGCAAGTGACGGATGTGAACCTCCCGCGTCTGGTCACGCGTTTTGAAGATGTAAAAATTATTTTTGACGCGTTGATTCATCCCGATTTGTTGACGCGGGACACGGAAACGCAAGAGGGTGCGACGACGATTTGGGTGCCGTGCAGTGTGCCCCCGCAAACCACTCCTCCCGGCGGCAATTCCGGACTGCCGGTCGGTATTGACAAAATTTGCGGGACGGTGGGCGATACCGTCGTCATGGTGGGACAAGGCTTCAAACCGAACACAACGGGCAATGTGTATTGGCAGGAATACGGCGGCACCAATGAAGTGCAGGTGCGCGCGGGCGGCGCGCCCGTACTCGTCACCACCGACGCGGAAGGCAAATTTGTCGTTTCCTTTCCCATTCCTTCATTTGCCGCGCGCGATGGACTCGACCCGAACGCGCCAACCGTGCAAGGGATTCAAGCGCGCTTTGTGCAAGAGGTCGGACCGCTCAAGCCGAGCGAAAATTTTGGCACGCTGATTGGAAAAATCCAAACAGTACCAGCGCCGACGTGGATGGTCTCATTGGGCATCCTGAAAGCCGATGCAACGATTTCATGGTTTTTGCCCGGCGGCATTTTTGTCACCATCGCGCTCGGTTTGCTGGCAACGCTGATTTCGATTGTCGTCGCCGCGCCGCTTTCGTTTTTTGGCGCGCACAATATCATGACGCGCGTGCGCGGCGGCACATTGATTTATTACCTTGCGCGCGCCGTTTTCAACATCACGCGTTCCATTGACACGCTGATTTGGGCAATTATCTTGGTGACGTGGACGGGACTGGGCGCGTTCACCGGCTTGTTCGCGCTGTCCATCCATTCGATTGCCGCCATCGCGAAATTGTATTCCGAAGAAGTGGAACACATTGACCCGGGTCCGGTAGAAGCGACGACGGCAACCGGCGGGAATCTGCTGCAAAACATTCGCTTTGCGGTCATTCCGCAAATTGTGCCTTCGTTCCTTGCTTATTCGCTTTTGCGTTGGGACATTAACATGCGTTCCGCGACGGTCGTCGGTCTCGTCTCGGCGGCGGGGGTCGGATTTTATATTTTTGAAGCGATTCGCAAAGGCGGCTATCGCGAGTACGCGGCGGCGTTGTGGTGCATTGCCATTGTCATTCTCATTGTGGATTTCACCAGCGCGTACTGGCGCGAGCAAATTCTCAAGAACGAAGCACAAGTCAGCAGCGAGCCGCCCAAACCCTTTTACAAAACACGACGCGGGATTTTTTACACGATTCTCTTTATTGCCATTTTTGTCATCAGTTGGAATCTCGCCCAAGTGGATTTGCGCAAACTGCTCGAACCCGCGCCGACATTCGGAAGCGTACTTGGGGCTTTTCTCACCATTGACACGAGCATCGCCGTCTGGGATTCGATCATTCGCAATCTCCTCGTCACGATTTTTCAGGCGCTGCTCGCGACCACCCTCGGCGCCTTCGTGGCGCTGCCCTTTGCCTTTCTCGCCGCGAAAAATATTACGGGACGGACGCGCGCGACGAGTTGGATTTATTACAGCACGCGCTTTCTGCTCAGTTTTCTCCGTTCCATCGAAGCGATTTTGTATGTCGCCATCTTTGTGTTTTGGGTGGGCGTCGGCGCGTTCGCGGGAATGCTCGCGCTTTCCATCACGACCTTCGGTCTCATCGGCAAACTGTTCAGCGAAGCCGTCGAAAACATTGACGAGGGTCCGGTGGAGGCGCTGACGGCGACGGGCGCGAATCGTCTGCAATCCATTGCGTACGCCATCGTGCCGCAGATTGTGCCGCCGTTTATTTCCTACGCGATATATCAGTGGGACATTAACATTCGGCTGGCGACCATCATCGGTCTCGCGGGCGGCGGCGGCATCGGACAACTTTTCCAAAATTACGTCGGGCAATTACAGTATCACAAGGCGGGTGCGGTGATTCTCTCGATCGTCGTCGTCGTGACGTTGATGGATTTCGCGAGCGCGAAAATACGCGAACGGCTCGTCTAACTCGTCCGCGCGATTTCGATCGAGACGCCGCGTGCCGAATTTTGAATCGGCACGCGGCGTCTTTTGTTTCTCGCGCGAATTGATTCGCGCGGCGCGGGATCTTGCATCGCGCGGGACGCGCGATACAATGCACTTTTCAATTTCTCAAATTCGTTCACTGTATCCACACCTTTGCCTGTACGAAACGAACGCCGTTTCGTTCCCCCCCAGCGCCTACGGGACGTTGCGGCGAACTACAATGTCGTCAATTCGATCAAATCCGGAAATTCCTCTGTGCGCGTCGCTTGTTTGCCTGAAGCCGATTCAATGCTTGATTCGTCACAATGCGCAAGAGCCACAGAGGAAACGGTTCGCTCAAGCGAAACGAATGCAGCGCGTGATAGGCGCGTACGAACGCGTCTTGCGCCGCATCCGCCGCTTTGTGCTCGGCGCGCGTGATGAGGTACGCCGCGCGAAACGCGAGCGTCTCGTAGGCGCGCACGAGCGCATCGTACGCCGCCAAGTCGCCCTTTTGCGCGCGTTCGAGCAAAGAACGCTCCTGCGTCAGTTCGTGGTCTCGCGCCAAATGTTCCATTGCGCAAGGGGCGCGGAACAGTTTGCGTTCCAACATTAACTATACAACGGCGAACGCAAAAAAGTTCCGCCCACGACAGAATTTTGTATAATATTTGGACTCGATTTCGGAAAATTCCTCCTCGCCCGTTGGGCGAGGGGAAAGTGTGAGGACAAACTTCAAGAGGAGAATGCCATGGCAGAGACAACTACCGTTACGACAAACACGTTCAAAGCCGAAGTCAAACAACTCTTGCATATCCTCGCGCATTCCTTGTACAAGGAACGCGATATTTTTCTGCGCGAACTGATTTCCAACGCGTCTGACGCGTTGACCCGGATGCATTTTGAAATGCTCACCAATCGCGATGTATTGGACCCCGACGCGGAACTCGCGATTCACGTCGAGACGCCCGAAACGAAAGAGGGCGAACCGAAAAAACTCGTCATCAAAGATACGGGCATCGGGATGACCCGCGCCGAGATGGAGGAAAATCTTGGCACCATCGCGCAATCGGGCGCGCGCGAATTTTTGGCGCGCGTCGGCTCCGGACAATTCGACCCGAGTGAGATGATTGGGCAATTTGGCGTGGGGTTCTATTCCGTGTTCATGGTCGCTGATGAGGTGCGTGTCGTGTCGCGCAGTTATCACAAAGAAGGCGAGGCGTTCGCGTGGACATCGGACGGCGGCGAGCAGTATCGCATCGAACCGGCGGACAAAACGGATCGCGGCACCGAAATTCATATTACGCTCAAACCAGACGCGGACGAATTCGCGCAGGCGTGGAAATTGCGTCAGGTGATTAAAAAGCATTCCGACTTTGTGCGCTTTCCGATTTATCTGGGGACGGAGCGCGTCAATCAGCAAACGTCGCTGTGGCGCAAAAACCCATCGGAAGTCAAAGCCGAAGATTACAAAAATTTCTATCAACAACTCACGCTCGATTTCCAAGAACCGCTCGCGACGATTCATTTTGCGTCCGACGCGCCCGTGAATGTGCGCGCGCTGTTATTTATCCCGGCAAGCCGCGAAAAGAATATGTTCTCGGCGCGCAAAGAGCCCGGGCTGTTGTTGTATTCGCACAATGTTTTGATTCAAGAATACTGCACCGATTTGCTGCCCAAGTGGTTGGGTTTTGTGGACGGCGTCGTGGATTCCGAAGATTTGCCGTTGAATGTTTCGCGCGAGACGGTGCAAAACACTCGCGTGATGCGCCAATTGGCAAAAACCATTCGCGGGCGTGTGCTGCGCGAATTAAAAACCATGTCCGAAAACGATGCGGAGAAATACGAAAGATTTTGGAACGAGTACGGTCGCGCGTTCCGCGAAGCTATCGCCACAGACCCCGAAGCCAAAGACGAGACGCTGCCGCTGTTTCGTTACGCGTCGTCCAAATCGGACGGCAAATTGATTTCGCTCGACGCGTACATCCAACAAATGCGCGAGGGGCAAAATGAAATTTATTACGTGCTCGGCGACGATTTGAAATCGGTGGCGCACAGCCCGCATCTCGACCCGTTCCGCGCGCGCGATTTGGACGTGTTGTATTGGATTGACCCGCTCGACGCGCTGATTGCGCCGCTGCTGAACGAGTATCAAGGCAAAAAATTCCGCAACATTGACGACGCGGAATTGGAACTGCCGGAGGAAAAAGAACAAGCAGAAAAACCAGAGGAGGCGCAAACGCCCGACTATGACTTTAACGTGCTGACTGCGCGCTTTACAAAAATCTTGGGCGACCGCGTTCTCGACGTGCGCGCGTCGAAAGTGTTAAAAGACAGTCCAATTCGTTTGGTTTCACCCAAAGATGACCGCGATCGCGAACGCCAACGGCTCAGCCGTTTTTTCGACAAAGAATATCAAGTGCCGAAAAAGATTTTGGAACTGAACCGCAGTCACCCGCTCATTGCGAATCTCGCGCGCACCTTGCGCAATCATCCCGACTCGGAGCTCGTGGATTTGACCATCGAGCAGTTGTACGACAGCGCGCTGGTGCAGGAAGGTCTGCATCCGAATCCCACCGAGATGCTGCCGCGCATTGAAAAGTTGCTCGAATTGGCGGTGGAAAAAGAAGCCTAGTGACGAATTCATTCGCTGCAGGTTTGATCAACGATTGAAATCGTTACTACGGCTGCCTCATCCGTCTCAACGAACAAGACCTTGCCGCGTGGGCAAGGTCTTGTGTTATCTATACTGCGCGCGTAGGGTGTTGTTTCACGACTGCGCGTGCGCTTGACGCAGCGTCGCGAGATCAATTTTCTGCATCTTGAGCATCGCCTGTGTAACCGCGTTCGCTTTGTTGGGGTTCGGGTCGCTCATCAATTCCATCAACGCGGTGGAAATGATTTGCCATGACAGACCAAACTTGTCCTTGAGCCACCCGCACATGCTCTCTTCGCCGCCGTCGGCAGTCAATTTTTCCCATAACGCATCCACTTGCTCCTGCGTCTCGACGCTCACGAAAATCGAAAACGCTGCGTTGAGTTTATAGTGCGATCCGCCGTTCAGCGCCATGAAATTTTGTCCGTCAAGTTCAAACGTCACCATGAATGCGTTGCCGTCGGGTCCGCGCGAAACGCTGTTCACTTTTGAATTCGGAAATAGAGAGCCGTTGGCTCATCAAAAACTTCTTGTCATTTTTTCAGTCCCGCCAAAATTTCGTCCAGCCGTTCGTATCCTTCATTCACGCCGCGCTCCATGCCGGATTGAATCATGCCGTCGCGGTCTGCCACCGATTGATATACCGAATGAATCGTGATACGGGTGCGATTGCCGGGCAACTCCTCCAAGCGCATCGAATCGAGAATGACGTGTCCTTTTTCGGGCATCCCTTCAAACTCGAACGTCTGAATCATCAGTTCGGGCGACATTTCGTGATAGACGCCGTGAAAGCCATACGTGTTACCTGATGGGTCGGTGTGAAGGTAACGATACTTGCCGCCGCTCACCGGCTCGAATGTTTCGAGCGTCATGGTGTAGCCGCGCGGACCGAGCCACTGCGCGAAAAGTTCGGGGTCCGTGTGCGCTTTGAACACGAGTTCGCGCGGCGCATCAAATTCGCGCGTGATGAAAAGCTCCTGCTTGCCGGGTTCGGCAATAATTTTGGTCGGATTATTTTTTGCGGACATGTTTTTGCTCCTCTTGTAGATTTTGTAACAGTTGGTCGAGACGCTCAAAGCGTTCGCGCCACAATTGTTCAAACGGCGTCACCCAATCGTAAATCGGTTTCAACGCTTCCGCGTTCACACGATACAAACGCTGCCGCCCTACCCGTCGTTCGCTCACCAAACCGACTTGTTTCAAAACGCCGAGATGTTTGGAAACCATCGGCTGCGTCCAGCCAAGTTTTTCCACCAAATCATTGACTGCCAATTCGCCCGTTCCTAGGACCTCGAGCAATTGGCGGCGTTTCGGTTCGGCAACGGCGTTGAACGGGTCGAACGTCGTGGGTGCGCGTGCCATGTGCGTATTATATTCCTATATGGGAATATGTCAAGAGGCGCGTTGGAATTCACACCTTAAATTTTTCGCGCGGCGCAGGATATTCACCGCATGTCAAAAATTCAAATAAAATCTGCAACAAAAAAGTCTTGCCCCATGGGCAAGACTTTTTTATTGGTCAACTGAAAAAAAATAGTCACACACGCTACGCAGCTGTAGTAACGATTTCAATCGTTTTACTCGCGAACCTCGCGCATTCCACGAATCAATTCGTTACTACACCCACGCGAACCTCGCGCATTCCACGAATCAATTCGTCACTACACCAACGCGCCCATCCGCGCATTTCACGAATCAATTCGTCACTACGCCAACGTGCCCATCCGTGATTGTGGCGAGCTAGTCTTTGGGCAACGGCGCACCGGTTTGCATCGCAATCATATAGTCGTGCAAGCGCGCGTCGTCGTGTCCGCGCACGTTTTCTAAAAATGGGAAATCGGAAGGGGTGACTTGAAGCCGCGCAAGCGGAGAAACCGCGACGGGACTCGCCAATTGTGGAATTTTCACTTGAACAGATTCAAAAGGCACAGCAGGCTGCTCTACAAAGGTCGTGCGCGGCAAGAGATACACGGTGCCATTGCGCCACGGCTTTTTTGCGAGCGCGCTGCGAGTAATCGAAAAATGATACAACGACTGACTGCTCGCTTCGCCCGTGACAATTTGAATACACGCGTTCGCCATCGTCAGCGCATAGGTATCGCGGTCGAGAATCGCATAAAACATTGCCCAGATGCCATCCGCCGCGGCGTACACCGCATTCTGATTTCCAAACTCGGTGAGGTCAAGCGGTTGACGCGGTTCAAAGCGCGCAATCGCAGGATTGCCCGAACCGTGCAAAGCAATATCGCGTTGCGCGGCAGCATAATTGAGAAACTGCCACTTGGGCGCCGCGAGCGAATACTCGAGAAGTGGACATCCGTCTTGCGCGACAGCGTTGTCCAAAATTTCGTCAAACGCCTTTTGTGTCGCGGCATCCGGTTCTTGCGCCGGAGAGGGCAGCCAATAATCAGGGAGTTGCATAGGAAATTCCTGTTGAGCGAACTCGATGCGCGCATTCAGTGAGTGAAAATGTATGGACTATTGCCGCGCTTGATTTTTCGCTACCCAAATCATCTGATTTGATTTGTCCGACAGCGCGCTGCAATCAAAATCGCCATGGACCGCTTGAATCGAAAACCCAACACGCTTGAGCAAATGTTCCATCTCGAATGGAAAGATGCAGTGCAAGCGCATCGGATTCATTGCCCATGTTTGAATGACGTTTTCGTTTTCGTCAAGCGCATGCCAATTCATTTGAACCGTCGCGGTTTGCGTTGCAGGTTCGTACGTCCACGCGGACGATTGGCGAAATTTTTGCTGCGTCGTCGGATGAATGAGGACACGCCCATTTCCAAAAATTGGTTCGCGCTGCGCGAGCAATTCACCGAGCCAGGCGACATCCACATTATCGAGATGAATGACCAACACACCATCCGCGACGAGATGGCGACGAATGTGTTCGAGACATTGTACTTGGTCGTCAGGCGTACTCATAAATTGAAACGAGTGTCCGGGAATGATGACGCCGCCAAATTTTTTTCCGAGTTCAAACGTTCGCATGTCGCCTTGCACCCAATTCACATTTGCCATGCCAACACTTTTATTTCGCGCGCGTTCCAACAATTCTTCCGAGAGGTCAAGCCCCGTAACATGGAATCCGTCGCGCGCAAGTTGGAGCGTGATGCGTCCTGTGCCGCACGCAATCTCGAGTACGCCATGTTCGCGCGCGGGAGAATCCGCGAGCAGCGCGCGATAAAACTGAACTTCCCCATTCCAATCGGGGACGTGGACATCATAGAGTTGGGCGTAGATTTGTTGGGCGGTGAGATTTTCAGTCATTCGAGGCGCGGGTTTCGTTTTGCATGTAGTGTTTCTGAAGCCGCATTCGCCATTCGGCGCGAGTCTTTGGATAAACAGAATTTGGAGGTGTTTTTGTCATAAGCAATGAAATCCCCAACGACCTGCGCTTCACCTGCGCCGCGCAGCGCAGCGGAGCGGCGTCAGGTGCAAGCGCGTGTTGGGCAGCGCACTTGGTAACACCTGGTACTTTTACCGGCTCGGTCGAGCTATGGTCGTTATGATATCGTGCGCTCACGTGCCTTTTCTACCAACAGCACGACGGCAGCGACAAGCTCGCCGTTTCCGGAGGATATACGTCCATTAGGGGGAACGGGCGTATCCTCCAACCCTGTTCGGATGCTATGCCCGCGTGCAATAGCGCGCCGATTAACTGCCCAAGAGGTGATGCCGTCACCGTGATGAACTTGCTCAAGCCGCACGCCATTGTCCGCTAGGACTTGTTCTATAGCCTCGGCCAGTGCGACCGCATCTGTCATAATGGCTTGCTCCTTTATGCCGTGGCGCATTTCTTAACCGTCTCCCAAGTGCGCGTCGTCACGTTACGGCCAAACAGCTTCTCGATTAACGTCATGAACACAGGGCCGCGTGGGTTCTGAACGTAAGCCGTAAAGACTTCGCGTCCATTCATGGCTAGGATGTGGACGCCTTCCGTCTCCATTGGTAGCGAGAGCTTTCCTTGATAGGGTTCGCCCAGAAACGTAACAACGCGCTTTGCCTTCGCCGGCAGCTCGAAAGCCGCATACGGGTCGGCTTCCACCAGATCGCGCAGGACGCTTACCGGACGCATGATAGTGTAGAATGTGCGTCCGAGTTGCTTCGCCATGGCAGCCTCGGCTTGGCGTGCGAGCGCCGTTTCAGATTTGGCGCGGGCACTAAACACGACGTTGCCACTGGTAAGGACTGTCTTGACGTCTGTAAAGCCAGCGGCTTCGAAGGAATGCTTCAGCTCCGTCATCTTGGCATTCATTGGGCTTACGCCACGAAGGAACGCTACATATCGAGGCATATCCTCTCCTTAGCGGGAGCGGTCTAACGACAGGCTTCAGGCGCGCCGAGCCGCGAAGCGGCGAGGGTACGTCCACGCGGGCGGCACGTTGCCCGCGCACAACGCGTCGCCTGCAAGCCAGGGTTGGATCACAATGGTACTGCATGACCGAAGTTGAGCGCCAAAGCGTTGAAGCAATTTGACTCTACTTACCCCTGAAGAGACTGTCGAACTCGATCAGCAATTGAACCAACGTTGCCGCGTCTGTATCGCCATCGAATTCACGGACGGCTTGAGCGCCCACCATGCTGCTGGTTGGAAACTCACCCCGCTGCTCGATGATCTGGTGAACCCGCGGCACCAGAATGAACTGGAGCCATTGCACGAAGGTCATCGTATCTTGGGCGAAGGCTTGGTGGAACTCATAGGCGGCTTGGGGCAACGGCTCGGCACTCCAATAGCCGATGCGCTTCATTTCGGCTTCGATCCTCGAAATGGAGTCGAGTGCGCGGCGATAGATAGCTTCTTTGGCGCTTGGCTTATTCCTAGTCATACCCTTGCTCTAACGAGCCATGCCCGACGGATGACGCTGGCAACGTTCGTGACTGTGGCTGCGACCAACTTGATATTGCTGCCTAACGAAACCGTCGAAAAACCGTTTTTTCCAAGAAACACTTGCTTCCCGGCGGTGGACCAGGAGTCCGTTCCCCGCCCTGGCGGGTGGGCTTGTGGAGTCTCCCAAACGCACAGATATTGGCAAACACCGGTTCCACAATCGCCAACCGACGGGCGTAAATGCACTTCCCCTGCGGCGTGTCCATCTTGAACTTCATCTCGTCGAGCAGGTTGGGCGGCTGGGCGGTGGGGACGGAGAGATAGCGGGATTCTTTCTCTCTCTAATCAAATTTGTAGAACTGCATCTCATAACAACAATGTATTCCTGAGTTATTGTACTGTCAAGAACCCCTGCCGCATTGGTAGGGCTATTTTTTGATGGCATGCGCTTATTCGGTATTGATCGAATAAATGTGTTTACATGTTCAAAGCCATGATTTTCAAAAAAGTTTTTTACGGCAATATCTGTTGGTAAGGTAGCACCACCATTAAGTGTGGTCTGAATCGTACTTGAATAAAAGCGAGTCCTGAAAGACACTTGGTTAGAGTGCCAACTCAAACCAAGGAGGTCATCTCATGGACTCGCAAACCGCA
>Ga0070741_10008237_pt1 | contig 21052 bp, 17 predicted proteins | sample Coa_R1_4_FD_66440 | JGI IMG/M metagenome (GOLD analysis project Ga0070741, IMG submission 66440) | Surface soil microbial communities from Centralia Pennsylvania, which are recovering from an underground coalmine fire - Coalmine... | ecosystem: Environmental > Terrestrial > Soil > Unclassified ...
CCGCCGTCTGCGTCGGCGACTGCAACGCCAACGGCACCGTGACCGTCGACGAGCTCGTGAAGGCGGTCAACGTCTCGCTCGGAAAGACGACGCTCTCCGCCTGTCCGGCCGCGGACCGCGACGGCGACGGCCGGGTCGGCATCGACGAGCTCGTGACGGCGGTCGACCGCTCCCTGAACGGCTGCATGCCCGTCGCGGAGCCGGGCACGTTCGCCGTCCTCGTGAACCCCGCCGACTCGGGCGTCGCCGCGTACCGGACGCTCGAGGGCGACAACGTGCTCTATCAGGGCACCAAGGACGCAAACGGCTTGGCGACCGCGGTGCGCTCCGCGTCCGTCAGCTCGGCCGACGGACAGATTCAGGCCGTCATCGACTACGACGGCAACGGCCGGGTGATCCGGATCCGGACCCGCGACGGCGCGACGGTGGATCTCGACTGGTCGTCGGCCGCGAACGTGCGCTTCGTCGTGCACGGCGCGGACGGCAGCAACGTCGACTATTCGGTCCCCTTCGCGCACGCGACGGCGGCCGCCGCGACGACGAGCGCGGGCGGCACGACGTACTACGAGGAGGCGGTCGTCCGGGTGAGGCGCTGCAACGCGCCGGTGACCGACGCGACGGTGACCTTCACGTGGACCGCCCTCGACTCGCTTCGCTACTTCGGCAACGCCCCGATCTCCTTTCGCGCCCAGCAGTCCGCGCCCGGCACGTATCGCGTGGCCATCCCGCGCATCTACGAGCCGTCGCCGCTCACCCCCGCGGACATCTGCCACGCCGCGCAGAGCACGCTCGCCGGGCTCTGCAAGACGGCCGACCTCGCGCAGCAGGCGCCGGACTACTGGTGCCGGCCCCTGCTCGGCATCCCGGACATCGGCGGAGCGCTGTACCTCGCCTGCGTGAAGGCGATCGAGAACCACAAGGTCCCGTGCCAGTACAATCGCGTGGCCGAGAACTTCTGCGACTACCTGCCGCAGGACATCGACATCCTCGACGCTCCCGACTTCAGCCTCGAGCCCCAGGTGCGGGTGCCGAACAGCGCGACGGTCTTCACCGGTCCGACCGTGACGATCAGCACCGGATCGCACGTCCCGGACTTCGGGACGATGACGCTTCCGAACGCGGTGAACGGCGCGAGCGTGCTCGTCGTCGGCGGACCGGGGGCGGACGGCACGCTCGGCGCGGGCGACGCGGGAGGCTCCGTCAAGTGCGCGCCGTCCAACACGCCCGTCGTGATCCGATGGCACCACGCCGTCCAGCTCGGCGACCAGGCGAGGACCTGCACCGTCAGCGGCGACGGCAACTGCGACTACCACTTCGGCCCGGTCGTCGACTGCTGCGAGCTCTGCCCCGGGGGCTGCTCGGCCGCCATCTGCCCCGGGGACTTCTTCGCGACGCTCTGGCCGGGCGGCTCCCTCTACCTGGACGCCTCGACGCTCTTCGCGGTGACCGGCGCGGGGATCTACCCCGGCTGCTTCTTCTGAGCGCCGGCCCTAGACGTCGACCTCGTTCACCTTCGGCGCCCGCTCCATGATGAACTCGAAGCGCGGGGCGACGTCCCTCCCCATGAGCGTCTGGATCGCCCTCTCGGTCTTCGCGACGTCCCGGATCGCGACGCGCAGGAGCGAGCGGCGCGCGGGGTCGAGCGTCGTCTCCTTGAGCGTCTTCGGGTTCATCTCGCCGAGGCCCTTGAAGCGCGTCACCTGGACCCTGCCGGAGTGGCCGTTGCGGCCCGCGAGCAGGCGGTCCTTCTCGGCGTCGTCGCGGGCCCAGTAGACGTCCTTCCCCGCCTCGATCCGATACAGCGGCGGCTGCGCGATGTAGACGTAGCCCTGCCGGATCAGCTCGGGGAGGTGGCGGTAGAAGAAGGTGAGGAGCAGCGTGCAGATGTGGTTGCCGTCGGAGTCCGCGTCCATGAGGAGGCAGATCTTGTGGTAGCGGAGCTTGCGGGCGTCGAAGTCCTTGCCGGTCCCGCAGCCGAGCGCGGACACGATGTCCGACAGCTCCTTGTTGGTCAGCACCTTCGCGGTGGACGCCTGCTCGCTGTTCAGCACCTTGCCGCGGAGCGGGAGGATCGCCTGGAAGCTCCGCTCGCGCCCCTGCTTCGCCGAGCCGCCGGCGGAGTCGCCTTCGACGATGAAGAGCTCGCACTCCGTGGGGTCGGTCGAGCTGCAGTCGGCGAGCTTGCCGGGGAGGTTCAGGCGGTGCGACACGGCGCTCTTCCGCTGCACCTGCTCCGCGGCGGCGCGCGACGCGCTCCGCGCGCGCGCGGCGAGCACGACGCGCGTGGCGATCGCGTCGCCGGCGGTGCGGTTCGCGTTGAGCGCGTTCTCGAGGGCCGTCCGGACGATGCCGTCGATCGCGGGCGTCAACTCGGCGTTGTTGAGGCGCTCCTTCGTCTGACCCTGGAACTGGGGCTGCGGGAGCTTGATCGCGAGGACGGCGACCAGGCCTTCGCGGGCGTCCTCGGCCGTGATCGAGAGGCCGCGCGGGACGAGGCTGTGGACCGCGAGGTAGTTCCGCACGGCCTTCACGAGGCCCGCCTTGAGGCCGTTCTCGTGCGCGCCGCCCGCGGTCGTCGGGATGCTGTTCACGTAGGAGTAGACCCGCTCGGTCGTGTCCTCGGTCCACGCGAGCGCGCACTCGAGGTGGAGCCCGTCCTGCTGCTTCACGATCGTGAACACCTCGCCGCCGAGCGGCTTCGACGCGCCGACGAGCTTCGCGAGGAAGGCCTTCAACCCCTCGTCGTAGCGGTAGACGGCCTTCGTCCCCGCCCGCTCGTCGTGGAACTCGACGGTGAGGCCGCCGTGCAGGTACGCCTTCGCCTCGAGCCGCTCGGCGATCTCCTTCGCGTCGAAACGGACGCTCGGGAAGATCTTCGGATCGGGACGGAAGAAGATCGTCGTGCCGCTGCCGCGCGCGCGCCCGAGCTTCTCGAGCCCCGACGTGGGCTTCCCGCGCGCGAAGCGCTGCTCCCACTCCGCGCCGTCGCGCCGCACGCGCGCGACCAGCTCCTCGGAGAGGGCGGTCACGACGGACGCGCCGACGCCGTGGAGCCCGCCCGAGTGGTAGTAGTTCTTCGCCTCGAACTTCCCGCCGGCGTGGAGCGTCGTGAGGATCAGCTCGAGCGCCGACTTCCGGTACTGCGCGTGCCGGTCGACGGGGATGCCGCGCCCGTTGTCGGCGACCGTCACCGAAGACCCGTCCGCGTGCAGCGTGACGACGATCTTGTCGGCGTGGCCGTTCATCGCCTCGTCGACGGAGTTGTCGACGATCTCCCAGAGCAGATGGTGGAGCCCCGTGGCGTCGACGCCGCCGATGTACATGCCGGGCCGGCGGCGCACGGGCTCGAGGCCCTCGAGCACCAGGATGTCCTTCGCCGTGTACGTCGCGGCCATCGCCCTAGCCCTCCGCCTCCGGGCGCCGGAGCGCGGCGACGCGACCGCGCTTCACGACACGCTGTCCCTTCCCGCCGCGCTTCCCGGGCGGCACGTCGCCCGCCTCGAGGCGCCGCTCGCTCCCCTCGTCCGTGACCGCGACGAACTCCGCGTCCTTCGGCAGCGCGAGCGCGCCCACGATGCGGGCCTCCTCCCTGCCCTTCTCCGGCCGCATGAGGATGACGCCGCGGCCCGGCCCGGACAGCTCCGCCACCTCGTCCAGCCCGAAGCGCAGCATCTTCCCGCGCTCGGTCGCGACGACGACGACGGGCCCGAGGATCGGCTCGACCGACACGATCTCGTCGCCCTCCACGACCCGCGCGAGCTTCCGCCCGGCGCGCGTCGTCTCGGAGAGGTCCGGCGCCGCACGGAAGCCGAAGCCGCGCGCCGTCGCGACCAGCACGGCCGGCGTCCACGCCGACTCGGCGGCGACCCCGGGGAGCGTTCCCTGCGCGCCGGGCGGGGGCGCGTCGGGCTCGCGGACGAGCCGGGCGGCGACGACCCGCGCGCCGTCGCCGAACTTGAGGAGCGACTGCACGGGCTCGCCGTAGCCCGTCGTCGCCGGCACGTCGGCAACCCGCATCACGTACATGGTGCCCTTCGTCGAGAAGAGGACGAGGCGGTCGCGCGTCGTCCCCGCGAGGATTGCGAAGAGCGCGTCGCCCTCGCGCAGCCGCGTGGACGTCGGGTCCTTCAGCTCGCGCACCCGCTTCACCCAGCCGTCACGCGACAGCACGACGGTCGCGTCCTCGTGGACGATGTACACCTCGGGGTCGTAGGCGAGCTCCTCGCCGGGTCCGGAGAGCACCGTGCGGCGCTCGTCGCCGTACTTCTCGGCCAGCGCGACGAGCTCCGCGCGGACGAGCTTCCAGCGCTCGCGCGGCTTCGCGAGGAGCGCCTCGACCTCGCGGAGCCGCTTCCGCTTCGCGGCGCGCTCCTCGCGGATCTGCTCGATCTCGAGGCGGGCGAGCTGGTAGAGGCGGATCTCGAGGATCGCGTCGGCCTGCACCTGGTCGAGCTCGAAGGCGGCCATGAGCTGCTTCGCCGCGTCGGCGCGCGACTCGGCCTTCCGGATGATGCGGATCGCGCGGTCGAGGTCGTCGTAGATCTTCGCGAGCGCGTCGAGGACGTGGAGGCGCGCTTCGAGCTGCCGCTTCTCGTGCTCGAGCCGGCGCGTGACGACGAGGAGCCGGAAGTCGAGGAAGTGCCGGCAGAGCTCGCGCAGCGTGACCCGGGCGGGCTGGCCGACGGCGGGGTTCGCCGTCGGGAGGAGACACGTCAGGTTCACGTTGAAGTTCGTCTGCAGGTTCGTGTGCTTGTAGAGGTACGCCATCGCCGCGTCGGCGTTCGCGTCGCTCTTGAGCTCGAGCACGATCCGGACGTCGGTCGTCGATTCGTCGCGGACGTCGACGACGAGCGGGAGCTTCCGGGACACGATGTGCTCGGCGATCTGCTCGACCAGCTCCGCCTTGTTCACGGTGTACGGGATCGACGTGATGACGACCTGGCGCTTCCCGCGCGGGAGCGTCTCGACCGCGTACTGCCCGCGGAGCCGCACGGCGCCCTGCCCCGTCTCGTAGAGCTCGCGGAGCTCCTTCTTCGAGTTCAGGATCTCGCCGCCGGTCGGGAAGTCCGGCCCCTTGAGATGCTTGAGCAGCCCCTTCACGTCGAGGTCGGGTTCGTCGATCAGCGCGACGAGCGCCGCGACGATCTCCCCGAGGTTGTGGGGCGGCACGTTCGTCGCCATGCCGACGGCGATGCCCGTCGAGCCGTTCATGAGGAGCTGCGGGATCGCGCTCGGCAGCACGACCGGCTCCTCGATCGTCGCGTCGTAGTTCGCGCGCAAGGGAACGGTGTCCGCGCCGAGGTCGTGGAGCATCTCCTCGGCGAGCGGCGTGAGACGCGCCTCCGTGTAGCGCATCGCCGCGGCCCCGTCGCCGTCGAGGGAGCCGAAGTTGCCCTCGCCCTGCACGAGTGGGTAGCGAAGCGCGAACGGCTGCGCCATGCGCACCATCGCCTCGTACGCGGCCTGGTCGCCGTGCGGGTGGTACTTGCCGAGGACCTCGCCGACGACGGCCGCGGACTTCCGCGGGCGTGCCCCCGCCGTCAGGCGGAGGTTCTGGAACATCGCGTACAGGATGCGGCGCTGGACGGGCTTCAGCCCGTCGCGCACGTCGGGCAGGGCGCGCGAGGTGATGACGGAGAGCGCGTAGCTGAGGTAGCGCTCCTCCGCGGCGTCGCCCAGGTCGGCTTCGATCGGTCGTGGTGCGGCGGTGCCCATCGTCCTCCCCAGCCCCTCGAAAACCGCGGCATCTTAGCAGCTGCCATGGCGAAGGCGAGCGGGGTCCCCAGCCCGCGCGCCCCCGGCGGAACGCGCATTCCCGCCCCGTTTCGACGGGAGCGGTCACGCGTGCAAGATCGCGACGGGGATCCGGAAGCGTCGCCCGCGGAAAATCGACCGGCTGCTCGTGGCACCGCGCTTGCTCCACGAGCGCTCCGTGCAGAAGAGGGTCCACGGATGACGATCGAGGTGCTGCTCGTTGCCGACGACGAGGACGTCGGCACGACGACCGTGGCGACGAGCATCGCGGTCGACACCGGCGATCCTCGCTGGCCGGCCCGGATCGTGGATGAAGTCACGCTCCAGGCCCAGGAGGGCGCCCGGCGGCTCCGCGACCAGCTGGCCGTGGAGCGGGCGATCCCCACGGACCTCGGCGCCGCCGCGGCCTTCGTGCCGCTCGCGGCGCTCGTCCCCGTCGCCGCAGCCCGGCGCTAGCCTCCTGTCGGCCGCACCGGGCTCGTCGCGCCGCGCCGAGCCCGGTGCGGCTCGCGAGGCGCCACTAGCCCCCCAGCTCCGCGCCGGTCACCGCGAACCACTTGTCCTCGCTGCCCGCGAGGATGAAGACGATCGGCGCGACGCACGATTCGGGCAGCTCGATGCGCGTCTCGATGTTCGAGTTCCCCGACGGCGTCGCCGGGAATCCCTGCGTCGTGACGTTCTTCGTGACGACCTGATTGCCGTCCTCGCTGAGACAGCTGACGAGCGCCCGGAACTCCGACTCGTCGTTCGTGCCGCGGAGCTCGGGCGGGACCTCGGGGTCGTCGGTGAAGACGAGGCCGCGGACGGTGATCGAGAGGTTGCCGTTGGTCGCGAGCCGGCCCTTCACGGTGCCCGCGATCCGCCACGGCAGCTCGTCGCCCGGGACCCCGCGGATCGCGTTGTCCGCGCCGACGAACGGCCCGTCGACACCGTACATCGTCGTGAACGAGAGGATCGTCCGCGGCGGGCGGTCCGCCCGCACGCCGGTCGAGAGCGCGAGCAGTGAGAGAAGACCTCCGAGGACGATCGTCACCTTCTTCATGGCTGCACCTCGCGGGTGGATTGGGGGCGCGCCGCGGCTCGACACGGCCGGTCGCCGCGCCGCCTCTTACATGGAGTACGGTCCGACCGACCGGCGGTGACAGCCGCCCGTGTCCGCTCTTCCTCGACGGATGCACGGTGCGGCCGCTACGTGAGCGTCCATGCGTACTCGGCTCGTCTTCGCCCTCGTCGTCGTCGTTCTGGCGTCGGTCCGGCGGCCGCGTCCCTTTTCTGCGCGCGGCGGAACGGCACGCCCAGCGTCCGGACGTCGTGCAGGAAGAGGGAGAAGGCCGTCGACCCAACCGCGCTCGGCTTGCAGGAGCCGCCCGGCGAACCGGACATCGTCGCCGTGACGCGGCTTCGCTACAACGGCGGCGCGGCCGGCACCGGCACGGCGACCTCCCACGGGCGCGCCGCCGGACTGCACACGGTGAGCACGTGGGCGCGCTCCGCGTACGACGGGGCGGCGTGCGAGGACTCCGACGCGAACGGCGGCGTCGACGACGAAGCGGTCGGCGACGTGCTCGTGCGCGAGGTCCCGTGAGGCGCCGAGACCGCCCGCGGCTCACGCCGCGCGGCGTCCGGTGCCCTTCGGGTTCTCCATCTGCCACTTCGCCATCGTGAGCACGTCCGAGAAGCTCTCCCCGAGCTTCCGCACGACGGACGCTTCGAAGCCCGAGTGCATCTTGCAGTTGTGGCAGCGGGGATCGGTGCGCGTCTCCCAGTAGTCCCAGTCGACCCCGCCGAAGAAGTCCTTCCAGCTCCCGTAGTACTTGTCGCCGATGAGGTAGCAGGGGCCCTTCCACCCCTGCGGCGTGAAGGTCGGGTTGCCCCACGGGGTGCAGGGGTACTCGCGCAGCCCGGCGGCGAACTGGAGGAAGAGCGGCGTCGAGGAGATCTTCCGGTAGCGCTTCGCGAGCTCGACGATGCGCTTGAACTTCGCGTGGATCTCGTCGCGGAAGAGGAAGTGCTCGTCGCCCTCGATCGCCTCGTAATGGTAGCCGGGCGAGAGGAGGATCCCGTCGACGTCGAGCTCGGTGAGGAACGCGCACATCTCCTCGATCTCGCCGACGTCCGTCTCCCGGTACACCGTCGTGTTCGTGCAGACGTAGTAGCCGAGCCGCTTGCCCTCCTTGATCATCTCGATCGCCTTGTCGAAGACGCCCGGCTTGTCGACGACGAAGTCGTGCGTCCTCTTCATGCCGTCCAGGTGCACGTTGATGGAGAGGCGCTTGTGCGGCTTCGCCTTCTTGTAGAAACGGTCGAGGAGGATCGCGTTCGTGCACATGATGACGTGCCGGCGCCGTGCGATGATGCCGTCGATCAGCTCGACGATCTCCGGATAGACGGTCGGCTCGCCGCCGCAGACGGACACGACCGGCGCCCCACACTCGTCGACTGCCTCGAAGCACCTGGAGAGCGGAAGCCGGTCGCGCAGGTCGCCCGAGTACCGCTCGGGCGAGCAGCCGACGCAGGCGAGGTTGCAGGTGTGGAGCGGCTCGAGCATCAGGACGACCGGCACGCGCGCGTTCCCCGCCCACCAGTTCTTGAGCTGCCAGCGGATCATGTCGGTCGTGATGTGGAACGGGTATCGCATTCGGTCCCTCCCTGGAGCGGTCAGCGTACCGCGGCGCGGGGCGCGGGACGCTCCGTCGAACGCGGGATGAAGGCGCCGTCGCGGAGCGCGGCGGCTACGATGGCGCGGAGCCGGCGGTCGGCAAGCCGCGTGTGGCGCGCGAGGCGCGCCATCGGCGGCCAGAGCCACGGCCGCGGCGCGAGCGCGACGACCGCGCGGCCGAGCCGCACCTCGCCCGACGCGCCGTCGACGAGCGCGTCGGCGAGCGGCAGCGCCTGATCGGCGACGTCGAGCACGACACGAAGGGCCGCGAAGGGCAGGCCGCGCCGCTCGGCCTCCGCGGCGACGGCGGCGCTCTCCATGTCGACGGCGAGCGCTCCGCTCTCGGCCGCGACGCGCTTCGCGGCGGCGGTCGCGAGCACCGTCGGGCTCGACGCGATGGGTCCGGTGCGGAGCCGGATCCCCTCCCCCGCCGCGGCGCGCGCGAGCGACGGCGGCGTCGCGCCCGCGACGCGCCGCTCGACGCGACCCGACGCGTCGAGGGCGATGACCGCGTCGGCCAGGACGACGTCGCCGCCACCGAGGTCGGGCGCGAGCGCGCCCGCGCACCCGCACGCGAGGAACGCGCCCGCGTCGACGGCCGCCGCCGCGGCCGCCGCGCGCCCCGGGCCGACCCCGGTCTGCACGACGACGCACGAGAGGGCGCCCGCCCGCCCGGACCAGACCCGCGCGCGCACACGCACCCGCACCGCCTCGAGCCCCGCCGTCACCGCGCGCCGCTCCCAGCCGAGCGCCGCGAAGATCGCGATATCGAACATGAAGCGCCGGCTGACCGCTACTACAAACCGATCGGTCAGGCAACCGCGGATCCCGCCGACGGCGGTGCGCCGACCGGCGGCGGGGCTACGCCGCCCGGCGCTCCACGCGACGCATCGGGTTCAGCGGATGCGAGAGGAAGAGCACCAGCACCGGCGCGTACAGCATGCAGCCGACGAGCCCGATCAGCGTCTCCCCGATCCAGAACGTGAGCGCGAGGTTGAAGGCGACGATCCCGAGGTAGAGGAGCGGCTCGATCAGCCCACCGAAGCGCACGGCGCGGACGCCGCGGGTCGACCACCCCGGGTGCGCGTCGAGGCGCTGGAAGATTCCGATCGTCACGAGGGCGACGAGGAACCAGCCCGCGTAGTTGCTGAGCGGGACGCCGAAGTGGATCCCGCCGTGCGGGTAGTAATAGATGCGTCCGAGGAACCAGCGGTCGCCGCGGAGCGTGAGGGGGTCGACGACGAGGTCGACGAGCATGGTGAGGAAGGCGCCCGTCAGGAGCACGCGGGCGGAGCGCCGCACGGCCGGGACGTCGACGACCTGGAAGTCGTCGCGGCGACAGACGAGCGGCGCGTAGAGGAACGTCGCGAGCGCCCACCCGAGGTAGCAGAGGAAGCTGAACGACAACGAGTCGAAGAACGGCACGTTGGCGAGCCAGAGCTCCCGGTCGCGCGTCTCGTCGAGGTAGGCGTAGAGGCCGAACGGAAAGCCGTTCCGCGTCGAGCTCAGCTCGGCGGCCCAGGCGACGGCCCACGCCACGGCGGTGAACGCGAGCGTCTTCTGCCACCCCATCTTGGTGACGGCGGCGAACAGGTACACGGCGAGGAAGACGAACACGTACGGGCGGAGCACGACGGTGCCGGCGAGGAGGCCGAGGACGTGCATCGCCGGTCAGTGCCGCTTCCTGCGCTTCAAGAACCGGTCGAGCACGTCGGACGCCAGGTCCTCGAAGCCCGTGCCGTGGAGCACGCTCTTCGCGACCCGCGCCGCGAACTCGGTCTCCGGCGTCACGCGCGGATGGCGGAGCGGCCCGCGGACGCGCAGCGGCACGGTGAGCTGGCCGTTCGTGTCGACGAGCGTCGCGCGCACGCGCGAGCGCCCGAGGAGGTCGTCGGTCAGCGCGGGCGACGCGGTGAGCGTGAGGTGCACGTCGAGGTCGCCGTCGAGCCCGAGGCTGCCGACGCCGTGCGCCGCGTAGCTCGTGCTCACGAGCGCGAGATCGTCCGACGCGATCCGCCCGTCGGCGAGGCGCCACGAGCCGGAAAGCTGCGTGAAGCGCACCTCGTCGCCGCTGAAGAGGTCCGGGTAGCGCTCGGCGAGACGGTCGATCGTCCCGCCGCCGACGATCGGGCCGAGCGTCTCCGCGAGCGTCCGCCCGAGCGGCAGATTCGCAACGCGGCCGTGCTCCACCTGGAAGCGGCCGCCGCCCGTGAGCGCGCGGCGGAAGTCCGGCGCGCCGGGCGGCGGGCCCGCGACCTTCGCGGAGAGCGTGAGGATCCCCGCGGGCTGCGGCCGGTCGGCCCGCCCCGGCATCGCGGCGAGGTCGAGGCCCTTGCCCTCGACCTCGCCGCGCACGCCGGCGCCCGCGCCGTCGGTCACGACGGTCGCCCCCGTCGTGACGGTCCCGCGGAGCAGCGCCACGGTCGCATCCTCGAGGACCAGCGTCGGCGGCCTCACGCGAACGCGCGCGTCGAGCCGGTCGATCGGGAGGGCGCCGATCGCGCCCGGGCCACCGCCGAGCGCGCCCCGGTACGCCGGCCGCTCGCCGGCGAGGTCGAGCGTCCCCTCGCTCTGCAGGTCGTCGAGCCGGACGTCCCGACCGACGAGCCGCGCGCGAACGCTCACGGGCACCGGCGCCCCGAAGCGCGGCGTCCGCGCGTCGATCGCGAGGTCGAGCAGGTCGATCCCGCGCTCGCGGCCGCGCTCGCGGTACTGGACGGTGCCATCGCGGAGCCGGAGGTTCGCGAGCTGGAACGCCGGACCGCGGCTCGGCTTCGGCCGCGGGGTCGACGCCGGCCGGGGCGACTTCGGCCGTCGCGCGAAGGAGTCGACGTTCAACCGCCCCGCGGCGTCGCGCACGATCCGCACGACCGGCTGGTCGACGACGACGCGGTCGACGACGACGCGACCGCGGAGGAGCGGCAGGACGCGCATCCGCATCTCGAGCCGCGCGGCGCGGACGAAGGGCTCGGTGCCGAACGCCGGGTCGTCGGCGATCCGCACGCCGGTGAGGGCGACGCCGAGCCCGCCGCGGAGGCTCACGCCGACCCGGTCCGCCTCGATCCGCCGGCCGAGCCGCTTCCCGGCGGCGGCGAGGAGCCGGTCGGGGCGCGACGCCGCGACCCGGACGAGTCCGGCGAGGACGACGACGCCGAGAGCGAGAAGACCACCGGCCAGGAGGGCCAGCCGGCGGCGGTCGGTCATTCGCCGAGCTCCTCGTAGTTCGTCACGCGCCAGTCCGCGCCCTCCCGCCGCACCGTCACCATCCAGCGGCGCTCGAGCCGGTCCGCGTCCTCGACGAGGATCGTACCGCGATAGACGAAGCGCACGACCGCGTCGCCGTCGGGATGCTCCTCGAGAAGCGCGTAGCGCACCATGGGCTTCCGCGTCGTCTCGTCGATCTCCTGCCCCTGCACGAGCCGCAGCTCTTCCTCGACCTTGTGCCGGGCGAGGCCGCTCGTGAACGGCAGCGCCGCCGGGAGGTCGATGCGTACGTAGTGCGCGTCGAGGAATCGCTCGGCGGTTCCGCGCGGCGTCGAGGCGTCGGGCCGGCAGGCGAGCCCCAGCACCATGACGAGCAGCGCGAGTCGAGCCGGGGTGCGGCGCGTCGTCACCTTGTCCCGTCCGGGGGCCGTTGATAGCATCGTCATTCCATGCCCACAAGGACGCAGCGCGCCGACGAGGAGGCGCTCGCCGCGTACGACGCGCACCTGCGCTCCGAACGGCACGTCTCTCCGCACACGCTGCGGGCCTACCGCACGGATCTCCGGCAGTTCCTCGCCTTCCTCGGCGCCGGCGGTCTCGCGCGCGCGGACGCGGACGCGATCCGGCACTGGCTCCGCGTCCTCGACGGCACCGTGGAGCGCGCGTCGATCGCGCGCAAGCTCGCGGCGGTGCGCGGGCTCTTCCGCTTCCTCGTCGAGTCCGGCCGGCGCGCGAGCGACCCGACGATCGGGCTCGCGACGCCGAAGATGCGCCGGAAGCTTCCCGCGCATCTGACGCTCGACGACGTCGACCGCCTGCTCGCGGCACCGCCCGGGGACGGCGTCCTCGGCCTCCGCGACCGCGCGATCCTCGAGCTCCTCTACTCGGCCGGGCTCCGGGTGAGCGAGCTCACGGGTCTCGATTGGGCCGACGTCGACGCGGCGGCGGGGAGCGTGCGCGTCCTCGGCAAGGGCCGCAAGGAGCGCGTCGTGCCCGTCGGCCGGCCCGCCCTCGCCGCTCTCGCGCGCTACCGCGCCGCCGCGGCCGAGGCCGGCGTGCCGGTCGCGGCGGGCCCGGTCTTCCGCAACGCGCGCGGCGGCCGGCTCACGTCGCGCAGCGTGGCGCGGCTCATGACGCGTTGGGTGACGGCGAGCGGGACGACGAGGGCGACGCCGCACGCGCTCCGCCACACCTTCGCGACCCACCTGCTCGGCGCCGGCGCCGATCTCCGCGCCATCCAGGAGCTCCTCGGGCACGCGACGCTCTCGACGACGCAGCGCTACACCCACGTCGACCTCCGCCGGCTGATGGACGCCTATGACCGCGCGCATCCGCGGGCCTGAGCTCCACGCCACCACGATCCTCGCCGTCCGGCACGGCGGCCGGGTGGTGATCGCGGGCGACGGGCAGGTCACCGTCGGGCAGACGATCATGAAGCACAACGCCCGGAAGGTCCGCCGGCTCTACCAGGACCGCGTGCTCGCGGGCTTCGCGGGCGCGGGCGCCGACGCCCTCACGCTCTTCGAGCGGTTCGAGACGAAGCTCGGGCAGGTGAACGGCAACCTCCGCCGCGCCGCCGTCGACCTCGCGAAGGACTGGCGCACGGATCGGCTGCTCCGCCGCCTGGAGGCGCTCCTCGTCGTCGCGGATCGGGAGTCGTCGCTCGTCGTGTCGGGCACGGGCGACGTCATCGAGCCCGAGGACGGGATCTGCGCGATCGGCTCGGGCGGGAACTACGCGCTCGCCGCCGCGCGGGCGCTCGTCGCCCACTCGACGCTCGACGCGCGGCGCATCGCCGAGGAGGCGATGCGGATCGCCGCCGCGATCTGCGTCTACACGAACGACCAGCTCGTCGTCGAGGAGCTGGAGGGGGCCGTGTCCCGCGCGTGAGCCGCCGCCGATGACGAACTTCACCCCGCGCGAGGTCGTCTCCGAGCTCGACCGCTACATCGTCGGCCAGCGCGCGGCGAAGCGCGCGGTCGCGATCGCGCTCAGGAACCGGTGGCGCCGGCTGCACGTCCCCGAGCACCTCCGCGACGAGATCGCCCCGAAGAACATCATCATGATCGGCCCGACGGGCGTCGGGAAGACGGAGATCTCGCGCCGGCTCGCGAAGCTCGCGCAGGCGCCGTTCATCAAGGTGGAGGCGTCGAAGTTCACCGAGGTGGGCTACGTCGGGCGCGACGTCGAGTCGATCATCCGGGACCTGACGGAGCTCGCCATCAACATGGTGCGCGAGGAGGAGAAGGCGAAGGTGCAGGTGCGGGCGCGCGAGCTCGCCGAGGAGCGCGTCCTCGACCTCCTCCTGCCGCCCGTTCGCCAGTCCACCGGACGCATCCAGGCCGCCGGCAGCGAGCCGGAGCGCGTCGCGGGGGGCGACGGTGACTCCGCCACGCGCGAGAAGCTCCGGCGGATGCTCCGCGCGGGGAAGCTCGACGAGCGGACCGTCGAGCTCGAGGTGACGAAGAGCGTGTCACCGATGATCGAGGTGATGACGCCGCCGGGGCTCGAGGAGATCGAGCACAACCTGAAGGACATGTTCCAGCAGCTGATGCCCCGGAAGACGAAGAAGACGAAGATGCGCGTCCCGGAGGCGATGGAGGTCCTCGCCCAGGAGGAAGCCGCGCGGCTGATCGACATGGACGCCGCGACGAAGGAAGCCATCCGGCGCGTCGAGCAGTCGGGCATCGTCTTCATCGACGAGATCGACAAGATCGCCGGCCGCGAGGGTCTCCACGGCCCCGACGTCTCGCGCGAGGGCGTGCAGCGCGACCTCCTCCCGATCGTCGAGGGCTCGACGGTCAACACGAAGCACGGCCCGGTCCGGACCGACCACGTCCTCTTCATCGCCTCGGGCGCCTTCCACATCTCGAAGCCGTCCGACCTGATCCCCGAGTTCCAGGGCCGCTTCCCGATCCGGGTCGAGCTCGAAGCGCTCACGCAGGCCGACTTCATCCGGATCCTCACCGAGCCCGAGAACGCGCTCATCCGCCAGTACACGGCCCTCCTCGCGACCGAGGGGGTCGCGCTCGCCTTCCGCGAGGACGCGATCGCCGAGATCGCGCGCATCGCGGCCTCCGTGAACGAGCGGACCGAGAACATCGGCGCGCGACGGCTCCACACGGTGATGGAGCGCCTGCTCGACCAGATCTCGTTCGACGCCCCCGAGATGGGCGGGCGCGAGGTCGTGATCGACGGCACGTACGTCCGGGAGCGGCTCGAGCAGATCCTGCAGGACGAGGATCTCTCCCGCTACATCCTGTAGGGAAACCGCGACCGGGCCGCGCCTCGGCGGCGGACCCCCGGGCGGGCGCGGCGCCCGCGGCGAACCCGGATTGACGGGCGGAGAGGCGCGCGGCATCGTCCGCGCGGCCGCGACGCGACCCATGAGCATCGTTCCCGGACGCAGTGGCCTGGGCGCCGAGCGCGCCGCCGGCGCGCACGTCGTGCAATTCTACGAGCGCGACGACTTCCTGGCCGATTCCGTCTCGGAGTTCATCGGCGACGCGCTCCAGGCGGGCGATGCGGGCGTCGCGATCGCCACCCGGCGGCACCGCGACGAGGTGGAGGAGCGGCTGCGTGCCCGCGGCACTGATCCCACGGCCGCGGCCCGCGAGGAGCGGTACCTGGCGCTGGATGCCGCCGAGGTCCTGGCGCAGGTCATGGTCGGCGGGCAGCCCGACCCGAACCGGTTCGTCGCCGCCGTGCGGGGCCCGATCGCCCGCGCCGCGGCCGGCGGGCGGCGCCGCGTGCGCGCGTTCGGTGAGATGGTGGCCCTCCTCTGCGCCGAGGGCCGGGCCGACGCCGCGGTTCGTCTCGAAGAGCTGTGGAACCACCTCGGCTGCACGCTGCCCCTCTCGCTGCTCTGCGCGTATCCCGTCGCGGCCTTCGCCGCGCGGGACGCGGCCCCGTTCCTCCGCGTGTGCGGCCAGCATTCGCGGATCATCCCGCGAGGACCTCGATTCGTTCTTCGAGAACGCTCCGATCGGGATCCACTGGGTCGGGGCCGACGGCATCGTCCTGCGCGCGAACACCGCGGAGCTGGCGCTCCTCGGCTACGCGGCCGACGAGTACGTCGGCCACGACCTCCGCGAGTTCCACGTCGATCGCGCCGGGATCGAGGACGTGCTCCGGCGCGTCGTACGCGGCGAGACGGTGCGCGGACACGAAGCGCGTCTCCGATGCAAGGACGGGTCGACGAGGACCGTGCTGATCGACGCGAACGGGTTCCGGTCCGGAGGCCGGTTCGTCCACTCCCGCTGCTTCACGCGCGACGTGACGGAGCGGAGGCAGGCCGAGGCCGAGCGCGCGACGCTGCTCGCGATGGCAGAGCGCGCGCGGGCGGAGGCGGAGGCGGCGAACCGCGCGAAGGACGAGCTCCTGGCGATGCTCGGCCACGAGCTGCGCAACCCCTTGGCTGCGGTGCGGAACGCCATCGTCTCCGCGCAGCTCGACGACACCCAGCGGGAGCGGGCGCTCGGCATCGCTCGGCGCCAGACGGAGCAGCTCGGGCGACTGGTCGACGACCTCCTCGACGTCGCGCGGATCACCAAGGGGCGCCTCGGGCTGCGGAAGGCTCCCGTCTACCTCGCGGACGTCATCGAGCGAGCGCTCGAGTCGACGCGGGCCCTCGTCGAGGACCGTGGCCACGTCCTCACCCTGTCGCTCCCGCCGGACGGCCTCCGGGTCGAAGGCGACGTCGCGCGCCTCGAGCAGGTCGTCGTGAACCTTCTCGGCAACGCCGCGAAGCACACGCCGCCGGGCTGCCGGATCGCGGTCGCGGCGGAACGCCGGGGGACCGAGGCGGTGCTGCGCGTCTCGGACGACGGCGTCGGCATCGCGCCCGACGTGCTGCCGCGCGTCTTCGACCCGTTCGTGCAGGCGGAGCGCGGGCTCGACCGGGCGCAAGGGGGCCTCGGCGTCGGGCTCACGCTCGCGCGGAGCCTCGTCGAGCTGCACGGCGGCCGCATCGAGGCCACGAGCGCCGGGCTCGGCCGGGGTGCGGAGTTCGTCGTCCACCTGCCCGCCCTGCCTCCCGCGCTCGAGGCCTCCCGCGCACCGGACCGCCGGGAGTGCCGGCGCGACGCGCGCGCGCGGATCCTCGTCGTCGAGGACAACGAGGACGTGGCGGAGACGCTCGCGACGCTGCTGGGACTCCTCGGCCACGAGGTTCGGACGGTGCACGACGGGCCCTCGGCACTCGACGCCGTCTCCAGGTGGGTGCCCGACGTGATCCTGATGGACATCGGGCTCCCCGGCATCGACGGGTACGAGATCGCCCGCCGGGTCCGCGAACGACCGGAGCTCGGCGGCGTCACGCTCGTCGCGCTCACCGGCTACGGCCGCGCCGAGGACCGCCGGCGCGCGCGCGCGGCGGGCTTCGACGATCATCTGGTGAAGCCGATCGACCCGGAGGTGCTCGAGCAGCTCGTCGCGACGCTCGCCGAGCGCTCGGCGCGGGACGACGATCGGCTGCACTGACGCGCTACGTCGCAGCCTCGGCGGGCCAGACGGCCGGAGCCGGCACCCAGCGCACCGCGCCGTCGCGCGCGGGCCGCGCGTCGCGCGCGGCGAGACACGCGAGCTCGGCGAGGCCGGGGGTCGCCAGGCGCGCGAGCTCGTCGGCGGACGTCGCCCCGGTCGCGCCCGCGAGCCCGGCGAGTCGGCCGTCGCGGGTGGCGACGACCAGCGGCGCGGCGGCGAGCGCCGCGCGCGCCGGGGCGGTGTTGCGGTACCGCAGGAGGTACGCCTCCCAGGTGGTCCAGCGGCCGATCGCGGCGCCCCACTTCTTCTTGTAGCGGAGCACGCCGTCCGTCAGCACCGGGCGGCACGCGCCGAGCGAGAGGCGCGGGATGCCGGCGAAGCACGCGAAGGCGATCGCGTGATAGTAGCACGCTTCGAGCGCGGCCTCGGGCGCGATGCCGCCCTCGACATCGACGCCGAAGGCGAGGATCCGGACCTCGCGGTCCCAGCGCTCGAGGAGGGCGCCCGCGACGGGACGTTCGTGGCGCTCGAGGAGGAGGAGCCAGCCGCTCCGCCACGCGTGGCGGAAGGCGTGCGCGGGGATCTCGGCGAAGAGCTCGCCGTAGCGCCGGCGGGTGTACGGCACGTAGAGCCTGCGCCGGAAGGCTTCGCACTCCGCAGGGTCCGTCGCCACGCGGACCGTCAGACCGAGCCGGCGGGCGCGGCGGACGTCGTCCTTCCGCGACGCCCGACCGGGCGGGTCGCCGACGATCACCTGCTCGAGCGACCGGCGCGTGTCGAGCCACAACGGGACAGCGCTCGGGACGCGCACCGCGCGCCGCTGGAGGACGGAGAGCGGCCAGGGCGCCTGCCAGAGCGAGAGGTCCGCCGACCGCGCGAGGCGGTCGGCGGCGGCGGGGACGCCGAGCGCGCGCACCGCGCCGAGCGTCCGCTCGGCCGGCGGCTCGGCGAAGAAGGCGCGGCGCCAGTAGGCCGCCGAGAGGTCGTCGGTCGCGAGCAGGCACGCGAGCGGCGCACCCTCCCCCCGCACCCGCCCCTCGAGACGGCGGACGGCGAATCGAACCCCGCGGAGGCGCCCGACCCGACGGAGGACCTCCGTCGCCGTGCCGAGCCGCGCGCGTGCGCGCGGCGGCAGGAACGACGCGCACTCGTCGACGAGGTTGAGGGGCCGGAGGCAGCGGCGCAGGTCCTCGGGCAGACGCCGGTAGAGCTGCATCAGTCGCCGGACGACGGGCGCGGCAGGGCGCGGAGCTGACCCGCGAGGACGCGGAGCGCGGCGTCGGCGTCGTCGGTGGTGCAGCCCCGGCGCCGGGTCCGCGCGAGGATGCGCGAGAGGTGCTTCGCGGCCGCGAGCACGCGCCTCGGGCGGGGCCCGTGCCGGCTCGCCGCGAGCAGCCGCTCGACCCGATGGCGGAGCTGCCCGAGCGGCCGGCCGACGGCGCGCGCCGCCCGGGGCGTGCACGCCGCGGCGGCGACGGCGCTCGCGACGCGCGCGAGCTGGCACTGGATGCCGTTCGCGTCCGCCGCGACGTTCGGGGACCAGTCGCCGCCGTTCCGAATCGGATCGCACACGGCGCACGCGTCGGCGGGGTCGAGCCTCCCCGCCGCCACGCACGCCCCGCCGACGACGCACGTCCCGCTCGTCGGCGGCGCGACGCACGCGCCGGCCGTACAGGTCGCCTCGCCGCACCCCGCGAGCCCGGCGCCGCACGGCGTCCCGTCGGGCAGCACCGCATCGGCGGGGCACGCCGCGGAGCCCCCGTCGCACGTCTCGACGGCGTCGCACGCGCCGGCGGCGGGGCGGCACGTCGCCCCCGCCGGGCGGAACCGGCACTGGTCGTCGCAGCACGGCGCGCCGCCCGGGCCGGGATCGCAGTCCTCGCCGGGCTGGAGGACGCCGTCCCCGCAGCCCGGGATGGGGACCACCGTCACGTCGTTCGCGCGGGTCGCGTCGGGCAGGAGGTTCGCCGCGTCGATCGTGACGCGCAGCGCGAACGCCCGCCGGGTCACGTCGGGCACGTCGGTCACGTCGAGGTACTGGCAGCCGAGGTCGGGCGTGTAGTCGTCGTAGCAGCCGACCGTGATGCCCTGATGGTCGCAGTCGTACTTCTTGGCGACGCCCGCGGGGCACACGTTGTCGCGGAAGCAGAAGCCCCGCTTGGCGGAGGAGGCGACGACGTTGCCGGCGAGGTCGAGGAGCTCGAAGTGCGAGAAGGTCTGGAAGTGCGGGTGCATGTGGCCCCCGGCCGGGCTGCAGAAGAACAGAGGGTCGGCGCACACCTCGGCGGGATGCGCCGTACAGTCCGGACAGCCGGGGTCGCCGAGCGCGAGGTCCTCCGCGCCGACGTTGAGCGTCCGCATGCCGAAGCGGACGAGCGTCCGTCCCGTCGTCGTCGGCGCGCACCCCTCGGCGACGTCCCCCGCCTCGACGGTCTGGTCCGTGGCGACGTGCACGTCGTACACCTGGACGGCGAGATCGGGGAGCGCTCGGGCACCCGAGGCGCCGAGAAGGACCGCGACGGCGACGGCGAAGAGACGCATGCGCGGCACCGCCGCGGCGAGCACCGGGCGTGCCAGTCCGGTTCCGCGGCCGCCGTCGGCGCGCGGTGTCGCCGCGGGCGGCAGTGCGCCGCCCGCGGTGTCCGCGGTGGCGCCACCGGGACCCGCCGCGGCCCACGCGCGTGGTGGCGAAGAGGCCGCTCGCGGTTGTACCCCTCGGCGCCGCCAGGCATAAGGCGAGCGTGACCCCCGTCGAGAAGGCCGACGTCCTCCTCGAGGCGCTCCCCTACATCCGGCGCTTCGCCGGCAAGGTGCTCGTGATCAAGTACGGCGGCCACGCGATGGAGGCCGACGAGCTCAAGGACTCCTTCGCGCAGGACGTCGCGCTCCTCAAGTACGTCGGGATGCACCCCGTCGTCGTGCACGGCGGCGGGCCGCAGATCGACGCGGCCGTGAAGCAGGCCGGGATCGAGCCGCGCTTCGTGCGCGGGCTCCGCGTGACGGACGCGGCGACCATGGACATCGCGGAGATGGTCCTCGTCGGGAAGATCAACAGCGAGATCGTGACGCTGCTCAACCGTCACGGCGGGCACGCCGTCGGGCTCTCGGGGAAGGACGGGGAGCTGATCGTCGCGCGCAAGCGCAAGGCGCCGGAGGACCTGGGCTTCGTCGGCGACGTCGTCGGGGTCAACGCGCGGGTCATCGAGTCGCTTCAGGGCTTCATCCCCGTGATCGCGCCCGTCGCGTGCGACCGCGACGGCGTCACCTACAACATCAACGCCGACCTGGTCGCCGGGAAGATCGCCGAGGCGCTCCGGGCCGAGAAGCTGATCCTCCTGACCGACGTCGAGGGCGTGAAGGACCGGCAGGGCGCCCTCGTCGACACGCTCTCCGCCGACGCCGCGACGGAGATGCTCCGCGACGGCACCGTCGCGGGCGGCATGATCCCGAAGATCGAGTGCTGCCTGGAGGCGATCCGGGGCGGCGTCCGCCAGGCCCACGTCATCGACGGCCGCGTCCGGCACGCCGTGCTCCTCGAGGTGCTCACGAGCCGCGGCGTCGGGACGGAGATCGTGCCGCGGGCGGCGCGCCGAGCCCGCCGGCTCGCGCAGGCATGACGAACGCGGAGATCATCGCGCTCGACGGCGCCCACGAGATCGGCGTCTACGCGCGCCAGCCGGTCGCCTTCGTCCGCGGCCGCGGCGCCGAGCTGTGGGACGCGGACGGGAAGCGCTACCTCGACTTCTTCGCCGGCCTCGCCGTGAACAACCTGGGGCACTGCCACCCGGCGGTCGTCGAGGCGGTGCAGGCCCAGGCGGCGCGGCTCATGCACACCTCCAACATCTACTACACGGCGCCCGTGGCCGAGCTCGCCGCCCTCCTCTGCCGGCACTCGTTCGCGGAGCGGGTCTTCTTCTGCAACTCGGGCGCGGAGGCGAACGAGGCGGCGAT
>Ga0070741_10008238_pt1 | contig 21051 bp, 18 predicted proteins | sample Coa_R1_4_FD_66440 | JGI IMG/M metagenome (GOLD analysis project Ga0070741, IMG submission 66440) | Surface soil microbial communities from Centralia Pennsylvania, which are recovering from an underground coalmine fire - Coalmine... | ecosystem: Environmental > Terrestrial > Soil > Unclassified ...
CACCCGCGTTGTTGACGAGGATGTCGACGCGGCCGATCGCCTTGACCATCGCCTCCACCTGTGCTGGATCGCTCACATCCGCCTGGTGCGACAGGCCGCCGGGCAGGCCGGCCGCCGTCTCTTCCGCCGCGCTCTTGTCGGAGCGGTAGTTGACGACGACCCTGGCGCCCATGTCGGCGAGCGCGTGGCTTATCGCGCGGCCTATGCCTTTGCCGCCACCTGTGACGAGAGCCGTCTTGCCGTCGAGCTCTCCCAACTTATGCGGTCGTGGGACCCGCGTAGTCGATGAAAAGCTCCTCTGCGTTCCACGTGTCCACTCCCGGGATGTGCTTGGCCGCCAGGCTCGCCAGGACACGTCCGGGCCCGAGCTCGACCACGGTCCGCACCTTCATCGCGCGCATCGAGACCATGGTGCGCGCCCAGTCGACCTGGCGCAGCATCTGGAGCCGCAGCTCCTCCTGCAGGGCGGCCACCGTGCGCAACGCCTCGCCCGATGCATTCGCGAGGATCGGGATCGACGGCGCCTTCAGCGGCAGCTTGTCGACGACCTTGCGGAACGCGGTCGCGGCCGCCTCCATGAGCGGTGTGTGCGCGGCGAGAGGGATCGTGAGGATCAACGCGCGGCGCGCGCCCGCCGCGGTCGCGAGCTTCTCGACCTCCTGGACCGCGGCGATCTCGCCGGACAGCACGAACTGCACGTCCGCGTTGCGGTTGGCGATCCACAGGCGCCCTAGCTTCGACGCCTCTTCCCGGATCTCCTCGATCCGGTCCTCCTCGAGGCCGACGATCGCGATCATGCCGACGTGCTCTCCCGCAGACTCGGCCATGATCCGGCCGCGCTCCTTGGTGAGCAGCAGCGCGGTCTCCCACGGGATCGCGCCCGCCGCGGCGAGGGAGGCGATCTCGCCCAGGCTGTGTCCCGCGGTGACGCTCACATGCTCGAGGCCATAGCTCTCGCGCCACACCTCGTACGCGGCCCAGCACACCGTCATCACGCAGGGCTGGATCACGTCGGTGCGGTTCAGCTCCTCGAGCGGCCCTTCGAAGCAGAGCTTCCGCACGGGCATCTGCAGCACCTCCTCGGCGCGTTCGAAAACCGCGCGGGCGGCCGGGTAACGCTCGTACAGGTTGCGCCCCATGCCGGGCTTCTGCACGCCCTGGCCCGGGAACAGGAGCGCGATCGGTCCCGCGAGATTGATCACAGAGTCACGTCCCAGGTCATCGTCTTCATGCCCACTTGAGGAGCGTTGCGCCCCATGTCAAGCCTGAGCCGAAACCGGCGAGAAGGACATGGTCTCCCGTCTTGACTCTGCCCTTCCGAACGGCCTCCTCGAGGGCGAGCGGGATGGAGGCACTCGACGTGTTGCCGTACTCGTCGATGTTGATCGCGACCTTCTCCAGCGGCAGGCCGATCCGGCGCGCCGCCGCGTCGATGATCCGGAAGTTCGCCTGGTGTGGGACCCACAGGTCGATGTCGTCGAGGGCGACCCCGGCCGCCGCGCAAACCTCGTGAGCCTGGCGGATGAAGATGTCGACGGCGAACTTGAAGACGTCAGGGCCGACCATGTCGATGTAAGGCGTCGGGTCCTTCGCCGCGTAGGCGCCCTTCTCGATGTTGCCGCAGGTCACCTGGGCGTAGCCCCGCCCGTCCGAGCCGAGACACCAGCTCTGGAAGCCGGCTCCCTTCGGAGCCACCTTGACCACCGCGGCGCCGGCGCCGTCGCCGAAGATCACGGCCGTCCCGCGGTCCGAATAGTTCAGCATCCGGGACAGCACCTCGGCCCCGATCACGAGCACCGTGTCGGCACGCTCGGTCGCGATGAACGAGTCGGCGATGGACAGCCCGTAGACGAAGCTCGTGCAGGCGGCCAGGGTGTCCCAGGCCACCGCGCCTGGAGCGTCGAGCTCGTTCTGGACGCGGCAGGCGACAGACGGAAACGGACCGTCCGGTGAGCTCGTCCCGACCAGGATCATGTCGAGGTCGTGAGCGCTGACGCGTGCGGCGTCGAGCGCGGCCCGCGCCGCCCGCGTCGCCATCTCGAAAGTGGTGGTGCCGGGCTCCGCGATGTGGCGGCGGTGAATCCCGGTGCGCTCGGTGATCCACTTGTCCGAGGTGTCCATCATCTTCTCGAGGTCGAAGTTCGAGATGACCTTCGACGGCGCGTAGGCACCGACGCCCGCGATGGCACTCGGGCGGCCCTTCGCCTTGAACGCGCGAAGCGCTACAGCGTCCGACCTCGTGCGGTATGCGCTCGTGATCGCCATGGCGCTATGCCTCCAGCCGCTCGGCGGTCTTCTGCTCCAGGAACTTCCAGAGGTCTGCGATCGTCTTCATCTTCTCGAGCTCCTCGTCGGGAAGCTCGACGTCGTACTTGTCCTCGATGGCCGCGATCAGCTCGACGAGGTCGAGCGAGTCGGCCGCGAGGTCGCGCTGAAAGCTCTTGTCCATCTGCACCTGGTCGGGATCGATGCCGAGGATCTCGCCGGCGAGCGCCTGCAGGTCTTTGAAATCGAGTTGGGTTGCCATCGGGCGACCTCCTCTTGTTATTAAGCCCGCTCCGGGCCTTTGATGACGAGGGTTGCGTTGTGGCCGCCGAACCCGAAAGAGTTCGAGATCGCGACCTTGATGTCGGCCTTGCGCGCCTTGTTGGGCACGTAATCGAGATCGCATTCCGGGTCGGGGTCGTCGAGGTTGATGGTGGGCGGCAGAAGGCCGCGGTCGAGGGCCATCACGCAGGCGGCAGCCTCGATCGCGCCGGCGGCCCCGAGAAGGTGGCCGTGCACCGACTTCGTCGAGCTGACCGCGAGCTTGGCGGCGTGGTCGCCGAACACGGCCTTGATCGCCCTTGTCTCGGCGACGTCGCCCAGCTTGGTCGACGTGCCGTGGGCGTTGACGTAGCCGACCGAGCTCAGCTCGACGCCGCTCTTCTCGAGGGCCTGGCGCATCGCTCTCATCGCGCCCTTGCCCTCGGGCTGCGGCGCCGTGAAGTGATACATGTCGGCGCTTGCGCCGTAACCGGCGATCTCGGCGTAGACCCTGGCACCGCGCTCGCGCGCGTGGTCCATGTCCTCGAGCACGAGCATCACCGACCCCTCACCCATGACGAACCCGTCGCGGCCGAGGTCGAATGGCCGGCAAGCCTTCTCTGGCTCGTCGTTCCGCTCGCTCGTCGCCTTGATCTGGCAGAACGCCCCCATCGTCAGGGGGGTGATGGTGGCCTCGGACCCGCCCGCGAGCATCGCCACGGCGTCGCCGCGCTTGATGATCTCGGCCGCCTCGCCGATGCCGTGCGCACTGGAGGCGCACGCGCTGACGATGGCGTAGTTCGGGCCGCCGGCCTGCGTGTGGATCGCGACGATGCCCGCCGCCATGTCCGCGATCATCATCGGGACGGTGAAGGGGCTGATCCGCTTCGGACCACGCTCCATCAACGCGGTGTGGCTCTTCTCGATCTCCTCCATCCCGCCGATGCCGGAGCTGACGATGACGCCGACCGCCTCGGGGTCCATCTGCCCAGGCTCGAGACCCGACTGGGCCAGCGCCTGCTTGGAGGCCGCGAGGGCGAACTGGCAGTACCGCCCGATGTGCCGCGCGGTCTTGCGGTCCATGTACTCCTCGGGGTTGAAGTCCTTGACCTCGGCCGCGATCTTGGTGTCGAAGTTTGTCGTGTCGAAGCGCGTGATCCGCCCTACGCCGGAGACGCCTTCGACCATGTTGGACCAGACCGTCTCCGCATCGTTTCCGATCGGCGTGATGAATCCCATGCCGGTGACGGCCACGCGTCGGCCGTTGGAGTTGGATGTCATAGATCAAGCATAGGGACGTCAGGGCCAATCGGTACTGGCTGGGAGTGGCAAAAGAAGCACATTTCTTTGGACTCCGTGTCGAAATCCGGCTAGATGAGCTTGCGCAGGTCCAGGGCGAGCTGCAGGCGAAGCCGTGTCGAGGGCAGGTCCAGGTCGTCGCCGAGCAGCTCGCGCAGCTTCTCCAGGCGGTAGAGCACCGTGTGGCGGTGGAGGCTCAGGGCCTCGGCCGCGCCCTTCACGGAGCCGCCTGCAAGGTACGCCTCGAGCGTATCGAGGAGGGCCTCGCGGTTGCGCAGCCCGGGGTCGAGAAGGCGGCCGAGGCTGTGCGCGACGAAGCGCTCGGCAAGCAGCGGGTTCTGGGCGAGGACGAGGTGGGGGATGACCTCGTCGTGGCGGTGAACCACCGCCTCGGGCCGCAGCTTGCGGCCGACCTCGATCGCCTGCTGCGCCTCCAGGTACGAGCGTGATATTCCGTGCAGGCCCTGGTGGTACCCGCCAATCCCAGCGCGGACCCTCGCGCGCAACGATCCTGAGCGCTGCTGAGCCTCGGCCTGGAGCTGGTGCGCGAACTGGCGGGCCGACTCGACCTCGGCGGGAGACTCCGCCGGCCAGAGCACGACCAGCGTGCTTGGGTCCGTGGCGTGGAGCAGGGCTCCGTGCGGCGTTTCGAGCGCGGCCGCGACCTCGGCCAGTGCCTGGCCGCCGCGCTCCCCGTCGCGCGTGCCGACGACGAGCTTGGACACCAGGGCGACGTAGCCGCCGGCGGAGATCGGCGTGTTGAGGGCGAGCGCCTGGCGCTGCAGCTCGAGCTCGGAATCGAAGCTGTCGCTGATCAGCGAATGGAACAGGCGTGCGTGCGCGCGCGTGCCGCGCTGGAGGTGCTGCTCGCGGGCGTGGAGATGCGCCTTCGTCACCTCGGCGGCCACCTGGTCCAGGGCCGCGAAAACGTAGTTGGCGATGAGCATGATGGCCTCCGGCGTCGCCTCGGGGTGGCCGCGCCACGCGCGCAGGATCTCGTCCCACGCGACTCGCGCGGCGATCCGGTAGGCGGCCAGGATCGGCTCGACCGACTGGCTGCTCCGCGCCTGCAGGATGCCGAGCTGCGCCACGCGTCGAAGCTCCTCCTGCGTGGCTGGGCGCGCCTCCTTGGCCGTGGAGAGGAACAGGTCGAGGCCGGCCTCGCATGCCCGGGCGATCGCGGAGCGCTGAGGCGGCAAGCCGGTCGAGTCGTTCCAGCGGACCAGGCTCACCACGGCCCGCGCCATGTGGCGCGCCATCCCCGCCCGGCGGTGCTCGAGCTCGGCGATCAGCCCGGCGGGAAGCCGCGGCGCCGCTCGGGCGGCATCACGGGGGTCGATCCTGGACTTGGCGGCCATCTTCGCCATGGGGCGGAATATACGACCGCGCCCCGTTTAGGACACAGAGTCGAACCCGATTGGCGGGTCAGGAGTGGTTCTTGATGAAGTCCAGGATGCGCCGCCACGCGTCGTCGCAGGCGTCCTTCCACTGCGCGAACGAGCGGTCGAAGAAGCTGTGCGGCGCGCCCGCGTAAACGTGCATCTCGTGCGCGACTCCCGCCTCGCTCAGCTTCTTGTCAAAGGCCTGGAACGCCTCCTGCGGCGTGAAGTCCGCCCCCGCGATGAGCATGAGAAGCGGCGCTTTCATCTTCGACATGTACGGCTCGCTCCGCTCGGGCCGGCCGTAGAACCCAATGCACCCGGCGAGGCCCGCCTGGAAAGCGGACTGGTTCCACGAGTTCGAGCCGCCGAAGCAGAAGCCCACGGTGAACACCGACTTGACCGCTCCGCCGTCCTTGGACCGCAGGTAGTCGACCGCCGCGGCGACGTCCTTGGCGATCGTCTCTGGCGCCGTCTTCTCGACGTGGGGCTGCCACTCGAAGTTCTCCGGCCGCTCGCCGATCCCGGCAGTGCGTCCGAAGTAGTCGATGGCCACCGAGTCGACGCCTGCCTCGGCGAATCGGCGCGCGAGCTCTTTGTAGAAGTGATGCAGACCCCTGACGTCCGGCAGGATGACCATGCCCGCGCCGGTCGGCTCGGCAGCCCTCGCGAAGTACGCCCCGAATCGGTTGCCGTCGCCGGCGGTCAGCTCGATGTCTCCTGCGTCGGCGGCGGCGCCGCTTATCGGCGGCAGCGGCGGACGAGCATCATCTCCGTAGCACATGAGTCGATTGTCCAATAGATTGGGGGTGCCATGAAAGTCGAGAGCACAGGCTTCACTATGTCCGACGTCGACGGTTTCCTCGACGAGCAGCGCGAGCACGAGCGGCTGAACCTGGCCGAGCGGCTCGAGCGAGCTTCCGCGCGGCTGGCCGAGGTCGGAGCCCGCGTGACCGCGGACCACACCGAGGCCGCGGGCTGGTCGGGCCACGAGATACTCGCGCACATCGCTGTGCTGTCGAAGTTCTACGGAGTCGTCGTGCACCGGATCGCGACCGGGCAGATGACCGAGCTCGACCTCCTCGAGCAGGTGAACCTGCGTGACGTCGCGGGAGAGCAGATGGCAAAGCTCGAACCGGCTGAGCTCCTGCGCATGGCGGTTGCGGACCACGAGCGGACGATCAAGACACTGCGGTCGACTGGCAGCGCGGCGCTGCAGCGGGCCGCGCGGCTTCCCGACGGGCGCAGCATCACCGCCGAGGAGGTGGCGCGACTGCCGCTGATCAACCACCTCGAAGCGCACATCGACCAGCTGGCGAGCTCGGTCTAGTCGCTCACCTGCGCATAGCCGAGGACGCGCAGCTCGCGGCGGATGGTTTCCGCCGCCTGGTCCATCATCGTCGCGTCAGGGTTCGGGTCCTGGTTCGCCCAGTCGAGGTCCTGCATGCTGCGAATCGGGACCACGTGCAAGTGACAGTGGGGAACCTCGAGCCCGGCCAGGACCATCCCGACGCGTGCCGGCTTGAACCCGGCCATCTGGGCGCGGCCGATCGCCTGAGCTGTCTCCGTGAGATGAGCCAGCAGCCCGGGCTCCAGGTCGAGCCAGTGGTCGACCTCCAGCCTGGGCACGACGAGCGTGTGGCCGGGGCGAAGCGGGCGGATCGTAAGGAAGGCGACGCACCGGTCGTCCTTCCACACGAACCGTCCGGGCAGCGTGCCTTCGATGATCTGCGAGAAAACGGTCGGCATCGAACAAGCCTAAATTGTCAGCGGTGAGCACACCCGTCGTCGAGCTGGCACACGCCTCCAAGAGCTACGGCGAAGTCCAGGCGCTGCAGGATGTGAACCTGACGATCGAACCCGGCGAGGTCGTCGCCATGCTGGGACCGAACGGTGCGGGCAAGACCACCTCGATCAGCCTCATGCTCGGCATGCGCAGGCCGACGAAGGGAGACGCGAAGCTGTTCGGCCTCCACCCGAGGGACCGGCGCGCGCGCAGCCGTGTCGGCGTGATGCTGCAGGAGTCCGGCGTGCCCGGGATGCTCAAGGTGCGCGAGATGGTGGAGCTGTTCGGGTCTTACTACCCATCGCCGCTGCCGGCCGCCGAGGCCATCAGGATGGCCGGGCTCGAAGAGAAGGCGGGAAGCCTCGTCAAGGACCTGTCGGGTGGCCAGCGCCAGCGCCTGTACCTGGCCCTCGCGGTCTGCGGCAACCCCGACGTGCTGTTCCTCGACGAACCGACCGTGGGCATGGACGTCGAAGGCCGGCGCATGTTCCTGCAGGAGATCGCCGGTCTCGCATCTAAGGGGCGCACCGTGATCCTGACGACCCACTACCTGGAAGAGGCGGACCAGCTCGCCCGTCGCGTCGTCGTGGTGAACCACGGCCGGATCATCGCCGACGCCACGCCGGCGTCGATCAAGGCCAGAGTCGCGGGCAAGCGCGTCAGCTTCGCGACTGCCGAGCTGCTCGACCCGCGACAGCTGGAAGGTCTGCCTCTGAACTCCGAGAACGTCGAGGATCGCCGCGTGCGACTTCTGACGAACGAGCCTGAGGCGGTGCTGCGCGAGCTCTTCCGCCGGGGCGTCGCCATGCAGGACCTCGAGGTTTCCGGCGCGGACCTCGAGGAGGCCTTCGTCGCCATGACGCACGAAGAGGTGACGGGGTGAGCGTCGTCACGGCGCGCGCGCGGTTGGCTCCGGTGCTGCCGATGCTCGGGAGGCAGTCGTACGCGGAGTTCATCAAGCTGTTCCGCGTCCCCGCGTTCAGCACGACGAGCATCGTGCTGCCCGCGATGTTCTACGCGTTCATCGGCCTGGGCCAGGCCAAGCAGCCGCTGTACCACGGCGCGACGGTCACGTTCGGCGAGTACTTCCTGGCCTCGATGGCGCTTTACGGCGTGGCCAACGTGATGGTCCTCGGCTTCGGCATCTCGCTCGCCAACGAGCGCGGCCAGAAGCAGGACGTGCTGATGCAGGCGACGCCGCTGCCGGCGGCCGTGTATTTCGTGGCCAAGGCGCTGTCGGCCCTGGTCATAGCCGTGATGGCCGTCATCGTGCTCGGCGTGCTCGCGTGGGGCGCGGGTGGCGCGCACCTGTCCGCGTCCCAGTGGCTCACCCTGGGCTTGCGCGCCATGCTGTGCTCGATACCTTTCATCGGGCTCGGCTTTGGGCTCGGCTACCTCGCCAGCCCCAACTCCGCACCAGCCGTCACCAACCTCATCTACCTTCCGACGGCGTTCGCCTCCGGCCTGTTCTTTCCGCTGAACCTGCTGCCCCAGTTCCTGCGCGACATCGCTCCCTACCTGCCGCTCTACCGCGGGGCTCAGATCGTCTGGGACTCGGTGGGAGCGCCGACCGAGGGCGGCAGCCTCACCACCGACTGGCTCTGGATGGGCGGCTTCACCGTCGCTTTCTTCCTGCTCGCGTTCTGGGCTTACCGGCGCGACCAGGGGAACAAGTTCAACTAGCCCCAGAAGCGCTCTGGGAGCTCCCCGCCGAACGCGTCCGCGTAGCGGCTCGAGAATTCGCTCCGCTCGTAGGCGTGCTCGATAGTGCCGACGCGCTCGACGGCGTAGGTCGCCGCCAGCGACGCCACCCGCCCCGCTTCCGCCAGCTCGAGGCCTCGCAGCAACGCGGAGACCAGCCCCGCGCGATAGGCGTCCCCCGCCCCGGTCGGGTCGACCTCCTGGGTGGCGGGCGCCGAGGGAATCTCCGCGACGCCTTCGCGTGTGGCGATGCGTGAGCCGTGCCGGCCCAGGGTCGTGACGACGATCTCGGCGAGGTCGAGCAGGCCCTTCATGTCGTGCCCGGTGCGTTCCTGGATCAGCTCCAGCTCGTAGTCGTTGCCGATCACGATCCAGGCGCCCTGCGTGCCGTTCGTCACGTCCGCGGGCTGCATCATCGGCAGCTGGTGCGCCGGGTCGAAGACGAAGCGCAGGCCACGGTCGCGGCACTCCCCGACGAGGCGCTTCATCGCCCCGGGGTCGTTCGGACCGACGATCACCGCCTCGACGCCGGCAGGTGCGTCGTCCAGTCCCAGCATGCCCGCTTTCCACATCGCCCCGCCGTAGTAGCCGGTGAGCTGGTTGTCGTCCATGTCAGTCGTCGTGAACCCGGTCGCGCTCAGCTCACCGTCGAGCAGTCGAAGGCCGCTGCAGTCGATGCCACGCGCCGAAAGCCAATCGCGGTACTCGGTCGCATCCGTGCCGGCGGTCGCGAGGATCGCCGACGGATAGCCGAGCAGAGAGAGGTTGTAGGCGTAGTTCCCGGCGACGCCGCCCCTTCGCTTCTGCAGGTCGTCGACCAGGAAGCTCAGGTTCAGGATGTGGGTCTTGTCCAGAAGGATGTGGTCTTTGAACCGACCCTTGAAAGTCAGGATGTAGTCGTACGCGATCGAACCGGTGCAGAGGATCATGTTGCCTTCGGAAGGCTACATAAAAGGAAAGGGCGCCCGCGAGGGCGCCCTTTTCAACTCCCGGGCTACGCGCTATGCCGCGCGTGACCGGCGGACCGTCCGGCGGCGGGGCCGCCGCACGACGGTCGGCTTCGCCTCGGCGCTGCGGCGAGGTGTCAGCTCAGTCGCCTGCTCGAACCTGGTGGCCGTCCGCGCGATCGTCTTGAACGACCCGTTGAAGATGCGCAGCGTGCGCTTCGCGACGCCGCCGACCATGTCTTCGCGCTTCGCCTGGATTTTGACGAGGTGCAGACCCTTGATCGCCATCTTCTCCGGCAGCCGTCCGTTGATCTCGAGACCCCAAAGGGTCATCCTGTCCGGCACGAACGCGTTCAGCCGGCGGTTGAACCGGCGGACCGTGGGCGCACCCTTGCGCTCGAAGTTCCGGACCTGCTTGCGGGCGGTGCCGACTGGGTCGGTCGCGACTTCGACGGCGCTCTTGGCGGCGCCGATTGCGACCTCTTCGACCGCTGTCGCGGTCTCGCTGAATTCGTTGCTCATCGTGGAGCCTCCTTTGTTCTGATCTAGCCTTCTTGACGCATTATAACGCACCGCGTCAATGAAGTCAAGTCCCGCTCGCGGAAGCCCCCGTGAAGTGCTCTATCAACGCGGCGGCGGCGGCGCCGAAAACGTCGTAATGGGCGACGCGCCGGCGCTTCTCGGGCTGGATCCACTCCGGCCTCAGCCCGTGCTGCCGGCCCCATTCCTCGAGCACGGGCCGCAACCCGATGACGTGAAGGAAAGGCCGCTCGCGCGTGAAGCCGCGAATCGTCGACCCGTGATAGTGGTCGAAGTTGCGGTGGATCGCCACCCCGCCCGCCTCGGCGAAGGCGATCGCCTCTTTGATCTGGCGGCGCTCGAAATAGGCCTCGCGCAGGCGGAGCCGCTCCGTCACGCCTTCGACGTTACGCGGGCGTGCGCGCAGATGGGGCGATATGCGCACAGCGCGCAAGGCCGGTCCTCGTGCTCTGGACCGAGCTCGAAGTCGCCCGTGTTGATGCGCTCGGAGGCGGCGCGAATCCTTCGCTCGACCAGTGCGGCGTCGGGCGCCACGTCGTAGGCCACGCCGCGGCGCAGGTCGAAGAGCACGAGCCCCACTTCACGTGTTCCCGGCAGCAGTCCCCGGGCGGCCGCCACGGCGTAGATCCGGAGCTGCAGTGAATAGGCCTCCATCACGGCTGCGTCGAGCGAAGCATTGGTCTTGAAGTCGATCAGAACCGAAGCCCCGGAGACCTCGCAGACGCGATCCACGACGCCACGCACGCGCGTGCCCTCGACGTTCATGTTGAAGCCGGCCTCCACGGCGAGCGTCGGTGCGGCGGCAAGAGGGTGGGCCAGGTAGCCCCGGAGCATCTCGCGGCCAAGTGCCGGACCGCGGTGGAGCTCGAGCAGGTCACCGCCGGTCACGTGCCACGCGGCGAGCGCGGCGTGGACGGCGGCTCCGAGCTCGGTCGAGCCGATGGTGCGGACGTGACGCGGCTGGAGCTCGTCTGGCGGCGCGGGCACGCCCCACACCTGGCTGAAGCGGTAACGGATCGGGCAGATCTCGAGGTCGTGCAGCTGAGAGAAGCTCAGCTCCACCCCCGCCTTCGTCTCCACCACCGCCGCCTCGGTGCCCGAGAGGATCCGCTCCAGCCGGTCCAGCACCGCGGTCACCACCGCCGGGTCGTCCTTGACCTGGCCGTCCGCGGCGCGGGGCACGGGCAGCTCGAGCTGCTCCGACTCGACCACCGCCGCCGCGTCGGGGTGAGTAAGCGCCCAGCTCATGATCTCGGCGAAGTGGTCGTGCTCCTCGACGCCGTTGGCCCCAAGCTCCTGCGCAGAGGCCTCCTCGCGCGTCGCCGTCACGTACAGCGCGTCCTTGGCGCGGGTCAGCCCGACGTACACGATGCGGCGGCGCTCGCCGACGGCGAGCGCGACCGCCGGTGCGCCGGGTGACGTGCTGGTGTAGCGCGGATGCTTCTCGCCGCGCCAGTTCTTCATGACGAAGCCAAGGCCGTCCGGGTCGAAGAAGAGTCGCTCCGTGTCGCGCGGCCGCGGCGGGCGAAGGTTCACGAGAAAGACGACCGGGAACTCCAGGCCCTTGGCGGCGTGGATCGTCAGCAGCGAAACCGCCTCGGCGTTGGTCGCCTCTTCCGCCGCCTCGCCGACGGGGAGCTCGGCGTCGATCACCTGGTCGAGATGACGCACGAAGTCCCCGATGCCCGCCAGCGCCAGGTCGCGCTCGAACCGTCCGGCGAGCTGAAACACCTTGCGCAGGTTGAGCAGCGCTCGCGGGCTGCCGTCGCGGTGGGCACGGAGCTCCGCCCACCGCAGGTAGCCGCTCTCCTCGAGCAGGCGGTTGAGGATGTCGGCGACCGTGAGGGCGTCGCGAAGAAGGCCGAGCCTGTCCGTCAGCTCGACCAGGCGCGAGGCCTCCGAAGCGACCTTGGGCTGGAACTCCGGGAACCCCTCGATTCGTGACTCCTCCAGGCAGTCGCGGAGACGCATCCCGGACTTGCCGGAACGGCGTGAGGCGAGGCGGTACATCCCCGCGTCGTCGAGCCGGACGATCGGGCCCTGCAGGATGCGCACGAGGGCGCCGTCGTCCATCGGGTTCTCGGTGAGCCGAAGCAGCGCCACGACGTCTTTGATCTCCTGCCGGTCGAAAAAGCCGGAACCGCCGCTCGTCACGTAAGGAATCCCCAGCCTGCGCAGCTCCGCTTCGAATTCCCTGGGAAGCATGCGCACGGAATGGGTGAGGATCGCTATGTCGCGCAGCGCGCGACCCGAGGAATGCAGGCGGCGGATCGTCTCGGCCACCGACCTCGCCTCGGTGCGCGAGTCGGGCGCCATCATCACGGTGACGGGTGCGGCAGTGACGCCACGAGTTGCGACGAGCTCCGGCTCGGAGGCGAAATCGGGGTCGCGCCGGATGAAGTCCGTGGCGCAGTCGAGGATTCCCTGGTAGGACCGGCGGTTGTGGGTGAGGGGCAGCCGCGCGCCGGGGAACCGCGTGCGGATGTTGTCGATCTCGGCGTCGCGCCAGCCGTAGATCGACTGCTTGGCGTCGCCGACGACGGTCACATTGGCGAAACCGTCCGCCGCCAGCAGGCGGATGACGTCGAGCTGGATCCGGTTCGTGTCCTGGAACTCGTCGATCAGGAGGTAGCGGAACCGCTCGCGACACCGCTTCCGGAACTCAGGAACGCGCTCGAGCGAGCCGATCACCTCGAGTATCAGGTCGTCGAAGTCCCGGAGTCCCTGCTCGTGGAGCGCGTCCTCATAGGCGCGGTAGACCGTGTACAGGACCTCGATCGCCTCCTCCTCCGCGCGCGCCGGATCGGGGCCTCCGGAGCCGTTGGCGTGCTGCCCGGCCGACCAGTGACGCTCGTGCAACTCGAGCGCGCGGGCTCGAAACAGATCCGGGTTGATTCCACGCCCTTTGAGCTTGAGCAGGAACCGAAGGCCGGAGCGAAGAAGGTCGTCGAGGTCCTCCACGGCGATCGCGGTGAACGAGTCCGGATCGAACGGCGCCGCCGCGCCGCTGCGCAGGCGCGCCATCAGCTGTTGCTCGAAGAGGCGCTGCCCCGTCTCGTCCAGGACGCGAAGCTCGCGCGGGGCGCCGACCAGGTACGCGTACTCGTCCAGCAGGCGCGCGCAGACACCGTGAAACGTGCCGATCCAGGCGCCGTCGAGTGCCTGCGGACCGAGGTCGGGTCGCCGCGCCAAGAGCTCCCTGGTGATGCGCTGCCGCAGCTCCTCGGCGGCCCGGTCGCTGAACGTGACCGCCAGGATCTGGTCCGGCGCCACGCCCTTTCCCACGAGCCAGCAGAACCTCTCCGTGGCCGTGAACGTCTTGCCGGTTCCGGGTCCGGCCGCGATCAAGAACGCGCCCTCCGGCCCGGCATGAGCCGCGGCCGCCTGCTCCGCGCTCAGGCCCGGCACCGTCTCCACGCGGTTCGCGCTCATTCGGGCGGCGCGCCACCGTGGGGGCAGATGGCCCCGTGGGGACAGGTGCCGAACCGCGTGACGCACGTGCCGGCAAGCTCGCGCGGCGCGGGTTCGAAGTGGCCGCCCTTGATGCGCTCGATCGCGGTCATGACGACCGACCGGCTTCGTTCCAGGTCCTCCTCGCTCAGGAGCCTCTCGCGGTATTCCTTGAGCCCGGCCGAGCGACCGACGCTGAAGATGTCCTGTCGCATGCCTCCCCACACCCAGTCCTTCGGATACCAGAGAGAAAGGAAGCGGGGCTGGAAGCCCAGCGGCTTGCCGTCCTCGTCCACGCCCTGCAGGCAAGCCATGTAATAGAGGGCGAGCTGGACGTCATACAGCTCGGGACCGAAGTACGCCTCGTAGGCGTACTTCATGGGCTTGCCCGACCCCGTCTTGTAGTCGACGACCTCGACCTGGCCGTCACCCACGTCGTTGACGCGGTCGATCTTTCCGACGATCTCGACGCCGTCCAGCTCGAGCTTGAACCGCTTCTCGATCGCCACCGTGCGCAGCCGCCGGATGAGCTGCATGCCGAGCACGGCGCGGATGTAGTTGCCGAGCAGCGACCGCACCTGCTTCTCCTCGCGCTTGCGGTCGAGAACTCCCTCCATCCGCGACAGGTAACCGTCGAGATGGCGCTGCAGCGCGGATTCGAGCCATTGCCTCTGGCCGTCCGCCTCGAGCCGCCGCCATTCGTCTTCGTGGGCGTGGAAGTCCTCGAGCACCTCGTGGAGGAAACCTCCTCGCTCCATCGCCACCGACCGCGGCTCCTCGACGAGGCCGGGGTGGTGGTTGTACCAGTAGAGGCGCGGGCACTTCAGGTAGTCGTTCAGCGTCGTCGGGCTGAAGTGGTCGATGTGGACCGCGCCGGGATTCCGGCCTTCGCCAAACGGCTCGAACGGCTCGCCGGAGTCGCGATCGACCAGGAAACCGACGTCGAGGCCCAGCGCCTCCGCGCGAGACAGCGAGGCCGCGGTCATCGCGCCTGGATGCGATGCGATGAGCACCTCCCCCTCGCGCGGCAGGAGGACGTCGGCCGGCTCGAGTCGCGCCGAGGCTCGCGTGAGCTCGCGGGCCTCGGCGTCCGGCGCGGCGATGTCGAGGAACGGCGACCTGCCCGCCTGCCTCAGGTAGGCGTCGGCATACGTGAGGTAGAGCCGGCGCCGCGCACGCGTCATGGCCACGTAAGCCAGGCGTGCCTCCTCGGCAAGATGACCGTCCGGGTCGGAAGGCCATGACGGCATGAATCCGACCTTGAAGCGCTCGAGCCAGGCGCGATCCTCGGCGTCGAGCAGCGGGTGCGGGCGCGCCTCCAACGGGAAGAGGCCGTGGGCGAAACCGGCGCAGAACACCACCTCGAACTCCAGGCCCTTGGCCTGGTGCACGGTCATGACCTGCACCGCGTCGCGCGTGCCGGTGGCCGCCTCGCTGTCGTCTGCCGCGCCCGCGAGCAGGCTCTCGAGCGAGCCCGTCAGGTCGGCGAGCACGGGCTTCGCCCCGGACAGCCTTTCGTGGACGGCCTCGATCGCCTCGAGCCCTTCGATGGCCGTCCGCAAATCCGCGATCGACTCCGCCCGCTGGTCCGCCGGCAGCTCGAGGTCGAGCAGGCGGCGCATCACGCCGTCCTCGATCAGGACCGAGTAGGCGAGGGCGGCGACCGGCAGCGTACCGGCGCGGGAGAGGAGGCGGTGGCGCGCCGCCATCGCGGCGTGCAGTCTGTCGAGCTCGGCTTCGTTCAGAAACGGCAGGTAGTCCGGCTCGGCAGGCGCCTCGAGGGGCGCGTCGCCGCCCCAGGGCAGCGGATAGCGCTGCGGGTCGCGGAAGACGAGCACGTACATCAGGCGCCGGACGACGCGCAAAAGGGTGCGCCCGCGCTCCTGCGCGTGAGCCCTCAGCCGGCTGACCGTGCGAGGCCCGACTCCGCCGAGGCTCGAGGCGAGCGCGCTCTCGAAGGCGTCCGGGTCGTCCGGGTGGCGCAGCGACTCGAGATAGCCGACGAGGAAGCGCACGACCTCGTTGCGGGTGGTGGCCCCTGAGCCGCGAATTTCATACGCGAGCCCCAGGGCTCGGAGCGCCTCCTCGAACGGCGCCCCAAGCGACGTCGTGCTTCGCAGGACCACGGCGAAATCCCGCAGCCGCAGCTCGGGCCGTTCCGCGCGGAGCCGCTTGATCTCGCGGGCGCAGAAGAAGGCCTCGTCGACAGGGTCGGCCTCGTGGGCGACCACGACCGATGGCCGTGGGTGCGCCCTTTCGGCCTTGAGCGGCCGCGCCTCGCGGCCTGGCTGGGTCGCATGAAGCAGGCGCTCGCCGGAGTCGAGCGCCTCCTGCGAGCAGCGGCGGCACACGTCGAGGTGATGTGTCGCCGCGCCGTAGACGGCCGTGAAGTCGTGGCTGAGCAGGCGTGGCACCGTGCCGCGGAAGCCGTAGATGGACTGGTCCGGGTCGCCGACGACGACGAGGCGCGGACGGGCCTCGGGCGGCGCGATGAGCCGCAAGAGCTCGAACTGCGCCGGGTCGACGTCCTGGAACTCGTCGACGAGGACGAGGCGGAACCGCTCGCGGACGCGGCGGAGCAAAGCCGGGTTGGCCTGGAGCAGCTCGATGGCGCCCGAGATCAGGTCTCGGAAGTCCGTCAGCTTCGCCTCTCGCATGCGCTCGAAATAGGCCTGGTAGACGGCCGCCAGCACGCGCATGCGCTCGCCGGCCGTCGCCTCGGCGGCCAGCAGCAGCGCCGGGGGGTGGACGAGGTTTTGCTTCATCAACGAGACGAAGGTCAACACGTCGCTGGCGAACGCGTCGGACCTGCGCACGCCTTCGAGCCCGCCGAGCATCACGGGGTCAGCCTCGCTCAGGACGCGGCGCATGACGATCCATTCCTGGAACCCGTTGAGGAGCAGCGTGTCGCGGTCGGCGGAGGTCTCTCTCAGCAGTCGAGCGCAGAAGCTGTGAAAGGTCGAGATCCACGACTCGCCGTAGTCGTCCCGCAGCCGCTCGTCGATCCGGCGCGCGATCTCGTCTGCCGCGCCCGTCGAGAAAGTGAGCACAAGGATCTGGTCGCGCCGCGCCAGGCCCTCGCGCACGGCCTGCTGGTACAGGTCGACAAGGGCATGCGTCTTGCCGGTGCCCGGGCCGGCGAGCACGCGAAGAGGTCCTTCTATGTCGTGGATGTCGAGTGGCACAGGTCTCCCAGGGTTACGCGGGCGACCTGATTATGCGGGCGCGCGTCTCCTGGAGTCGACCACGCTCGTTAACGGCGCCCACGCCAGCATCACGACTCCGATCAAAAGGGCGATCTCGAGAAGCGGCCATTGGTTCAGCTGGGGGCTGACCTGGATGACGTACAGGTACGGGCTCGCCAGGACCCAGATCATGGCCAGCGAGGCGCGGACCGGGACCGCGGCCGTCAGCTCCCACAGGATCCAGCCCGCCGCCGAGAGAAGGCACAGATCGGAGGCGTGGAGGTAAGGGGAGATGAGCAGCGAGCCGATGATCGCCGCCGGCATGAAGAGCTCCGATCTCTTTGCTCGATTGCGATACGCCGTACCCAGGACGGCGCCGACTATGACGAGTCTCGCGACGGTCGCCGACGTTCCCGTCACGGCGAACGCGCCGTGAAGGGTTAGGTTGTCCGCGCCGCCCGGGAGGGGCCCGCTCAGCTGCGATGCGTAGGTCGAGATTCCGTGCATGCCCATCGTCAGGAAGACGAGCACCATGACGGCGGCGGCGCCGCCGGCCCAGGCGAGAAACGCGCGGTGGCGTCCGGCGACGAGAAGGGCCGCGGGCACGAGGAACGCGGTGTTCGGTTTGAGGAGGATCGCTACCAGGACGATCCCGGCCTCCACATCTCGATTGTCACGCAGCAGCTTCCACGCGAAGACGGCGCCGGCCGCGACGAAAGGCGTCACCTGGCCGACGTCGACGGAGTGGATGACCCACCACGGGGAAAGCGCGCCGAAGACCCCGATCCAGCGTGCCACGCCCGAGCTGACGCCAGACCATGCGAGCGCGGCCGCAAACACGAGGAACGCAACCGCCGCCCAGGCCACGTAGGCGGTGTTGTAGGGCAGCGACGAAAGAGGCGCGGTCACCCAGGCCACGGTCGGAGGACTGAGGTACGGCTGCGTGCGCATGTTGGAGACGAGTTCGCGCTGCTCCACCGAGACGGCAGACTGGTCGTAGATCCTGGGCCAGCCGTTTTCGAGCCCGACCTGGGCTGCCGCGAGGTACGTGTGGAAGTCGATCCCGATCTTGTCGTTGCGATGCGTCAAATCGACGAGCAGCGCCAGGACGACGAGCGCGAGCGCGCATCCGATGAGGATCAGGCGTCTTCTGGAAAAGGTGGGTCGGTCGATCTCGGGTCTCCTTTGGCCAGATAGGCTACCGCAGCCTCATTAAGCCATCCTTATCAACGCATGAGCGCCATTCGCTTGACACCAGCCGCCCGGGTGCCGCTGGCGGCGGCGCTCGTCGCGGTCGTCGTCACGGCCGACCATGTTCCCTCGTTCGTCCACCGGCTCCTGGACGGCGACGAGGCCATCTACGGCTCGATCGCCTCGCTGATGAACCTGGGAGGAGCACTGTACGGTGCCGGAGGCGTCGACAACAAACCGCCGGGGATCTTCTGGACGTACGCGGTGATCTTCCGCGCCTTCGGGAACTACCAGATGACCGCCATCCACTCCGCGGGCTTCGTCGTGATGGCCGCGACCTGCGTCCTCGTCTTCCTGATCGGACGCGGCCTCAGGTGCACGCGGGCCGGCCTTCTGGCGGCGCTGTTCTACGGATTGCTCACCGCCGCCGGCAACCCGCGCCTGCTCGCCTCCAACACGGAGATCTTCATGGCCCTCCCGCTCACCGCCTCGGTGCTGCTGATGCTGAACCGAAGGTGGATGTGGTCAGGCGTCCTGCTGGTCGCGGCCGGTGCGTTCCGGCAGTCGGCCGCGGTCAACCTCATCCTCGCCGCTATCGGCCTTTTCTGGCTGGAGCCCCCCGGCGCGCGGTGGCGCTCCGCGGCGCAATTCGCGGGTGGGACGGCACTCGGCCTTCTGGTGGGCGCGATGCTGATCGCAGGCACCGGCTCGCTCGACGGCTTCTGGCGCTGGACGGTGCGGAGCCTCTACGGCTATGCCTCGAGCAACTGGAGCCCGAGACTCGTGTGGCCCCGCGCCAGGGACAGCGTGCTTCCGTTCGTCGTCGACAACGCAGTCATCTGGATCGCCGCGATCGCATACGCCGCACGCTGGCGAGGGCTCGACGCAAAGCAGCGGCTCGTGGTGGTGTGGCTCGGCGTCGCCATGCTCGGCTCGCTCGCCGGCGGCCACCTGTCGTGGCACTACTTCATCCAGGCCATGGCGCCGCTGGCGTTGCTCGCCGGGTTCGCCTTCGACGGCTTCGCGCTCCGGCGTGGCGTCGTGGCCGCGGCCTTTGCGGGCGTGCTGCTCCCCGTGATCGCGTGGGCGGCGTTCGATATGACGGCGGACCCGCTGACGTACGACTTCGGCGCGCCGGTACCTCAGCATCAGCTGGTCGCGGCGTACATCTCGGCGCACACCGCGCCGTCCGACCGGGTGTTCGTGTGGGGCGATTGGCCGGCTCTGTACGTGGAGTCGGACCGCTTGATGGCAAGCCGGTTTCCCGGCTTTCTGCGAGGTTTCGCCCGCGGCTCGGGCCTGCCGCCGAACAACTGGGACACGAGCCCCGACGTCTGGCCGCTGCTCCAGTCAGACATGCAGGCGCATCCACCCGTCTTGATCGTCGACACCGCGGCCGCCGGCTGGAGCGACTTCTCGTCGTATCCCATGAGCGACTACCCGGCCCTCCAGCAGATCGTCACCGCCCGGTATCACGCCGTGGACACGGTCGACGGCGTCGTGATGTATCGACTCGACGGAGCCTGAACCGGCCCCGGCCGCGTCACGGCAGGGGAGGCGGCGAGGGTGTGGGAAGCGGTACGACCGGCAGGGGAGGGACGGCCGGGACGGGGACCACCGGGGCAGTCACCACCGGAACGGTGACCACCGGAACGGTGACCACGGGCGCGGTCAGCTGCGGAACCGTCTGGACCGTCCCCAGCGCCGCGGGAAGGCCCGGCGCGGTCATGGCGATTGCCGTCGACGCGGAATCGCCGGCGCCCGCACCCTGCGCACGCGCGGCCTGGGCCGGCCGGACCACCACGTCGCCGGCGGGGTCGCCCGGGACGGAGGTCGTGACGCCGGGCGCGGGGCGCTGTGGAGCGATTGGCGCGAGATGCTGCGCCGGTGCCGCGCCGAACAGCAGGGCGGCGACTCCGGCCACCGAGCTGATGCGGGCCAGCGACGGCCCCGTGTCATGCAGCCACTTGCCGGTGAAGACCGCGACGATGGCGCTGGCGGCCCGGCGCCCGAGGTTCCGGCCGTGATGGACGTGCTGGCTGATCCGTTCCATCGCGTCCTTGAGCCGCTTCTTGACCGTGGTTTCGGTGATGCCTAGAGCCGCGGCGAGCTCCTCGTTCGTGGAGCCGCCGAAGTACGCGAGCTTGACGAGCTGCTCGTCCTGCGGCGGCAGCGCGCGGACGGCGTCGCCCACGGCATGCCGGACCATCGCGTCGGAGAACTCCTTCCACGTGTACGGCCTCTCCGCGCCTGCCTGCATGCCCTCGACCATCATTCGCTTGAGGCCGACGTGCGCGCCCCGGATCCGCCTGCGGTCGACCGGCTGGCGCCGGGCACCGGTGAGAAGCCAGGCCCTCCAGGACTCGCTGGCGGCGGGCCAAAGCACGTTCCTGTCTCTTCTCATCACGCGTTTACCCCTTAACCCGGTAACACGTAGTCGGCGCGAAGCACCCGGGATCAGTCGGGGGCCGGTCTCCTCGGCCGCTTGATCTCCAGGATCCGTGGCTCGGATGCGACGACCGTGACGAGTTGATCGAAAACCTGCAGCGCCGCCGCCCCGTCCAGGACCTCCGCAAGCCTCACGTACGCCGCAGCGCCGTCCCCGAACACCAGGGTGGGGGTCCCGAAGACGCCGTGGCGGGCGACTCCTTCGCGGTGATCTCGCGCCAATGCGTCGAGGATCGTGGGGTCGGCCAGATCCGACCGGAAGTTCTCGAGGTCGAGCCCGGCCTCTTCGGCCACCCCCTCCACGACCTCGAGCTGATCGATGTCGAGCCGGTCACGGTGCCTTGCATTGAGGAGCGGGAGGTGGAGATCGTCGAATCGACCCTGCCGGCGCGCCGCCTCCGCGGCCTTGAAGGCAAGCCGGCCCCGGACCGCTTCCGACTCGGGCGCCTCCCACACTGTCCATCCCTCGACCTTTGCGTTGACCTGGGTCAGCGAGAAGTAGCGCCATCGGATGTTCACGTGCCGGTTGCCCGAGCGTTGCACGGCGTCAAGCAGCATCGAAGCCTTGTAGACGTACGGGCACATGTAGTCGTAGAAGA
>Ga0070741_10008239_pt1 | contig 21046 bp, 21 predicted proteins | sample Coa_R1_4_FD_66440 | JGI IMG/M metagenome (GOLD analysis project Ga0070741, IMG submission 66440) | Surface soil microbial communities from Centralia Pennsylvania, which are recovering from an underground coalmine fire - Coalmine... | ecosystem: Environmental > Terrestrial > Soil > Unclassified ...
TCAGCCGCGGACTGCTGGATGTGCTGCCGGACGAGTCGTCGCTCGCGATGGTGCTGGCGCACGAGCTCGGGCACGTGGTTCTCGGGCACAGTCTCGACACCAAGTATGCGTTCTCCGACCGCATGTCGTTCAACGATCAGGAAACGTTCAAGCGAATCGGCCTGAAGTGGAATGAGCACGACGAAGTTGCCGCCGATCAGAAGGGTCTGGAGCTTCTGAAGAACTCGCCTTATGCCGACAAACTGCAGAACGTCGGTCTGTTCCTGCGCCAATTGCAGGACGATTCGCGCAACCTGCCGGCGCTGATCAGCCCGCATTTTGGCAACCGGTTTAGCGGCAAGGATTACGTCCGCATGCAGGCGCTGGAGCAATCCGCGCCCGCCTTGCAGCCAAACAATTTGACTCAGATCTCGGCACTGCCCCTAGGAAGCCGCGTCAAAGTGGATCCGTGGAGCGATCAGTTACAGCTGCAAAAGGACAAGCCCGTACTTTATTCGGCGCGGGACAAAATGCCTTTTGAGCTGACGCCGATGATTCCCGACTTGGCTCGATTCCGCAGCAGCAGCGAGACAGTAGCGTCCACCGCGCCTCAACCCGCGCCTGCCCCGGCTCAACAAAAATGAGGAGTCGCGACGGGTTTAACTGTTTGAGGATGGTGTGATGGGCGCTCTACGCAACCCGGTCGGATACGAAGACGAGCTGCAACCGCGCCTAGCTGACCCTCGCCGGAATGTGGTGCGGATGCAGGTGAGTGCGGCGATGTTCGGCGGTCTGCCGCCAGCTCCCCGCCGCCGCAAATATTTCCTGGCCAGTTTTGTCGTGCAGACAATCGTGTTTGCCGTTCTGGTCAAGTCAGGGGTCCTCAATCCGCCAGCGGCGGTGAAGCAAGCTCTGGGACGGTACGTGACACTCGTTGCACCCACGCCGGAGACGTACGCTCACAAACCGGTTCTGCCCCCGCCGCCGCCGGTGGTTGCGCGGGAGCGGGTACAGACACCTGTCACTGCTGCCCTGCCGCTTCCGAAGCCGCCCGTAACTCAGGCTTCCAGGCCGCAGGAAAAAATGGCTGTAGCGACCCGTGCGGTGGAAACTCCAAAAGTCGTGAACAACACTCCGCCGTCTCCACCGAAAGCGGAAAACAAGATTGTGACTGGCGAATTTTCCAGCGGATCGAAGGCCGTTCCGAACTCGAGGCTGGCGGCGAACAAAGTTCAGACTGGCGGTTTCGGTGATCCCAGCGGAGTTGTTCCCAGTCCGACCGGCGATGACAAAAGCAAGCTGGCGAAGGTCGGATCTTTCGACATGCCGTCGGGTCCAGGAAACGGCAACGGCACGGGTGGCAGTCACGGCGCCGCTGCGGTAGTTGCTAGCGCGGGATTCGGCAATGGCGTGGCCACCATGAATCCCAGCAAAGGCTCTGGCGGCGTGGTGCGCGATACCGGCTTCGGCGACATGGCGTCGGGAGCAACTCCCGCCCCCGCACGCCGTTCCGCCTCACTTGAAGGGAGACTCACTCCCGCCGAGATCACCTCCAAGCCGAACCCCCTCTATACAGAAGAGGCGCGGCGACTGAAAATCGAAGGGGAAGTATTGTTAAAGGTAAACTTTAGCGTCTCCGGCAATGTGCAAGTCCTGGGGGTAGTGCGCGGATTGGGACACGGCCTCGATGAAACTGCTATCCGCGCCGCCCAAGGGATGAAATTCAAGCCCGCCATGCGCGATGGCAAAGCGGTAGATTCCACCGCCACCGTGCACGTCGTATTTCAGCTTACATAACTACTGGTGGTTGTCCCCATTTGGACTCCGCCGCACGACTCCGTCGAGAGGTTGGATCCCGAAGTGCCCGGAGGCCGGGCTGTCGAACGTCAGCTTGATGTTGGAATATGGGACGCTGGTCCCTCCGGTCACGTCGATGGTCAACATAGATGGCGAAAAGCCTGCGGGATTTCCGCTCGCCGTAATCGTCGCCATTCCCGTCACTCGAAAACCGTGATCGATGACGCTCACATCGCCATTGCTAAGATCGATATGGTGCGTATGAGGAGTACGGGCTTGCGGGTCGTCGGGATCGCCCAGCGTAATTACCCAGTAGTCGGACCGAACCATGGTCAGGGTTGCCGAGAAGTCTGCCTTGCCCGAGTTCCCTCTCACCGCCATCGACCATTCGCCACGAATTTCCCAGGTACCCACGGGGTTCACAGTCTTTGGACTGTAATCGTTGATCAACCCGCTCAGGTGCACATCCCTTGAATTCTGGCCCTGCGCTCCGATATTTGCAGCCAACGTGAGCATCATGGCAGATGCCAACCACCGCAAAACTTTGTTCTTCATGAGAGACCTCCAAGTTTTAGTAACCGATCGGAGTTATCGCCGCGCGAGAACTACCGCGCAATACAGGCTGGCTGAAGAAAAGGTAAATTTTTGGTGAACCCCTAAGTTGCTGGTGCAGTTGCGCATGGCGGTGATGTTGAGGCATGATTCCTGCACCACCTGTGGACGGGGTGGGAGGAGTTACGGCCCAGGAACTCCAATTCGGCGACTTCACACTCGACCAAACCCGTTATCGCCTACAGCGGGGTGACCGCTCTATTCGCCTGGAAAAGCTCCCCATGGAGTTACTTATCCTGCTCGCGGCACGGGGTGGAGAATTGGTCACGCGCGAGGAGATCGCCGAACGCCTTTGGGGCAAAGAAGTCTTTGTCGACGTCGAGCATGGGATCAATACGGCGATCCGCAAGATCCGCCTGGTTCTGAAGGACGATCCTGACGACCCGCACTTCGTAGAAACCGTGGTGGGCAAAGGATACCGCTTTACTGCCCCCGTCACCTGGAGCAACGGGGGTTACTCTCCTCCTCAAGTCCAACCCCCTACTCACGAAGCTTCAGCCTCCTCCTATCCAGCCACTCCAGGGCGCGAATGGCCCTTACGGGGAAGAGTATTCCTAGGGGGACTCGCGGTCGTTGCTCTAGCGCTCGCCTGGCTGGTGACTCGACATGAAAGCGGGAAGAACGCCCACCAGCCCGCGATTACTTCCCTGGCGGTATTGCCTCTCAAGAACCTCTCCGGCGATCCGTCGCAGGAATACTTCGCTGACGGAATGACCGAAGAGCTTATCGGCCGGCTCGCCAACATTCGCGATCTTCGCGTTATTTCGCGTACCTCAGTCATGCGCTTCAAAGACACTCGTCTATCGGTGCCGCAGATTGCCACAGCCCTGCACGTTGATGCCATTGTCGAAGGCTCAGTAATGAAGGAGGGTGACCGGGTGCGCGTGAATGCGCAATTGATTCGAGCTGCAACTGACGAGCATATCTGGGCGGAAGAATATCGGCGCGAATCCCGCAGCATTCTCCCGCTGCAGGACGAGATCGCACAGGCCATCGCCCAACAGATCAGACTCAGAATGAGTCCGCAACAGCGCGGCAGCCCGGCTTCTGGCCGTTCCGTAGATCCTGAAGCTTACGAGGACTACCTCAAGGGCCGCTATTACTCGAACCAACGAACCACCGAGGAACTGAAGAAAAGCGTCAGGTACTTCCAGCAGGCCATCACCCGCGACCCGAGCTACGCGCTCGCCTACAGCGGCCTCGCTGACGCGAACGCTTTGCTTGGATTCCGCGGCGCAGTTCCGTCAAAAGATGCCCTGGAGCGCGCAAAATCCGCCGCCCTGAAAGCCATTGAACTGGATGACACTCTCGCCGAGCCGCACGCATCGCTCGCCTTCATTGCCGAAACTCATGAGTGGGACTGGGCCAGGGCGGAACAGGAATACAAACGAGCTCTGGAACTCAACCCGGGCGATGCCCGCGCTCATCACTGGTATGCCGGCTACTTGATGTACATCGGGCGATTCGATGAGGGCATCGCCGAGGAGAAACGAGCCCGCGATCTGGACCCCGTCTCCCTGCCCGTCAACAACGCCCTTGCGGGCAGATTCTTAGTGGCTGGCCGCTATGAAGAGGCCTTAAAGCAGGTGCAGAAAACGTTGGAGCTCGACCCCCACTTTGCTCCCGCACATCAAACGCTGGCTTGGGCATATTTGAACCAAGGAAAGAAGCGGGAAGCACTGCAAGAATTTAAACGCGCGGTAGAGCTCTCAGGACCTGACGATACCAATCTTTTGCTGGACCTCGGCTTTGCTTATGCAACCACCGGTGAGCGGAAGGCTGCGCTCAGTATCCTCGCGAAACTGAGGCAGCTCCATCAGCAGGGTCGCGTGCCATCGGGTGCGATTGGCATCCTGTATGGAGCTCTCGGTAATGCGAACCAGGCTTTCGCCTGGTTGAACAAGGCCTGCGACGAACGTGATCCCGAACTCACGTATCTTAAGGTGCCGGGCCGCAGGTTCGAGCCTTTGCGCCGCGATCCACGGTTTCAACAACTGCTTCACCGCGTGGGTCTGCCGGGCTCTTAACGATATAAAAACATGGGCAATTCCCACAGGTCTCCGTTCGCAGCCGAGAAGATGTCACTCGACTCCAGCGCCGCTTTGATCTTCGGAATTACCAACGTAATGGACATGAACTTCTACCCTGTTGCGCGTTAAGTGCCTGCAACCGCAGCATTATGTTGAAATGCCACAGCCTTCGAGTGGCCGGGGAGAGTTGCGGGCTTGATGGAAGATCCACAGTGGGAGTTAGCCGTCCTGGCGACCGTCAACGGCTTCTACCAGAAGCTGTTGCGCGACTACCTGGAAGGCGAAATCCCTGTTCCCATAGGTCTGGATACGGAATCGCTCACGCTGCCGGAGCGAGATCTGAATCAGACGCTGGCGACCATGCGGCGATGGCTGGCGCTGCTTGATATGGCGATCAGTCCGGCCATATTGCGTCGGGGGCTGACCCCCGATACCGATCCTGAAATCGCCGAAGTCCTATTGCGCTACTTCGCCCACAAGAAACTAGCCAGCGCCGCCGATCGCGACAAAGCCGACCTCATCGCAACGTTCTTGTACAGATATCCGCGCGTTGCCGGTCAATGGCAAGGCCGAAGCAGCGACGGAGAAGCCGTGCTCCCCACACCGCCGTTCGAAATCGCGCTCACGGAAATTCTCACCGATTCCGAAGCACGACCCCTCGCCGAAAACGAGATTCAGCTCCTGACCGAACTGGAAGGATTAGCAGAAGAAGCCGATCAGGTGCGCGATTTTGATGCCCTGATCGATGCCGGCATCATTCAGCGTGCCAGGAAATTAAAGCAGGCGTTGGGCGCATCTTTCTATCACCCCGGCGTGCTGGCGACGATCGCACCTTACAACGCGGCGTTCGGGAAGAAATTCGATCTCCTGTTTCGAGCTGCCGCTACGCAAGTGAGAAACTCAGCGGAAGCGATCCGGAAACAAGGAGGCGAGATCGTGGGCCAGGTAGATGGATCGGAAATCACCGTCGAACTGGTGGCCGCCATGGACATGCGTGACATGTTGCAGGCGGACTATGAAATCGCCCTGGAACGAATGCGGCACGTCTCGCTACTGAAGAAATCGCTCGACCGAAAGTCACCCGGCGCGCATTGGAGTGGAGGGGCAGCAGCAGCGCCAGCAATGGCCCCCGACCACCACTCCCGGCCCGCTCTTCGAGCCCCCATTTCCGTTCTTGCGATGAACGTTCATCCAGCGTCAGAAGAAGAGAAGGTCAAGAGTGTGGAGGGGTTCATCCGCGCGTTCGTGCGCGCTGCCAATCCGAGATTGCGCGAGATGGTGCCCATGCGCTTCTTCAATCTCCCGCTCACTCGCTCGGAGGTGGACGCTTACACCGCGGATTATGCCGAAGAAGACAGTTTTCGGGGTGACTATGCGCGAACGTTGATGCACGTAGTAGGGCTGGTCGCCAGGATGATGACAGAAATCGAAGAGATCAAGCGCAAGGGTTCTACTCACCTGCGCAAGACACATACGCAATCGCTGACCGCACTGCTCGAAGCCTCAAAGATCGCGAATGACAACGCTTGTCCCCTGCTGACAGTCGCGCAGCAGCGGGGACTTGCTGACAAAGTACGGGCCCTGGTGAGTTCGCTGCAGAAGCTCCGGCAAAACTCCGCCCTGGTGCGAAAAACTTTAACCGAACTCAGCTGATCCCAGTGGGCGGATTAAAGCCCTCCTTTGCCCGAATTGAACTTTCAAGCAGCTGAGGGCTGGGCGCCAGATTCTTGCTGCTCGGGTTGTTGCTGTTCTGCGATTCTCTCCGCCTGCAACAACTGCCGCCGCAAACCGCGTACAAAATCAAAATCATCTTCCTCCAGCAAGATTCCCTTCACTGGATGCATGACCACATTCCGGATCCGGTTGAGGCGGGCAAGACTGGCCAAAAATTCCGGCTTATCAGCGCGAATTTGTCCCGGGAGCGTGCGCGAAAGCACAGGCCATTCACGATCGAAAATCTGGCGCAGGTGCATCACGGTGGTGTAGCAGTACAGGCTGGCGACCGGTTCGGAATCGCGTTCATTGGTCAGGGCGCAATCCTCGCGGACGTGCAGCGGCACCGCTTTGCGCCACCACTCCATTTCGCCGTATTCCGCCGTCAGAGCCTCGCGGACAAGCGTGTGCAGCCGCAGTTCGATTTCGCGGATGAATTCATACATGTCGCCGAGATCTACACGAGCATCGCGCAGATGGAGATAGACATTAAGATCTCCGCGCCGGACCTGTATGCCCGACCGCTCCAGAGCGCGCCGGACTTTCGCCGGAGCGGTGCTGCCTGATTTGGAAATTGCCTGTTCTACCGCGTGCCGCAATACCGGATCAATACTGAAGAGAATGTCCGAACGGCGAAGGCGGCCCAGCCCGACTTCGTGATAAAGAAAATTCAGCACCATACCGAGGGGAAAGTGCAGCTCGTCAGCTATCTGGGCTGGCGAGCGGCCTTCCAGCAGCAACTTGGCAGCGTTTCTCCGGCGATCGAATTTCAAGCAGACCTGGCGAGAGTAGCGGGATTAACGTTCAGTTTAAAAGGCTCTCTAATTGGGGTGCATCTCACGGGCAGAGTGTTGCCTGCGAGAGTTCCTAGCGAATTCAGAGCAACCTCCCGCCCGCGGATGCGTTCGAACTGCTGAAGTCCCCGAATCCGGAGGTGATTGTGAGTATCTTTACCATTCTGTTCATCATTTTGTTGGTGGCCTGGATCCTGGGCTGGGGCGTGTTCCACGTAGCCAGTGGCTTGATCCACATTCTGTTGATCGTGGCCGTGATCTCGCTGATCCTGCATTTTGTCCGAGGATCAACGCGGACGGTTTAAGTAAACGTATTGGGTCGGGCAGCCGGGGAAAACTCCAGCCGCCCTCGCCCCGCCGCAATCAGTGCTTGTAGCCGGTGTCGAGGAGAATCTCGTCAGAAATCTGGCTTAAAGGAAGAATTCGCCGCAGCACTCCCTGTTCGGCGCACGACCGCGGCATCCCGTAGACCGCACAGGAATTTTCGTCCTGTCCAACGGTTTGTCCACCCCGCATGAAGATTCCTTTCATGCCTTGCGCTCCATCTGAGCCCATACCGGTCAGAATGATTCCCATGCATGCGGCTTGAAAGACCTCTGCCGCGGAATTCATAAGCAAGTCCACGGAGGGGCGGTGCAGAAGATTTTCCGGCACTTTGCTCAATCGCACGTGGGGCGATTTTCTGTCATGTAGCAACATGTGCCATCCTGCGGGAGCAACCAGAATGAGCCCGGGTTCGACGACTTCTTCGGAGCGGGCCTCGCGAACTTCCATACCGCAGAGAGAGTCCAACCGCCTGGCGAAGGCGGCGGTGAACCCCGGCGGCATGTGCTGGACCAGAAGAATGGCCGCCGGGAGCTCGGCTGGCAGTGATGGCAAGATCTGCTGCAGAGCTTTGGGACCGCCGGTGGAACTGCCGATGCACACTACCTGTGCCGCGACCGGCACCTGGACGGGTTCGGCGGGCTGGATCCGATGCGCTATCGGTTGCGGCGGCGGATTGTGACCGGCCGCGCGCGCTGCCGCCTTCAGCTTGCAGACCAGTTCACAACGCCACCGCGAGATGTCGCCCGATTCCCGGGGCAAGTCCTTCTGGACATAGTCGAATGCCCCTTCGTCGAGGGCCTGCAATGTCTGTTCGGCTGCTTCAGCGCTGGCCGGGCTTAACATCACGACGGGAAGCGGACACTGCGCCATGATTCGCCGCAGGGTGTCGCGCCCACCAGCCGGGTCTATCTCAATGTCCAGCGCGATCACATCCGGTCTGAGGGCGATGGTTTTTTGCAAAGCATCAGCGCCGTCGTATGCGGTGCCCACCACCTGCAAAGCGTCGTCCGATTCCAGCATGCGCTTCACTGCGGTGCGCACCACGGCGCTCCCGTCCGCCACGAGGACGCGGATGGGCAGCTTTTTCGCTGTCTTGAGCTGGGCGCCTGGTTTCATCGCATGCGGTAGAAGACGGTTACAAGCCGCCGCACCTCCTCCACGTATTCATCGAGTTCGAAGGTGAAGCGGGCCCAGTCAAAGGTGTCGAGTAGGGGGCAGGTTTCGCGCAGTATCTTGACGGCGGGCTCCTGCAGAAAGTCGATGGCCCTGGCCTCGTTGTAGCCGTAGCCCAAACCTCGCATGCGACACAGCAGATCACTGAGATTTACCAGCGACACCATACCGGGATTCAGCTTGACTATGCCGAGGTCGTGGTGCCGGCAGACCACTTCCTGTAAATCCGGGGTGAGATTCCAGCGCTCCGCCAGCAACCGGCCACTGTCGGCGTGATCGAAGCCCAGCATTTCCCGCTCGACTTCATGTAAAGGCGCCTGGCGTGTTTTCGCCGTATCCAGCACGGGACGGAATTCGTCGGGAATGAGCCACAGGTGCAACACAATGCCGATATCGTGCAACAGTCCCGCCAGATACGATTTTTCCGGATCGTCGAACTTGATTTTTTGTGCGAAGCGGCGGGTGATGAGCGCACAACTGAGCGAGTGCTCCCAGAACACCAGGGGGTCGATGTTCATCTTTTCCCAGGGCAGCATGTTCAGGACGCAGCAGGAGATGGCAATGTCACGCATCCGCCGCAGTCCCAGCCCGACCACGGCGCCGCGGACGGTTTGCACGGTCTGCGAGCGTCCAAACAGAGGCGAGTTGGCCATGTGCAGACATTGGGCGGCGAGCGAATTATCGTGCGCGATCAATTCGACCACACGATTCATCTTCTGCTGTTCAATGGGCTGATCAAGTTCCTGGAGGAGCGGTTCGAGGATGGCCTTGATCGTGGGGATCGTGCCCAGGCGCTCCAGCTTAGCTAGCAGTTTGTCTTTCACGGTAGGCTTTTTCATGGCCCGCCTGCCTTTCGCGGCTCTGCCTTAACGTACGCGGTAGACGAAGGCAGATGCACCAGCCGAAACTCATCGGTAATTCCGAACATCGATTCCGAGTGGCCCAGGAACACGTATCCGTGGGGTAGAAGGTTTTCGTAGAAAAGCCTCAGGACGTGTTTCTTGGAGGAGATATCAAAATAAATCAGGACGTTGCAGCAAAAGATCATGTCAATGTTCTTAAGAGTGGCAACGCGTGCATCTTCGAGAAGATTGAGGCGGCGGAAAGAGACATGCGCCCGCACCGCAGGGTTGACCCTCAACTTCTCTCCCACGGGCTCGAAGTATTTCTGGCGGAAGTAACCATTCACGTGGCGCAGGCTGTACTCGCCGTACTCGGCCTGCTCCGCCACTTCCAGCGACTTTTCGTTCAGATCGGTCGCCAGTACTTCGAACGTCCATCCCTTGAGCTGCCGCACCTGTTGCTCCAGCAAGACCATGGCAAGCGTGTACGGCTCCTCTCCGGTCGAGGAGCCCGCGCTCCAAACCCTAAGGTGGTGTACGGGAGAAGCGGTTCGGTATTGCAATATTTCAGGAAGGACAACGCTCGACAGTCCATCGAGCTGCGCCTGATTGCGGAAGAAGCATGTTTCCCCGACGGTGACTTCGTTCAGCAGCCTGGTCAATTCCGCCGGGCCACCGCCCGGAGAAACAAGAACGTGCAGGTATTCGCGCGCTGTCTGCAGACGCAATTCCTGCATCCGCTTATCGCAGCGCTCTTCCAGGAAGCGCAGCTTATGATCGGGATGGAAGATGCCGGCGTTTTGATAGATCAGGTCCCGAATTCGGTAGAGGGCAGGGTCGGCGACGGCTGCGGCCGAGGGCTGCAACTTCATGCCGCTCGGCGCTTCCACCACCATTTCCCTTCCCCTTATGCCGGCTCGGCAATGCGAGCTTCCGCGATGCCCGCCAGCGCCGCCGGATTGAGCACGAGCCTGACCTGGCCATCACCGCCGATGGCAGCGCCCGTCACCCCGCCGCATTGTCGCAAGTAACTTCCGAGCGGTTTCATGACCGTTGATTCCTGTCCCAGGAGGCGATCGACCAGGAGTCCAAATTTCTTCTCCGCGGCAGCGATGATGACCGCGTGCTGCACTCCAGGGCTCCGCAGTTGCTTGACCCCAAGCAACGTACGCAGGCGCAACAGCGGCAAAGTTTCGTGCTGCAGACGCAATATTTCTTTCCCTCCGAGAACGTAAATGTCACCGCTATCGACGCGCAGTGTGTGTACGACGGAGCGCAGCGGCAGGGCATAGTTTTCTTCCCCGGCCTGCACCAGCAGCACCGGCAGCATGGCGAGAGTGAGCGGCACTTTTAGCAGAACGTTGACGCCTGACCCGGGATAGTTCTCGATGTCGATAGTCCCATTCAGCAGTTTCAGGTTGGAGCGGACCACGTCCATGCCGACCCCACGGCCGGACAGATCGCTGACCTGTTCCGCCGTCGTGAATCCGGGTGCGAAAATGAATTCCAGAACCTGCCGCGAACTCATTCCACGCAATTGGTCGGACGTCACCAGGCCTTTTTCCACTGCCTTGCGACTGACTCTTTCGATATCGATCCCAGCACCGTCATCGCCGACGGTCACCAGAATCTGATCGCCTTCCTGGCGGGCTTCGAGGCGAATGGTGCCGCGGCGCGCTTTGCCAGCCGCCTGCCGCCGGTCCGGAGTTTCGATGCCGTGGTCCAGCGCGTTGCGCACCAGGTGCACCAAGGGATCATTGATTTGTTCCACCATGTTCTTGTCGAGCTCGGTGTCCTGGCCTTGCATGAGCAGCTCAACCTCTTTGCCATGCGCTCTTGCCACATCACGCACCAGGCGGGGGAACTTTCGAAAAACCGCTTCGATGGGCACCATGCGCGTTTTCAAGCCGGCAGTTTGCAACTGTTCAGTCAGGTAGCTCAGGCGCACGGTTGCCTCATTCAGTACCGAGCCAAGTGCTTCGGCGGTAAGCCGGCGGGTGCCGCAGTCGTGACTGATCTGCAGCAAACGGTTACGCTCCAACACCAGCTCTCCGATCAGGTTTACCAATGCGTCCAGTTTGCGTACGTCCACCCGCATGGTGTTTGCGGGTTCCGCGAGTTGCTTCTGCCTGCCCAACGCGTTGGAAATCTGCTGGGCGGAAACAGCGCCCTGCTGGATCAGCACGTCCCCAAGTTTTCGCCTGTGCCCGGCAGGATCAGCCGCCTGCTCCTGGAGAGCGCTCTCGAGGGTTACCGCGTCCACCATTCCCTGTTGGAGGAGAATGTCTCCCAATTTCGGAGTGACTGCGCCTGGCCGACGAACCGATTCCAACTCTGCGATGAGATTGTCGAGCGAGTATTCGCGTGTTTCGTTTCGCCGGATATCAGTGATGATTTTTCCCAGCTGATCGCGCGCCCGGAGCAGGACATCGGTCATGGAGTGCGTCAATGGAGCTTCACCCTTACGAACGCTGTTCAAGACTTCTTCAGCGCTATGGCTCAGGCGGACGATGGCATCGAATTCCAAAAATCCCGCGGTCCCTTTGATTGTGTGCAGGGCGCGGAATGCACGGTTGAGGAGTTCGCTGTCTTTGGGACTCGCTTCCAAGGCGATCAAGTCCTCATCCATGCCCTGCAACAATTCCTCGGATTCGGTGAGAAATTCCTGCAGCAGCGCCGGATCTTTTGCCAGTTCGCTACTCACGAATCACCCGCTGCGGGCTGCTCGTGCTGAGGTTCAGGTTGAGGCAGGGTTCCGCGATCGTCGTCCAAGACCAGCCGGTTGATGTCGAGCACGATGAGCAGCCGTTCGCCGACTCGGGCCACACCGGTGACATATTCCTGCTTTGCCTGTCGCAGCCGTGGCGGCGCTTCAATCGATTCCAATCCCAGCCGCACGACCTCGGATACCTGGTCAACGATTAATCCCAGAACCGACTTGTCGGCTTCCACGATGACGATGCGGGTCTCTTTGCCCGGCGGGCGCTCCTCCAGGTCGAAGCGTTTCCGCAGGGATAGAGTGGGGATGACCCTGCCACGCAGGTTAATGACGCCTTGCACAAAGATGGGGGAATTGGGGACTCGGGTGAGTGGCTGCATGCGGATAATTTCCTGCACCTGGGCTATGTCGCATGCAAACTCTTCCGCACCTAAGTGGAAAGTTACCAACTGCAGTTCACGCCCACCAGGTTGGCCAACTTCGGTCGCGAAACCGGCTGCTTGCGACTGTTGCACATCACTCATATAGTCGCTTTCAATCAACGCCAACGAATTCGTGATCACGCTCGCGCAGGCTCGAATATGTTTGTCCTGCACGCCGGCGTTGACCATTTCGCCGCAGGGCCGCCCCATCACGGCCGTTGCCTGCGGCCTTGAATCGCGAAACCAGGGATTGCAGATCGAGGGCCAGACCGGAGAGGTCATGACACGCCTTGGCGGATTGCTGCGCACCGATAGCCGATTCCTTTACAAGATTGGCAATCTGCTCCATGCTGGCGCTGACCTGTTCTGTGGTGGTCGACTGCTGTGTCGCCGCGGTGGCGATGTGCACGATCATTTCTCCCACTTGCTCCGCCATGCGGATGATTTCCTGCAGGGACGCACCTGCGTGAGCCGTTGTGGCCACGCCTTCGTTGGCGTGGCGGGTTTCCTGGTCCATGGCGTCCACCGCGGATCGGGTTTCCTCCTGGATCATCTGGATCATGCGCGCAATCTCTTTGGTCGCGGTAGTGGTACGCTCGGCGAGCTTCCTGACTTCATCAGCGACGACGGCGAAACCGCGCCCTTGCTCTCCTGCCCGTGCCGCCTCGATAGCGGCATTTAAGGCCAGCAGGTTGGTCTGATCGGCGATGTCATCAATGACCCCGATGATTCTTCCGATCTGGTCGGAACTCTTGCCCAGTTCCATGATCTTCTTTGAGGTGCCGCTGACCGACTCGGCGATAGCCTGCATCTTGGTGAGCGTGTCCTGCACGACCTTGCCGCCATTACGAGCTGTTTCGGCAGCCTGGCGCGCGGCCTCTGCCGCGGTGTTCGAGCTTGCCGAGACTTCCTGCACAGTGGACGCCATCTCCTGCATGGCGCTGGCCACCTGCGACGCCTGGTCGCGCTGCACTTCGGCACCTTGCGCCATCTGTGTTGCCGTCGTGGAAATCTGCTCGCTGGCGCTGGCAACGTGTTCGGCTGCGTCAGCCATGGAATGAATGATTTCGCGCAAACTGTTCTGCATCTGGTTCACGGAGTGAATCAGGTCACCGATTTCGTCGTCGGATTGCGATGACAAAGGTTCGGAGCTCAGATCACCGCCCGCAATGACCTTTGTCCTGCTAGCCACCGTAGTCAGGGCAACGGAAAATCGCCGGCGAAAGATGCCGGCAATGCCTGAGGCGACGCCCGCCGCCAGGAGCGACGAGATCACTAACGTGATCTGCATGATGCGGATGGCGTGCAGGATGGCGGGATCCTGTACCCTGGCGTTCCTGATCTGCTGCATCTGCACATAACAAATCAGCGAACTCACGAGCATGAGAACAATCAGCAGGGCGTAAGTGAAGGAAAGCTTCTTTGAGATGCTGAGGCGCATAAGCACACTTCTCGCAAGAAATCTGGCGGAGTCATCGTCTACATCGGCAAATCCGGCTGGAGTAATGAGGCTCCGTCCATCCTTACTGTGTGCTATGCGAGGCAGCGATAGAAGGGCACGAATGGTCGTGGCAGATCACATCATCCGTTGCTAACTTCTTTGGCCAACGTGACCATGCGGGAGTCCTCTACCGTGGTCTTGTAAGGCTGGTACAGCGCAATGCGGTCCAAGAGACCGGCATAGCGCTCGCGCAACTTCCTGCCAATGCTCTCGTAGGTGCCAGTGACGGTGATCTCATCGAGCATCTCGTCCGTGATCAGGCGCGCCATGCCGTTCCAGTTGCCATCGCGAATCTTGCGATTCAGCTCCGGCATGATTGCCTCCCATCCCTGTACGGCGAGTACGGCTTCGTAGGAAGGCGTGGAAGCATAAAACGCGATTTGCTGCCGCACGGCTTCAGTATTCTGCTCGCGCTCTCGCTCCGTGTCGCCGACTATGACGAAACTTGCGGTAGCGAACGAGAAACCCTGGCGCGCCCGCGATGAGGCACGTAATCCTCGTTCCACCGAAGGGTGGATGTGGTCACGCAAATACTTAGGTGTGTGAAAGGGATGCACGTGAATGCCATCGCACACCTCTCCGGCGATTCGGCACATATATGGATTCACGGCCGCGATAAAAATCGGGATTTTCGGGTGCGCAATGGGGCCTGGATTGAAAAACGGCGTCATCAGATCAAACTTATAGAACTCGCCTTGAAAGTTGAGCGGCGTTCCGTTCTGCCAGCAGTCCCAGATTGCGCGCAGCGCGAGGACGATCTCGCGCAACTTAGGTCCCGGCGAGTCGAACTTAACCGAGAAGCGCCGCTGATTGTGGGCCTTGACCTGCGATCCGAGACCAAGGATGAACCGGCCGGCCGATGCCTTCTGAATGTCCCAAGATGTGTAGGCGACGACCATCGGACTGCGCGTGAAAGCCAAGGCGATGGAGGTCCCGAGCTTGATGGAAGAGGTCGCGCCCGCCGCTACCGCCAGCGGCAGGAAGGGATCGTGCTGAGTCTCCGAAGTCCACAGGCAGTCGTAGCCAATCGATTCCAACTTTCGAGCATGTTCCGGAAGTTCACGCAGATCATAATCGTACAACCCAGCATCCAGTTTCATCGCGGGCTCCTGCGCGATTGTAATTGCGACGGGGCGAGTCACCCGTGGGAATTGCAGTTAGGGATTCACGGGTGCCGGGGCTGGATTCTTTGACTCGGGCGCCAGGATGACCACGTCTACGCGGCGGTTCAATTTTCGTCCTTCTTCTGATTCATTGGCCGCGATGGGATGAAACTCGGCGTAGCCAGCAGCCGAAAGACGCTGCGGTGCGAATTGATATTTGACGATCAAGGTTTTCACCAGCTCGGTAGCGCGCGCGGTAGAAAGCTCCCAGTTAGAAGCGAACTGTGCGGTATGAATAGGCACGTTGTCGGTGTGCCCTTCGATACGAATTCGGTATGGCTTTTCTCCCAGGACGGCCGCGATCCGCGAGAAGGCGGCCTCCGAGTCAACCCGAAGGTGGGCTGAGCCGCTGTCAAAAAAACCAACCTCGCGCAGGCTGACCACCAAACCATAAGGCTCGCTGCGCAGCGCCACCTCACGACGCTTAATTTCGGGGGCGAGCGCCTTCTCCAGTTCTTGGCGGAGCCCGCCGAAACTGCTGTCGCCTGCGGCGCCCAAGGCGCCTTTCATGGGCGGCGCAATCCGTCCCATGGCGGCAGTTCGTTCTGCGTTTTCGATCAGCTGAACAGAATTGAAGGGCATGGGCGAACCTGTATCCAGCGGAGCCTTGCTGGTGGCCGCGGGAAAAACACCTAGCTCCTGAAAGGCCACCTGGATGGCCATCGCGAGCTTGCCCACTTTTTTCTGGTCTACCTGCGATGAGGAATACAGGACAACGAAGAATGCGAAGAGCAGCGTGATGAAGTCCGCATAGGAGACCAGCCAACGCTCGTGGTTGGCGTGGGCCTCATGTCTTTTCTTGCGGCTCATGCGCCCGCTTCGGCAGCGGCGCCCCTCTTGGTTTCCTGTTCGTTGCGGGCTGCGTCGCTCAGGAAGCCAAGCAGCTTGGTCTCCAGCATGCGGGGGTTCATTCCTTCAAGAATGGAGATGACGCCTTCAAGCGTCATCTCGCGCACTACCTGCTCCTCGCGAATGCGAATGCGCAGTTTGCCAGAGATGGGAAGAAGAAAGAGGTTCGCGATGCCAACGCCGTAGATGGTCGCGACAAAGGCGACCGCAATACCTCGCCCGACTTCGTCAATCTTGTCCAGATGCTGCATAACCTGGATGAGACCCAGGACGGCTCCAATGATCCCGATGGTGGGGGAGAAGCCGCCGGCAGACTCGAACACCTGGGGAATTTTTTCTTCGCGCTCGCTCTGGTTGTCCAATTCGAGCTCCATCATCTTGCGCAGTTCCTGAGGTTCGGTGCCATCGATGGCCAGCATGAGGGAGCGCTTCAGGAAGGGATCTTCGATCTTCTCCAACTCAGCATCGAGCGAGACGATCCCGTCCCGGCGCGCCTTGTTGGCATAGCCAACGAGTTCCTGAATCATTTTTTGAGGATTCAGGCGAGGCTCGAAGAAAACATGCACCAGGCGGGCCACGGCCGCGAGCACCACAGCCAGCGGAAATTGCAGTAGCACTGCCCCGAATGTGCCACCAAACACGATCATCGCTGCCGTCGGCTGTACGATCTGCGACAGGTTCCCGCCTTCCAGCATCAGGCCGGTGATGATGCCCCCCAGCGCGAGGAATACGCCGCCGATGCTGGCTTTATCCACGAACGCTCCTACTCGCCCGGTTCTTCATCGTTGTTATCCGCGACCGGAATTCGCGGCGGGAGGTTGGCGCTTTCCCATGGCGCCACCAAGCCGTGAAGGATGGAGCGCCGGAATCCCACGATGAGTTCCATCACCTGTTCCGCGGTCTCCCGTACCAGCAGCTTCTCTCCCGTGATGAGCGTGATGACGGTGTCCGGCGACTGCTCCACGAACTTGATCAGGTCAGAATTGACCGCAAGGGGCTGGTTGTTCAAGCGGGTGAGTTTGATCATGCGGGAGCACTCCTTCGCCGTGGGACGAAAGGAACAGTCGAATCCATTCATTCAATCGGCGAAAAGAGGCAAGCGCTTCAGCGTTGGCAGGAGATGAGGCTGAGGCAATTGGTGGTGAATCAATTGCAGGTTCGAGGAGGGAGACTGCCGACATTAAAGATCTCTAAAGAAGGAGTACCGCGCGGAGATTACTTTGGAATTTGTCCAGCGGGGCGCGAACGGTCAAGCTCCTAAAGTGCCCTGCGCGAATGCCGATGTGCCAGATGAAACCACTTCGGTTCCGTAGCGTCAGGACCGAACGAGACTCCCGTGGGCCAACCAGCGGGCGGCCTCTAAGACGGAACCAGAATAAAAAGGAGCAATCCAAATGGCACTTAGCATTCTGAATAATATTCCGTCACTGGCCGCACAAAACCAGTTGGCCATCACGGGATCCAACCTGCAGAGAACGCTGTTCCGCCTCTCCTCCGGTTCCCGCATCAATACCGGAGCGGACGACGCGGCAGGTCTGGCCATTGCCGACGGCTTGCGCGCCAATATCACCGCCCTGACGCAGTCCTCGCGGAACGCGAACGACGGCGTCGGCAAACTGCAAGTCGCTGACGGCGCGTTAGCCCAGGTGACCACGCTGCTGAACCGCGCGATCACGCTGGCCACGGAAGCGGCGACGGGCACCGTATCGGACACGCAACGCAGCGCCCTGAACCAGGAATTCATCGCCATCAAGGCAGAAATTGACCGTGTTGGCGGCAAGACCACGTTCAACGGCGACCTGATCTTCCAGGACACGACTGGCCCCAACCTGAATAAGCGAGTCAGCAGTGTAAACACTCTGACGCTGGCCACTGCTTTAACCAACAGCGCCACAGTCACTGTCACCTCTTCGGGCAAGACGTACACCTTCACGGCGGGCGCCACCGACACAGTAGGCACGCTGCTCAACGCCATCAACTCCGACAACACGGTTGGCGCCAAAGCGGCCCTGATCGCCGGACAGGTAGTGATCTCCGATCCGGCTGGGCGGGGCGACATTAGCGTAGGCGGCACCGAAACGGTCTTGGGCACGTGGGGGAATCCAACTGAGCCCATCGCCAACAGCACCAGCATTTATCTCAGTGACTCCAGTTCCGCCGGCGCCAGCACGATCTCGGTAACCATCGGAGCCTTGTCGCAGAGCAAACTGGATTACGGCGCCTCGCACGTGGACGTCAGCGGAGACGATCTGCTGACCGCAGCGCACGCCACCGCCGCGTTAACCAAAATTAACCAGGCCATTCAGAACGTGGCCGGCAAGCGCGGCGATCTGGGCGCGGCAATCAACCGTTTGCAAAGCGCAGTGCTGGTGATCAACAACCAGTCGCAGAACCTGTCGGCTGCTGAAGACGGCATCCGCGCCGCGGATATCGCTCAGGAAGTAGCCAACATGACCAAATACTCCATCCTGAACCAGACGGGTATTTCCTCTCTGGCGCAGGCCAACTCCATGCAGCAGCAAGTGCTCGCGCTGCTCAGATAAAGGAAGGGAAAAGGCGGGCCGCCGGGCCCGCCTTCCCCCCTAGCACGGTAAGGCCTATGTTCAACGGTCCGGCACATCGGATCGGGGCCGCAAGGCCGCGGTGCAGGTTGCGCCGGACTGCTGCGTTTCATCCCCGCAATCACCGGTTGGCCAGGAGGATCCAATGAGCTCCCTTTTTAACTCTATTTTCAGCAGCGGAAGCGGGATTGACGTCAACGCAACCGTGGATCAGATCCTCTATGCTGAGCGTGGGCCCGAGCGACTGATGCAGACGCAGCAAGCCGTGTTAAACCAGCAAACCTCGGCGCTCAACAGCATCAACTCCAACCTGACGAGCCTGGTGGATAAGGTCAATGCCCTGAAAGACATTTCCGGAGCGATCAACGCGAAGATCGCGACCTCCTCGCAACCGAGTATTCTCAGCGCCAGCGCCGATACCACCGCGACCACCGCGGTGCATACCGTAACGGTGCAAAACCTGGCGACGGTTTCGACGTTCTACTCCAATGCGCTGGCATCACCGGACACCAGCTTCGGCACCGGCAGTTTCACCCTGCAGGTGGGAGATGCCAGTCCCGTCGTCGTCACGATTGATTCCAACAACAACACAGTGAGCAAACTGGCGATGGCCATCAACAACCAGAAAGTGGGTGTAACCGCCAGCGTCATCGCCGACGCAAACGGCTCTCGCCTGCTTCTGACCAGCAACTCCAGCGGTGCGCCCGGGCAGATTGCGATCAGCAATAACAGCAGCGGGCTTTCGCTGACGCAAGGGACAGCCGGCCTGAATGCGTCATTCACGGTGGACGGGGTCGCGATGAACAGCGCCAGCAATTTAATCAGTACGGCCATTCCCGGGGTGACCATGACCCTCATCAGCCCCGCACCCAGCACGCCGGTGACCGTTACGGTGTCTTCGAACACAACCGCGGTACGCCAGGCGGTGAAAGATTTCGTTTCCGCTTACGACACGGTCATTGCCGCGATCAATGCCCAGTTCACCTACAATACGACTTCCAAAACAGCCGGCGCCCTGGCGGGCGACAGCTCGCTGCGCAGCCTTCAGTCCAACCTGCTGCAGGATGCGGCTTACTCGATGGATGGCAATAACGGATTCGTTAATCTGCAGTCGCTCGGGATCGAGATGCAGAACGACGGTACGCTGAAAGTCAACGACACCAAGCTGGACGAGGTCCTGGGCAATCACTTGAGTGATTTTCAGAATTTCTTCCAGGGACTAAGCCCGACCGGCTTTGCTTACAACTTCAGCACGGATCTGGGCACGCTCACCAGCACAACGACCGGACCTCTCTACGTCGACCTTTCCGGAATCAAGAGTACGCAAGACATGTTGACCAAAAGCATCCAGGACTTCGAAGACCGCATGGCGGTGCGCCAGAAACAACTCATTGACGAGTACAGCCGGATCGACGCCGTGTTACGCACCTTCCCCACAACCATGCAGCAGATCCAGGCAGAGCTGGGCACGCTGGATCAAAATAAGAGCTGATGAGTCTCGATCCCAAGCGCGAATACCGGGAAGCGGCGGTGCGCAGCGCCAATCCCACGGGACTGGTGCTCATGCTCTATGAAGCGGCCATCGAGGACCTGCGCCGGATCGCTACCGCCATTTCCGTGAACGACATTCAGGCCCGCACCAATGAAACTCATCACTTGCTACAGGTTCTGAATCAACTGCAAGGCTCGCTCGATATGGAACATGGGGGCGAGGTAGCGGCCAATCTGGACCGTTACTACTCCCTGGTTCGATCGCGGGTCCTGCAGGCAGAGCTGCAGAGTTCCGTGGAGCCGATTAGCAACCTGCTCAACCAGTTTCTTTCGTTACACCAAGCGTGGGTGGAAGTCGACCGTACTGCGGCGCACTCGGCTCCGGTCACAGTGCCTGGTTCCCTCGCCGCGGCATCGGATTCGCAGCAAGACCAGCCTACTTCGGCGGCGGGTTCCCCAGCGATCGATTGGAGCGCGTAATGCCCACTTCGGTGCAGCAGCTCGCCAACATCAACGCGCGTTTGGCGGAACTCACCCCGAGTCTTTGCTGCTCATCGACAGAGGACGTTTCCGATCTCCCGGCACGCTTCGACGAGGTCACAGGCCTCTTACGACAAGCGCGAGCCCTCACGGGGTCGAGCCGCGTGCTTTCCGGAAATGACGAAGGGACGCGCGAGATTCTGGCGGAGTACCGGCGCCACCTTGTTGCTGTTCGTGACGCGATCGGCCGCATGGAACCGCTCCTTACCGCGCGCCGCGCCGAACTCCATCGCCAGCTCGAACACATCCGCCACGCCAGCTGCTGGGCCAGTTCCGTCCGCGAAGTCCGGTGATCGAGACAGTCGACGCGTTCGCGTAGAATTCTTTTATGGTCCGCGCCATCTTCTTTGATGCGGGTAATACGCTCGTTTTCCCCAATCTGGAGCGCATGCTCGCGCCGTTGCAGCAACGAGGCGTCCGCCCCACGCCCGAACAGCTCCACGCAGCCGAGCGGGCCGCCAAGCACAAGCTCGACGCCGGCGAACTGCGCACCGAATCCAATTCCGTGGATTACAACTACTGGCACACTTACT
>Ga0070741_10008240_pt1 | contig 21042 bp, 13 predicted proteins | sample Coa_R1_4_FD_66440 | JGI IMG/M metagenome (GOLD analysis project Ga0070741, IMG submission 66440) | Surface soil microbial communities from Centralia Pennsylvania, which are recovering from an underground coalmine fire - Coalmine... | ecosystem: Environmental > Terrestrial > Soil > Unclassified ...
TGACGAACGCGTCCTTCCGACCGATATGCTTGATAAAATAGTCTGACTGGTTGAGCGTCTCCTTGTACTTGTTGTACCCCTGGTCGTTCGGGTCATTGTCCCTCGCCTCAATGGAAACCTTCACGTGCTCGGTCACTTCCCCCGGCACATACGTCTTGCCGTTCATGTGCGGCTCCTCCGTCGTGTAGCCCTGCTCCCCCCGAAAATGCGTCACCGCCACTTCGTTCAGCGCCGTCTTTTGCAGCGCGTTCAGCACCGGCGCCCACAAAAAACGATTCGTGGTCAACCGATCCAGCGCCGCCAGTTTCCGCTCGATCTCCGCCGTCCGCGCCTGGCTGTTGGTCACCGCGATATAACGCGCCTCGTCGCCCTTCCATCCAGCGTCAAGCGCATTGTATCGCGTCTTGGCCACCGAAATGTCCATCTGCACCTTGAACCCCCAAAGGGCCACCACCGCCACGCAAAACGCGCCAATCCAAATCGCGCGCTTGACAGGATCGTTCCGCCGCATTTCCTCCGCGGCCTGCGCTTCCGCCAGCAAATTAATGCGTATCGGCATAAATTAGTATCGACAGATCGGACGCTGTGGATCTTGCGCCTTGAAAAGGCCGTCGCTGGCCCTGGTTGTTTTTCGCTTCGGCAAAGGCATTGCGTTGCAACGGCACGTTTATAAGCATTTTGCTGACTGGAATGCAAGTAGCATCTCGCAGGCCGCGTTCGGGGTTGACAAATGACCTCAGGGTGTCCCAACGCTTGACAGCATTCGTCCTCTTTTCAGTCATATTCGGGCGCGACATCTCGCGCTCCGTCTGTATCGGCAGGTCGAGCCTCAGAATTTAGAAGTTTTTGCTCTGGAACGGCTTTTACGCATCCGCTTCTTCCCCTTGCGGCTCCCTCTCCCCCTCCTCTTCTTGCTCTGTCGCTTCTTCCTTTTCCTCCTCCATCGCCTCGCTCGCCTTCATTGCCCCGACAAATAATCCCGTGAAAATTCCGCCGCTCAGCAACGTATTTCGAAAAAATTCCCACGTCGGCGGATAACCCGGCAGCCCTCGCGTCAACGCCTGAATCAGCCCCGTCAGCGTTTTCTCATACGGCAAATACAGCCAGGCCGCCGCGTTCGTAATCAAATAAAACACAATCGCCCCCGCCAATCCTCCGCCCACCAGCAGCCACCATGGCCTCTTTCCCCCCATCCATTTTCCCAGCCCGATCATCAGCACATACGCCACTTCCGGCCCGGCCAACTGCGACCACGAAAACGGGTAAGCCGAGTAAAAAACATAATGCAGCACGATATCCATCGCCCCCATGATCACCAGCGGCGCCCACCAGCCCATCGCCCCCGGCAAATACAGTCCCGCGCAAAAAACCAGCGCATAGGCCGCGCTGAAATTCTGCGGCATCAACCCCGGCCAGCGGCTGATCCCAAACACCGCCAGCAACGCCAGCGGCAGCCAGATCTTCTTCTTCACTCCCTCGATTATAGGCCAAAACATACCATTGCAAACGAAGAATCGAAATCCCACCCGGGCAATCCCGCCGCAACCGCCGTTCAAATCACATCGGTCGGATGGGAGGTGATCCGCACGTACAATTGTTTAAAACGCTCCTTAAGCCTTTCCTTGAGTTGCTTGAAATGCTGACGACGGCCGGCCAGTCGGGGACATCGACAAAAAAGCGGGTTATCGCGATACGCCACGCCTTGATGCTCCCCAGGCGCCTTGCCCTGGTTGCGTCTCTATGCGGCGTCAATCATTATTTTCCGTCAGGCGCCGCCCCCCGAAATTCCTTGCCCCCTTCTTGACGCGGCGCCATTCCTTCCATCCGCCATGGCGCCACCAACTCCAAGCCATCAAACGAACGCCCCAACCCCGCCGCCGCCGCAGAAAGGGATGCGGCTCTGGATTCCGGCGCTGGTCATCGCCCTCGCCGCCGCCAACATCGTCCGCCTGCAAACCATGCCGGAATTGGATGCGTTGCCAAAGCGATTTTGGTCCACCCTCTCTGCCGCCGCCGCCATCCCATTCTTACTAATATGGTGGCTCTTCCTCTCACGCCTCCGCTGGCGCGTCCGCTTGCTCGGCCTCGGCGCCCTTGCCATCCTGGCGTTGGGCGCCTCCAAGCTCGTCCGCATCGACGGCTCACTCGGCACAGGCCAGCCCATCATCGTCTGGAGTTGGGCGCCGCGAAAAACCGGCGAAGTCGCTTCTCCCATCGTTTCCAAGACCGCCGCTATCGGCGCCGCGCTCCCCGGCGAAATGGATTATCCCGGTTACCTCGGCGCCACTCGCGCTGGCGCGGTCAAAGGCCTCCGCCTCGGGCGCGATTGGCAATCCCACCCCCCGCAGGAGCTCTGGCGCCATCCGATCGGCCTCGGCTGGTCAGGTTTTGCCGTCTCGGGCGCCCGCGCCATCACCCAGGAGCAACGCGGCCCCGACGAACTCGTCATCTGCTATGCTCTTGACACCGGCGCCATCCTTTGGGCTTGGACCAATCGGGTCCGGTTCTCCGAGCCCATGGGCGGCGACGGACCTCGCGCCACCCCCACCATCTCTGACGGCCGCGTTTATGCCCTCGGCGCCACCGGTGTGCTTGATTGCCTTGCCGCCGGTTCCGGCAAACCCATCTGGACCCATGACATCCTCAAGGAAAACGCCATCCCGAACACTCCCTTCGGCAAAACCTCCTCTCCCTTGCGCGTCGATGATCTCATCGTCGTCACCGGCGGCATGGCCGCCAAATCCACCCTCCTGGCCTATCATTGCGCCGATGGCTCCCCCGCCTGGCAAGCCGCCGGCGATCAAGCCAGCTTCACCTCGCCTGCCGCCGTCACCCTCGGCGGTCAACGCCAGATTCTCTCCGCCGACGCCGCCAACGTGTGCGGTTATGATCCCAAGGATGGCCATCTCCTCTGGCAATATCCGTGGGGCAGCGACAAATGGCCCAAGTGCGCCCAACCTGTCATCCTCGAAGGCGACCGCATCCTTCTCTCCGCCAGTTTCCAAAACCCGACCACCCTCCTCCACATTACCCGCGGCGCCGACGGCTCTTTCGCTGTCAAAGAAATCTGGAAAAACCACAACCTCAAAGCCGCCTTCAACAACATCGTCGTCCGCGACAACTGCGCCTACGGCCTCGACGATGGCATCCTCGTCGCCCTCGACCTCGCCACCGGCCAGCGCAAATGGAAAGACGGCCACTACGGCAAAGGCCAGGTCCTCCTCGCCGATGACCTCCTGCTCATCCAAACCGAAGACGGCCCCGTCACCCTCGTCGAAGCCAACCCCGCCGCCTACAGCGAACTCGCCCGCCTCCCCGCTCTCCACAGCAAAACCTGGAACACTCCGGCCCTCGCGGGCCCCTACCTCCTCGTCCGCAACGACCAGGAAGCCGCCTGCTACAAGCTGCCTCAGCCCTGAGGGACGAGGTCCGTTCGAGACCCCAATCCAACGCCGCGTCATTATGCGGATGGCAGTTGCTCAGCCGTGCGAGGCTGCAGCTGTCCATCTTTCACTCCATCCAAAGCGCGGCGCATCTGGAATTGGCTGATTGCATCCCGCAGCAAACCGAGTTTCATGAAAAACGCCTCGGGAACTTCTTCCGGACAAACAGCGGGGACGCGCCATTTTCTTCCCGGGAATGCGGCGCTGATGGCGCGCAAAAGACGCGACGCATGGCCGCATCGGCGCGCGATGGGATCGGTGACAACGCTGCGAATGGCGATAGTTTCGAGCTCTGGATTTGAGATCAAAGCCAGGGCGGGACCAAGGCGAAAAGCGCGGTTGGGTCGGGCAAGGCTCGCGAGAGTTGGCGCCGAGATCTGACACGGCAAATCGGAAACGCCCCATTGCCGCACGGCGCCAGACACCTCGACGGGATCGATTTCTTCCAACCCGGCGGCAGTCGGAGCGATGGAGCCGGGCGCGTAGCCGAGCAACCGACGCGCGCGATCAAAGCCGGCGGTTTCGTAAAGACGCAGCGCGGGCGCATTTTGCTCGATGCACTCCAGGACGCAATGGCGGTCGCCTCGGCCCCGGGCGCTTTGGAGGACGTTCTCCAGCAGAACGCGTCCCCTGCCCTGCCCGCGAAAGCGCGGATGCACCGCCATCAGGCTCAACCGGCAGGTCCAGCCGCGGCGCCCAATCAGCGCCACGGCGACGGTTTCCGTTTTAGAGCGCGCCACGATGCTTGCTGTCAAGTCCAGACTTTCAACGCGGATCATGTGCAACAATTGGGCGCGGTCCAACTTGACGGGGACGATATAGCCCTCGAAACAAGCGTTGATGACGGTCGCCAGATCCTCGAGCGGCAACGTGTCAGCTTCGGTGAAATCCAGCATGGGGGAAGCGGTCAGTCTTCCTTGGCCGCCCGATAAAAATGTCCGCTCGGCGTGACGTCCGCGCCGTTGGTTACTACAAGCGATCCGCTGGCGTTGCTAATGTTCTGCGCCGGCTTCCAGTTGAGCAGGTTGGTCGATTCTTCGATCGTGTAATTTCCGCCTGTTTCAGAATTCAATTCGAATTCAAATCCGTTCGTTGCCGAAAAGAGCGGCATCCCCAGTTGCGGCGGTGGATAGACCACCGCAACAATATCGTCGGTAAAGTCGGGCATCATCAGAGTTAGGCCCCCATTGGTCGTCGTCCCTTCGTTGCGGCCCAGGTAATTCGCCGTGGCCGGGTCATACCATTCCGCGAAATAACTTCCCGCCGGCCAATTCGTCAACATAACGGTCTGGCCTTGTTGTGGCGGCAATGTGGCGGTCATGGCGTTTGCCGGATACGAGGCGCCGGGCGCCACGATATAAAGCAAGGATTCCTTTGGACCGCGCAAGCCAATGGATGCCGGTTGCGCCTGCCAATTGCCCGCATAGGCCGCAGGCAGGACCTGATTCAATTGGATCCAATCCAGATAAAACCAATCCGCTCCAGTGTTAGTGATCGTGACCAGATGCTTGCCGCTCGGGATGCTGACGGTGAAATCCATGTTGTATTCCTCGTTCACGTTGTACGTGCCATCCAGATTGGGCAGGTTGGTGCTGTACACTTTTGCGCCGTCCACCAGCGCCGTCATGATTGCGCCGTCCGAAACGGAATTGAGATGCATCACGAGGCTGGCGCCGTTGGTAAACCAGGCGCTCAACTGCATCGGCGTGCGCAATTCTGGATGGTCCCTTCCTTGCACAAAACTTTCCAGCGTCTCCGCCGAATTGCCTGTCGCCGCCGGCCCGGGAACCGCCAGTTTCCCCGCCGTCAGGTCGCCCCAATTCCCGTCCAGGGGCAGTTGCACGTTGATAGGTTGCCCTCCTGCCAGAGTGTTTCCCACCGTTGTCGGCGGCGCGCCACTGGTCACACAACTGATGTTCGTCCACGCGCCAACGCCCCAGCCGGTGCGATCAAGAATATCGCTCAGCGCCGCGTAAGTCGGATAATCGTTTCCGCTGTCGATGTTCTGCCACCACCAGGACATCGCCGTTCCCGCCGCTCCACCCAGCGCGCCGCCCCATATTCCCTGCCGCCATCCGCGCAAATACGGGTCACTCGTTTGATTCCAACCCGTCGACGATGTCCCAAATTCCTCGACCAACACCGGCTTTCGATACGCCTTGAGGAACGATTGCGCGATCATCGACAAATAATTTGCCGGCCCCGGCTGCCCATACGAGTGGTAGTTCGCGTAATCCATTTGCGGCAGCGACCAGATTTCCGCACGATCGCTCGACCCCGTCAGGCTCGTCGTGACCAAATGTCCGAACACGTCATTGGTGTGCAGCCACGCCCCCACCAACCCATGCCAGGCCGCGACATCGCTCGCGTTAAGCAATGAATATTCGTTGTCAATTTCATTGAAGAATTCCCAGGCGAGAAGATTCTCGCTGTATCCGTAGCGCCCGATTAAATAGCGCAACCGTTTCTCGTAGATTCGCTCGGCGTTCGTGCTGGTGAAAAAGCTGTCCGGCGTCCCGCACGGGCCGCCATTCGTCGCGTTGTACGGATTTTGCGGCCAATAATTGTTGCCGCCAAAGGAATCCGGCTGCGTGGCAAACATCCCGTGGTAATCGAGCACGAGTAAAATATAAATTCCCCGCGACTCCGCCAGTTGCAACGTGTAATCCAATTGCCAGGCCGCCTGCAAATTGTAGTGTGTCAGGGAACCGGCCGCGTCCTCGATTCCAAACGCCCACGGGCACATCCACACGCGCGCATAGTTCTCCCCGGCCCTTTGCATCTTGGTGAACCACGTATCGTAATCGTATGTGCCGGTGTCGAACCAACCAACGTCTTCGCCATTCAAGCGCAGCGGCTGTCCATCCCCCGTTTGAAAATATTGATGACTCGGGGCGATTCCGACGTAGCCGTGCTGGTTCGTCGGCGAACCCGCCGTGACCGTGAAGTGGGTCGTCGCGGGCATGCCGTTTAGCTGTCCATTGGTGCGGACCGTCACCGTCAGCGTGTAAGCGCCCGGCAATGTGGGCAGATACCGCAAGCGCCATTCCGGCGCGCCTGCGGCTGTGTCGTGCTCAGACCCGCCGGAAAGCGATCGCGTGTAGCCCTGATACCAAAACGCTGGAATAGTGATCGTCCCCCCCGAGGGCGGCGCGAAGGTCCCGTCGACTCGAATGATGTCCGGATCAAACGGATTGGCCGCCGCCGGCACATTGGTGATGCTGAACTCCGCGCGCTGCCAAATCTGCAGCGCGGTTATCGGCGTGATTTGTGGGATGGTCTGACAGACTCCTTCGTCTGCGACAAGAACGAAAACCGCGAGCATCACCAGTTTTTTCGCGGTCCAACGCATCACTCGAACGCTGCCATGATTGCTCCGCCCCGTCAAACCCGCCAACAGACGCGGCCGAGCTTGGCGGCTTTCCGGCGCCGAAGCTCCTTCCAATGCGACGTGGTTTGGAATCTCGCCAAGATCATAGAAGTGATGTTCAACCTGGCCATCACGCACGATTCACGGCTCTGCCCTCGGGTTTCGGTTTTCATTCGTTTGTTGCGCCGTTTTGGCTTGTCAGCTGCAAACGGATTTGTAGGATTTGCCATTGTGCCGGGCGCAGGAAAACCTTCCCTCACCGCTGCGACGCGGTTCTTTGGACGCGCCCCTGCCGCAGCCTTCACTTTGATCGAGCTTCTGGTGGTCATCGCCATCATTGCCATTTTGGCGTCCTTGCTTTTGCCGGCTCTGGCGGCGGCCAAAGAACAGGCCCACTTTACTCGGTGCCTGAGCAACGAAAAACAACTGGGTCTGACCTGGCATGTCTATGCCAATGACAACAACGACCGTTTGGTTCTCAATGGCGAATGTCCGGCCGGCGGCAGCCAAACACAAAAACTGTGGGTTCAAGGCGCCTTCTACAACACTCAGGACAATGAAGACCCGTTTCTGGTGAATGACCAGCGCTACGCCTTGTTCGCGCCTTACATCCAGCAACTGGGCGTCTATGTCTGCCCCTCAGACAGCCAGTCAGTGGCGGAAAACCGCAAGCTCTATCCCAAGCTCCGCAGTTATTCCCTGAATGCCTGGACAGGATGGGAATCGACACGGCAAGGCGGCTGGGACGACCGGCTCGGCAGCCAGACGCTGTACCGGAATTTTACGCGCATGCGCCAGATTGTCGGCCCCGCTCCTTCCCAATTATTGACATTCATCGACGTTTACGACAAGAGCATTTGCTGGCCCTACTTCGGCGTCGAAATGGGCGCGCCCAACACCGAGGATTTTTTCAACTGGCCCGCGATTAATCATGATAAACGCGCCGCCATTGCCTTTGCCGATGCCCATGTCGAAGGGCATCGCTGGACCGATCCGCGCACCGTCAAGCCCGTTTCCTCCGACTTTCATCATCACGATGATCCTTCCCCGCACAATGCAGACATCGATTATCTGCGCGGGCATGCCACTGCCACGATCAATTCTTTGCCCTGACCTCCGGGTTCTCCGGCAGCGGCGGACACTCCCCCGCCACCCCTAAATCAATCATCATCTTGTTCCGCCGGCTGATGAGCTTCCTCACGTAAAGATCCACCGTCGCCGCGTCATAACCCGAAGCCTGCAAGGCGGCGCGAATTTGTTCCACCCGCAATTGACCGATCAGCCGCGCCATCCAGCGCGCGTCGTCAATCGTCATCGCCGCAAACGCCGCATTGCGCACCACCGGCTTGTATCCCACAATCCGCAATGGTCGCGCCAACTCATGCGGCCCCTGCTCCAGCGGCGGCGCGGTAAACGTCCACGGGAATGCGTTCACATTCTCGCCGTGCCACGAAAGGAAACCCGTCGTCCGCCCCAATCCGCCGCCCAAGTCCGAAAAGTAATGGACCAATTCCGCATGCCGCTTGGATCCGACCAGCCTTAGTTTAGTATTGTCAAACCGGCAATCATAGAATCCAACCCAGGCCGCCAACAAGCCCGCTCCGCGAAGCTCCCTCAAGTCCGCGTGGTCCAATTGCCCATAATCCCAGGGGCCAATGGTTTTCGCCCGGGCGTCTTTCACCTGCGTGTTTGCCGGCGCCGTCACCAAATAATCAATTTGCGCTTCCGCCTCCGGCGCGAAATTTGTGCTTGCCAGCAAATGGCTTCTTAGTTCCGAGCCGCTCCATTCCCGCCCGTCCCGCAAAACCGCCTTGGCCACGTATCTGAAAGGGTCGGCGCGATGTTGCAAATCCATCGTGTAAACTGGAATAAAGCCCAGCGCCGTAAACGTCGTGCGCACCGGCTGGCGTGAGTTGAACTCGGTGAAAATCCGCCGGTCATAAGCCACTTTCACGCCTGGCGCGTAATCGGTCGCGTCAACGTGGAATCCCATCGCCCAGAAAATCCGCGCCACAAACGGCTCGGACGACACCTCGCCAAATTTCAACTTGACCCTTTCCCCATGCCACTCCACCTCAAACCCGGGATTCATTCCGCTCGTCTCCTTCGCCGCCGCATATTGAAAAACCTGGCCATAACGCGGCGCCTCCGTCCGCCCAAATCCGACCGCCAGATTCTCGCCCGCAATATCAGCCGGCCGCGTCCAGAAACTCGACGGCAACGGATCGCACAAACTCAGATCCTTCGGTCCGGCTTGCAAGTTGACCGCCGGCTTTTCTCCCACCCCAATCGGCCGGCAAAGCTGGTGCAGGAAAACCGGCAGCATCACCGTGTCAAACCGCCGCGGAATTGTCGGCCGGTCAAGGTTATGAATCGCTACCGCCGTCTCCCGCAGATCTCGGTCAAGCCGCGCCCGCTCCTCTCCATCGCGACTCGCTAGCGCCGCCGACGCCAACCTCACGACTTCCTGCAACCCTCGTCGCTCGTGCTTCGAATCCGCCCTCTCCTTGTTCAAAAAAACCATCACCTCGGCGCTCGCCCGGCGCAACGCTGCGTCGTTTTCCGGTTGAAAGCAAACCACACTGCTTCCCAGACGCAATTTGCAAGGATCGTTCGTTTTCCCCGCTTGAGCGGCGACGCCAACAAACACCATCAGGCCCGCCGCCAGGCCATGCCATCGACACATGATCTCATTTTGGACGCCTTTGCCGCCAGGCGCAACAACTTGAATGCTCCCAACGTCAGTTTCAGCTTGAGAACGATGCCGTTGCGCCTACCCTTCGGATGATGTCCAGCGCCACATCGATTCGTAAAATGAGCGGGGCCGAGTATCTGCAAATTGAGCGCGCCGCCGACACCAAAAGTGAGTTTTGGGATGGCGAAATGTTCGCCATGGCCGGGGGCAGGCCCGCGGCACAGCCTCATTGCCATGAACGCAGGTGGCGAACTGCGGCAGAAACTCAAGGGCGGGAGTTGCGTCGTTTACAGTTCTGATTTGCGCATCAAGATCGAGATGGCTGGCGCTTATGTCTATCCGGACATCTCGGTGGCTCGTGGAGAAGCGCTGATCGAAGACAACGATGTCCTCCTCAATCCCAAGCTGGTCATCGAAGTGCTTTCCGATTCAACTGAACGCTGCGACCGTGGCGCAAAATTCGAACTTTATCGTCGCATTCCCTCTCTTCAGGAATACCTGATGATCCATCAAGCCAAACCGCTCGTTGAGCATTACACACGTCAGGCCGCCGGCAACTGGCTGCTCAGCGAAGCCGCCGGTTTGGACGCCACACTCACTCTTCCTTCTCTCAACATCGAAATTGCCCTCGGCGAAATCTTCGCCCAGGTCGATTTCAAAACACAGCGAAAATCTCCCTGATCCCACGCCGCCGGCTTGCGCCGCATTAATCTGGTTTCCCCTCCGATCCGTTCTTGCGCAAGTCGTGCAGCCACCCGCGCTCGCGCACCTCTTCGTCCTGCATTTTGCGGAAACGAGTGGCCAGCAAGTTGGTCCGGCTGACGTAGCCGACCATCCGCCTGGGATTGTCACGATCAACCACCACAAGACGTCCGATGTTGTGGCTCAGCATTCGGGCCACGGCTTCATGCACTGATTCGTCTGGATGCGCCACCACGACCGACGCGTTGCCGATTTCCAGCAACGTCGCGCCGTCCGCCCGCCGCGTCTCCAACGCGCGCAGCAGATCGTTGCGCGTGAGAATCCCAGCCAGTTCCCCATCCGGTCCCGTCAAAGGCCACGCCTGATACGCCGAAATGGCCGGATCGTGTTCCGCAATTCGGTCCGCCAGGTCGGAAACGCGCATCTGCGGCGAAAGCGTCTTGATTTCCTTGTCCATGATGTCCTGCACCATCGTGCGCTGGAATACGTCCGCGTCGTACTCTTCCGGAATGCGCAATCCGCGCCGCGCGATCTTCTCCGTCATGATCGAATTCTGCATCAGCATCCGCGCGGCAAAGCAGGCCAGCGAACAGCCGGCCAGCAACGGCAGCAGACCGTTCGATTGATGCGTCGTTTCAAACGCGAAAACGACGCTTGCCAGCAACGCCCGCGACGCCCCGGCAAACAGCGCCGCCATCCCCACCAACGCCGCCACGCGCACATCCACTCCCGCCGCCGGCAGGACCGCCGCGAACAATGCCCCCAGCACACTCCCAACTCCCCCGCCGATCGTCAACAACGGCGCCAACGTGCCGCCCGAAGTGCCGCTGCTCAACGAAATCGACCACGAAACAAACTTGGCCGCGCACAACAACCCGGCCGCCCGCAGCGGCAAACTGTTTGAAATAATATTCGAGATGTTGTCATATCCGACACCCAGCGTGCGCGGAGAAAAATACCCCACCACGCCCACCGCCAGCCCGCCTAGCGCCGGCCACCACATCCAATGAATCGGCAGATGCTCGAACTGGTCCTCAATCCAATACACCACCCGCGTCACCCCCACCGACACCACGCCTGCCATCAGTCCAATCAGAGCATAAATGGCCAGCGCCCAGAGCGACACAGGGCCGATTTCCGGCATGGCGAAAACCGGCTCCCCGCCTTCAAATCGGATGCGCATCCCCGCCGCCGCCGCCGCGGCCAGACCCACCGGAATGATCGAACGCGCCCGATACTCAAACAGCAGCAGTTCCACCGCGAGCAGCGTCGCCGAAATCGGGCTTCCAAAAATCGCCGCCATCCCCGCCGACGCGCCCGCTGCCAGCAGCGTTTTTCGCTCCGCTCCCGTCGTGCTGAGTGCCTGGCCCATCACCGATCCCACCGCCCCACCCGTCGCGATGATCGGCCCCTCGGCGCCGAACGGCCCGCCCGTGCCGATGGCGACAGCCGCCGACAATGGCTTCAAAATTGTCACCCGCGCCGGAATGCGGCTGTTTCCCTCTAACACCCGCTCCATCGCCTCCGGAATCCCATGCCCACGAATGGCCGCCGAACCCCACCGCGCCATGATTCCGACAATCACGCCGCCCGCCGCCGGAATCAAAATGACCCACGGCCCAAGATGATTTCCCGCCGGCGAAATAAACGTGTCAGTCAGCCGCCCATAAAAGCAAATGTTGGTGATGAACCCGATCAGATGCGTCAACGCAGGCGCCACGAACCCGCTGATGATCCCCAGGGCCACCGAAATAACGCAGACAAACGCCAATGCCCGATGATTCGTCGATGGCATACTCGCCTTGCACAAGCGTGGCGCCTTCACGCCAGCGCCCGTAACCGGGTTACAATTCCCTCCAACGTCGGCGCCACCCGCGCCAATTCCGCTTTATGCGCCGCCGAAAGTCCGGCCAGAGTCCGCTCCCCCTTCAGCGTCAACCGTAACAGCATCTGGCGATGGTCCCGCGGGTCCGTCTTCTTGCGCGCCAGTCCCCGCGCCGTCATGCGATTGACCAACCCCACCGCGCTCTGATGCCGGATTTTCAGGAACGTCGCCAAATCCCCCACCGTGATCCGCCCTTCCTTTGCCATGCCTTTTATCGCGAGCATCGCCTGATGCTGGTGCGGCGGCACACCCGCCGACACCGCGGCTTCCTCGCTGAAATGAATAAACTCGCGCAACAGATGCCGGAATCCCGCCAGCAAAGCGTAATCCTCCTGCGTCACTTCATCTTCCTTCCCGATTTGTCCTCGTTCTCTCATGCGGTAAATTATATCGTATTACGATATATTATCGTCAACGCTCCGGAAGTCCAGAACGGTTTTCCGCACCCCATGCAGTAGACTTTTCGCCGCTCCACCTCCTCGCGGCGCAAGAAGGCATCTGACTCTCTGGACAAATCGGCCGTCGGTTTGCATAATCAACTGCAAATCCATGCCTGACTTGGCGAAACCCACGCAACTTCACTGGATGAATCTGCGAGGGATTCCCCGTCAATTCATTAGTGGATTGCATTACATTTGCATTCCTATTCGGAAACGTGTAATGCCTTGCTGTGTTGTTGAGGATTTGTAATTTTGCCCATGGCGCGCTGATGACGCCGCCGCGTGGCCGCCAGGTCCCCCAAACCTCCGCGGTGGCAACGCATGGAAAGGATTCGCATGGCTGACACCGCTCCCAAGACGGAGCCCGTGGTCCCCCCGCAACGGCAGTTGCCGCCACCAGCGGACAAGCCGCATCACGGCTGGATTTGGATCCTCATCCTCTTCCTCATTGCGGCGGGTATTGCCGCCTTTGTGATTTTTGGCCGCCACAAACCGCCCTCGCGCGCCATGCCGCCGCTGACCATCTCTACGACCAACGCCTTCAAGGGCGACATCGATATCGCGGTCAATGACGCGCTTGGCACGGTCACTCCGGTTTACACGGTGTCGCTGTCGTCGCGAGTGGACGGGCAGATTGTGGCGGTGCATTACACCGAAGGGCAAACCGTCAATACGAATGATGTGCTGGTCGAAATCGACCCCGCACCCTTCCAGGCGCAGAAGCTCGTCGCCGAAGGCCAGTTGGAGCGCGACAAAGCCATGCTGGAGGCGGCCAACATCGATTTGCAGCGCTACCAGTTGGCTTACGAAAAGAAGGCTATTCCGCAACAACAAGTCCAGGATCAGCAAGCGCTGGTTCATCAGGACGAAGGGGTCGTCCGGCTGGACCAAGGCGCTCTTTCCAATGCCGTCGTGCAACTCAATTATTGTTACGTGCGCTCCCCGATCAGCGGACGGATCGGCTTGCGCCTCGTCGATCCTGGCAACGTCGTCCACGCCGCCAACACCAACGCCATGGCCGTCATCACTCAATTGCAGCCGATCACTGTCATTTTCAGCGTCGCCGAGGATTACCTTCCGCAAATCCAACGGCAAATCGAGGCGGGCCATGTGATGACGGTTCAAGCGTACGACCGCGCCCAGGAGCACGTCATTGCCACGGGCAAGTTCATGACCATGGACAATCTGATTGACCAGGCCACCGGAACCATCCGTGTCCGGGCGAGTTTTCAAAACGAGAGCAACAATCTGTTTCCCAACCAGTTTGTCAACGCCCGTCTTATTATTGACACCCTGCGCGACCAGACGCTCGTCCCCACCCCTGCCATCCAGCGCAATCCCCAGGGCGCTTTCGTCTATGTCGTCACCAACCAAGTCGTCCAAACCGCGACCAATCAAATCACCAATTCGTTCGTGACGATGCGCGACATCACCGTTGGCGTGAGCGACCAAAATGTGACCGCCGTCGAAGGCATCGACCCGGGCGAAACCATTGCCACGGACAATTTCAACAAGCTCGGCGAAGGCACGAGAGTGAACGTGCGCGAACGCGGCGCCGGCGGCGCACACGGAGGAGGCAAGGGCCGTCGCGCCCAGGGCTTGGGACACGGCGGCAAAATGACCAACGGCCCCGCGAGGCGGGGCGCCCAAAACGATGACGACCAGCCTTGAGGGCGCGCGCTGGTTTTTGCCATGAACATTTCCGCCCAGCCTGAATGAATCCGTCGCGCCCATTTATCATGCGCCCGGTGGCCACCTCGCTGCTGATGGCCGCGATTCTCCTGGTCGGCATTGTCGCTTACCTGCAATTGCCCGTCTCGGCCTTGCCGGAAGTCGATTTCCCCACCATCCAGGTCATCACGTTTTATCCGGGCGCCAGCCCCGATGTCATGGCCTCCGCCGTCACTGCGCCGCTCGAGCGCCAGTTCGGCCAGGTGCCGGGGCTCAACCAAATGACGTCCATCAGCTCCGGCGGCAGCTCCGTCATCACGTTGCAATTCGCCCTTTACCTGAACATCGACGTCGCCGAGCAGGAGGTGCAGGCCGCCATCAATTCCTCGCAAACTTATTTGCCGGCCGACCTGCCTACCCCGCCCATTTACAGCAAATCCAATCCTGCCGACGCGCCGATCATGACCATGGCGCTGACCTCCGACACGATTCCACTTTCCAAGGTCGAGGATTTGGCCGACACCCGGCTCGCGCAAAAGATTTCGCAAATCAGCGGCGTGGGCCTCGTCACCATTGTGGGCGGACAAAAGCCGGCCGTGCGCGTCCAAGCCAATCCCACTGCCCTCTCGGCCTACGGCTTGAACCTCGAAGATTTGCGCACCGCCCTCCAGCAAACCAGCGTCAACCAGGCCAAAGGCAATTTTGACGGCCCGGAGCTTGGCTACCAAATCGGCGCCAACGACCAACTCACCACCAGCGCGGATTACAAAAGCGTCGTCGTCGCCTATCGCAAGGGCGCGCCGGTCATGCTTAAAGACGTCGCCACCGTCATCGACAGCGCCGAGAACACCAAACAGGCGGCATGGATGAACAAGACCCCGGCGATCATCCTCAACGTCCAACGCCAGCCCGGCGCCAACATTATTCAGGTTGTTGACCGCATCCAACAACGCCTGCCCCAACTCCGCGCCACCCTGCCGCCCAGCATCGCTGTCAACATTCTCACCGACCTCACCACCACGATTCGCGCGTCTGTCCACGATGTGGAAGTCGAGTTGCTCATCACCATTCTGCTGGTCGTGGCGGTCATTTTTCTCTTTCTCCGAACCTTGCGAGCCACCGTCATTCCCGCCCTCGCCGTCCCGCTCTCGCTCATTGGCACCTGCGCCGTCATGTACCTGGCCGGCTTCAGCCTCAACAATCTCACGCTCATGGCCCTCACCATTTCCACCGGTTTCGTCGTCGATGACGCCATTGTCATGATCGAAAACATCGTCCGCTTCATCGAACAGGGCGAAAAGCCCCTCGCCGCCGCTCTCAAAGGCGCCGAGCAAATCGGCTTCACCATCATGTCCCTCACCATTTCGCTCGTGGCGGTCTTGATTCCGCTCCTTTTCATGCGCGACATCGTGGGACGCCTCTTCCGTGAATTTGCCATCACGCTCAGCGTCACCATTCTGGTTTCTGCCGTCGTGTCTCTCACGCTCACCCCCATGATGTGTTCGCTGCTGTTGCGCAAAACCAAAAGAGAAGATGAGGGTTGGGTGGCGCGAAACTCCGAGCGAGCCTTTGATCGGATCATCGAGTATTACGGCCACACCTTGCGCTGGGTCCTGGACCGCCGCGCCGCCACCATGGTTGTCTTCCTGGCCACATTGGTCTTGACCATCGTTCTCTATCTCATCGTTCCCAAAGGCTTTTTCCCCGTGCAGGACACGGGCGTCATCCAGGGCATTTCTGAGGCCCAGCAAACCGTCTCCTTCCCGGCCATGTCCCAGCGCCAGCAGCAACTCGTGGAGGCCATTCTTAAGGATCCCTCCGTCACCAATGTTTCCTCCTTCATCGGGGTGGACGGCATCAACACCACTCTCAATAGCGGCCGCGTCCTCATTAATCTCAAGCCCATCGAGGACCGCGACGGCTCCGCCTCCGACATCATCCGGCGTCTCCAACCCGATCTGGCCAAAGTCAACAATATCGAGCTTTACATGTCCCCCATTCAGGACCTGACCGTCGAAGACCGTGTCAGCCGCACCCAATTCCAATACACCCTCGAAGATCCCGATCCTCAGGAATTGTCCGTTTGGACCGCCAGATTCATGGACAAGCTCCGTCAGATTCCAGAACTGCACGATCTCGCCACGGACCAGCTTTCCGACGGCCTGCAAGTTGCCTTGACTATTGATCGCATCACGGCCGCGCGCCTCGGCATCACCGCCCAGCAAATCGACCAAACCCTCTACGACGCCTTCGGCCAGCGCCAGGTTTCCACCCTCTTCACGCAACTCAACCAGTATCACCTCATCATGGAAGCCAAGCCGGATTTCCAAATGAATCCCGCCAAGCTCAGCGACATTTACGTGCAATCCTCTTCCGGCGGTTCGGTCCCATTAAGCGCGTTCGTCCACGTCAAGACCCAGACCGGTCCGCTCTCGATCAATCATCAAGGCCAATTCCCCTGCGTGACCATCTCCTTCAATCTCGCCCCCGGCGCCTCTCTCGGCGCCGCCACGCGCGCCATCGACCGCGCCAAAGACCAACTTAACATGCCCGCCTCGGTGCAAGCCAGCTTCCAGGGCACGGCCGCTTCCTTTCAGGCTTCTCTTTCCAACGAGCCGCTCCTCATCCTCGCCGCGCTCGTCACCGTCTATATCGTCCTTGGCGTTCTCTACGAAAGCTACATCCACCCCATCACCATTCTTTCCACGCTTCCGTCCGCCGGCGTCGGCGCCATCCTCGCCCTCATGCTTTTTCACGCCGAACTCGACGTTGTTTCTCTCATCGGCATCATCCTCCTCATCGGCATCGTCAAGAAGAACGGCATCATGATGGTCGACTTCGCCCTCCAGGCCGAACGCGAGGAAGGCAAGAACACTGTCGACGCCATTTACCAGGCCTGCCTGCTCCGCTTCCGCCCCATCATGATGACCACCATGACCGCCCTCCTCGGCGGCTTGCCGCTCGCCTTGGGAACCGGCTACGGCTCCGAATTGCGCCGCCCCCTCGGCATCTCCATGATCGGCGGCCTCATCCTCAGCCAATTGTTGACTCTCTACACTACCCCCGTCATCTATATTTATCTCGACCGCTTCACCCGCAAGCCCGCCGCGGAAACCGGCCCGGCTCGCGCCGCCTCGGAACCGCCGCCCTCCGCGGCCCCAGCCACTGCATGAGTTTCTCGGCCACATTTATCCATCGCCCGGTCGCCACCACTCTCCTGACGACCGCCATCGCCCTCTCGGGCTTCGTCGCCTTTGAATTGCTGCCCGTGGCTCCCCTCCCCCAGGTCGATTTCCCAAGCATTTCCGTCGCCGCGAGCCTGCCCGGCGCCTCGCCCGAAACCATGGCTTCCGCCGTCGCCGCGCCGCTCGAACGCCAGTTGGGCCACATCGCCGGCGTCAATGAAATGACGTCCCAAAGTTATCTCGGCACGACTGGCATCGCCCTCCAATTTGACCTCAATCGCAACATCGACGGCGCCGCGCGCGACGTCCAGGCCGCCATCAACGCCGCCCGCAGTTACCTTCCGGCCAACCTTCCGATGAACCCAACCTGGCGCAAGATCAACCCGGCCGATTCGCCGATCATGATCATCGCGCTGACCTCGAAGATCCTCAGCCGCGGCCAAATGTATGATGCCGCCTCCACCATCATGCAGCAGCGCCTCTCGCAAGTGGACGGCGTTGGCCAGGTCACCGTCGGCGGCAGCTCCCTTCCCGCCGTGCGCGTGGACGTCAATCCCGTTCAACTCAGCCATTGCGGCCTCGGCATGCAGGACGTCCGCAACGTCCTCTCCGGCGCCAACGCGAACCTCCCCAAGGGCCAGTTTGCCGACGGCCAAACCACCGCTGACATCGTCTCCAACGACCAATTGCTCAAAGCCGACTACTACAAACCGCTCGTCGTCGGCTATCACAACGGCGCCGCCATCCGCCTCGAAGACGTCGCCACCGTCCAGGATTCCGTTGAGGATATTCGCGCCGCCGGATTTGCCGATGGCGAACCGTCCGTCGTCATCATCATTTTCAAGCAACCCCAGGCCAACATCATCGACACCGTCGATCGCATTCGCGCCGCCTTGCCTTCGCTCCAGGCGTCCGTTTCCAGCAACATCCATTTTGTCGTCACTCTCGACCGCACCACCACCATTCGCGCCTCCGTCCACGATGTCGAACTGACGCTTCTCGTCTCCATTATACTGGTGGTGCTGGTGGTTTTTCTCTTTTTGCGCGAGACGCGCACCACGTTGATTCCCAGCATCGCTGTGCCAGTTTCCCTCATCGGCACCTTTGGAATCATGTACGTGTTGGGCTACAGCCTCGACAACCTCTCCTTGATGGCGCTCACGATTTCAACCGGGTTCGTCGTGGACGACGCCATCGTCGTCATCGAAAACATCAGCCGCCACATCGAGGCCGGCATGTCGCCCATGCAGGCTTCGCTCAAAGGCGCGGCGGAAATCACCTTCACGGTGGTTTCCATCAGCGTCTCCTTGGTCACCGTGTTCGCTCCGATTCTGATGATGGGCGGAATCGTCGGCCGGCTGTTTCGCGAATTTGCCGTCACTCTTTCCATCGCGATCCTGGTTTCCCTCCTCGTGTCATTGACAACCACCCCCATGATGTGCGCCCACCTGCTCAAAAGCAAAAAAGACGGGAAGAAACATGGCCGCTTCTACAACGCGACGGAAAAAGCCTTCCAATGGGTCTTAGGCCATTACGAAACATCTCTTTCCTGGGCGTTGCGCCACCAATTCCTGGTCTTCGGCATCTTGTTGATCACCGTCGCGCTGAATGTCTATTTGCTCATGGCGATGCCGCGCGGTCTATTTCCGCAACAGGACACTGGGATGATGATGGGTATGGCCCAAGGCACCGAGGACATATCATTCCAATCGATGTCCGGCAAAATCAGCCAATTCATCAAAATCGTGCAACAAGATCCCGCCGTCGAACACGTCATCGGTTTCACCGGCGGCTCCGCCGCCACGGACACCGGCCGTGTTTTCGTCACACTCAAACCTCTCAGTGAACGCAAAGTCCCCGTCGATGCCGTCATCAACCGCCTGCGCCCCAAGATGAATGCCGTTCGCGGCGCCACGCTTTTCTTCCAGCCGGGCCAGGACCTCCGCATTGGCGCTCACGGGGGAAACGCGCAGTATCAATACACCCTCCAAAGCGACAATTTGGCCGACCTGAACAAATGGGCTCCCGTCTTGCTCGCGCAAATGAAAAAAATTCCCGGACTCCAGGACGTCAACACCGACCAACGCAACAACGGCCTGGAGCAATTGCTGACCTACGACCGCCCCACCGCCGAGCGCATGGGCCTCACCGCCCAAGGCCTGGACTCCGCCCTCTACAGCGCTTTCGGCCAATCGCAGGTTTCCACGATGTACACCTCTCTGAACCAATATCACGTCGTCATGGAAGTCCCCCAGCCGTTTTGGCAATCACCTCAAGGTCTGCAGGCCATCTACCTCAAGTCCACCAACGGCGGCGAAGTCCCCCTGGCTGCCGTCGCCCAAGCCCAAACCCACACCGCCCCCACTGCCGTCAATCATAATGGCCAATTCCCAGCCGCGACCATCTCCTTTAACCTCGCTCCTGGCGTCAGCCTCAGCCAGGCCAGCGACGCCATCGTTGCGATGGAGCAACGGCTGGGCCTTCCCGCCACAGTTCATGGCGAATTCGCCGGGACTCTCCAGGCCTTCCAGGCGTCGGTCGCCAACGAACCCTGGCTCATCGCCACCGCTCTGGCCGCCGTCTATATTGTCCTGGGCATCCTTTACGAAAGCTACATCCACCCTCTCACCATCCTTTCCACCCTGCCTTCCGCCGGCGTCGGAGCCGCCATTTTCCTGATCATGGCGCGCCTCGACCTCAGCGTGATCGCCGTTATCGGCATCATCCTCCTCATCGGCATTGTCAAGAAAAACGGCATCCTCATGGTCGATTTCGCCATCCAGGCCGAGCGCGACCACGGCAAAACCCCGCGCGAAGCCATTTATGAAGCGTGCGTTCTCCGTTTCCGGCCTATTCTTATGACAACCATGGCTGCCACTTGCGGCGCCCTTCCGCTGGTGGTCAGTCAGGGCGTTGGCTCCGAGTTGCGCCGCCCTCTCGGCGTCGCCATCGTCGGCGGCCTCCTCTTCAGCCAGGCCCTCACCCTTTACACCACCCCGGTCGTTTATCTCCTCTTTGACCGCCTCACCTCCCGCCAACGCCATCAACCCGCCAATAGCGCTCCGGTCCCTCAACCGGCCACGGCATGAAAATCCGCCTTCTCCATCTCGCTCCCCTCGGTGCCGCCCTGTTGTTGACAGCCTGCAATTTCGCGCCGCCCTATCACCCGCCCGCCGTCCAAACGCCCGTCGGCTTCAAGGAAACCAACGGCTTCGTCACCAACGGCATGACCCTTCCTGGCATCGCTCCCGTCAACGCCGCCGACACTAATGCCTCCCATCCCAACTCCTGGGCCGTCGCCCAACCCGGCGACACCCAACTCAAAGGCCGCTGGTGGGAAATCTTCAACGATCCTCAGCTCAACCAACTCGAAGAGCGCGTCGCCATTTCCAACCAAAGCGTCATCGCCGCCCTCGAAAATTTCCTCGCCGCCCGTGCCGTCGCCCGCCAGGCCCGCGCCGCCTATTTTCCAACTGTGACCTTCGATCCCCTCGCCACCAAATCCCACGGTTCCCGCGGTGGCGGCTCCGGCTTGACCGTTGGCAATCAAGCCAACTCCACCGCCACCGGCGGCGCCACTCCCACCAGTTCCAGCTCCGGCACCACCTCCTTTTACGAACTTCCCGCCGACGCCTCCTGGGAGCCGGACCT
>Ga0070741_10008241_pt1 | contig 21036 bp, 11 predicted proteins | sample Coa_R1_4_FD_66440 | JGI IMG/M metagenome (GOLD analysis project Ga0070741, IMG submission 66440) | Surface soil microbial communities from Centralia Pennsylvania, which are recovering from an underground coalmine fire - Coalmine... | ecosystem: Environmental > Terrestrial > Soil > Unclassified ...
ACACAAAGGCACGCGAAAGAAATCTCAACCCGACAGCCCTGCGTGTACCTGTGTGTCCCCGGTGGTCAACTCTGAGGGCCCATGCCCGCGCAACTCGCTGAAAATTCACCGCGCCAGCCTCGCTTCCGCCACCCCGACGTACTTGTCCGCACCCCCATAATAAAGGAGGTAGCGATTGCCCTGCGGTATCATGCCTTCCACGAACACAACGTTTGGGATCTGACCGGTCTTTTCCCAGTCAAGCTCCGGCGAAAAGAGAGATTCTTCGCTGCGCCAAAGCAGACGGGTGGGATCCCGGCGATCGAAAACCGCGACGCCAGTGCGGTACACGAGCCGGTCGTCGGCGCCGTTATATATAAGGACAATTCCGTCTTTCGTGAGCAGCGGAGGTGGCCCCGGCTCAACCACGCGCGAATCAAACTTCCCTGGCCTTCGCGGAAGCACGGGAGCGGTGGTGGCTTCCCTCCAATGAGTCAGATCGGAGGAGTAGGCCAGGCCGGTCTGATCGGTCTTGTCGGCGCTCGTTCCCAGAAAGTACATCCAGTATTTGCCGCCGATCTTCTCCGGCACCATGGCCCCGGACTTGGTCCACCCAACGTTCCAGTTGCCTTTGTAAGCCGGCAGGATGATGCCCTTTCGCTCCCAGTGAAGCAGGTCTTTGGAGGTAGCGAGGCAAAGCTGCGCGTCTCTCTTGTTGTAGCCGGTGTAGGTGAGATAGAAGGTATCGCCGAACCGCACCAGCCGGGGATCTTCGACGCCTCCGTCCTTTTCGTACTCGGTCTCTGGCGAAAGCACGGGCCGGGAGCGGCGCGTGAAGTGAATGCCGTCTGAGCTCTCGGCGTATCCCAGGCGAGAGGTCCCTTCCGCATCCTGCGCGCGGTAGAGCATGACGAACTTGCGGTTGTGACGGATGACCGCGGGATTGAAGGTGCCGGCAGACTCCCAGGAACTGGGACGGGGCGCAAGGATGGGGCGGACAGAAAGCCGCTTCCATCCGGTCAGCTGTACCGCTCCCAGGAGAGCGGCGGTAATGACTAGGCTTGCAAGAACCGCAACATGCGTTTTCCTGGCCAGCTTCACCTTAGCGACCCGTCACTCTCTGCAACTGCTCAAGGTTCTCCTTCGCAAGCGTATTGGAAGGATTCAGTTGGAGGGCCAACTCATATTGTGATCTGGCTTCGCTTATTCGTCCTAACTCCGCCAGGGCACTGCCCAGATTGACGTGGGCATCGGAATCATCGGGCTTGAGGCGGACCGCGGCTGCAAACTCCTCTTCTGCTCCGCGAAAATCCTGCAATTGCGCAAGGGTCATGCCAAGGTTGTAGTGGGCGTCAAAATATTCGGGCGAAACCCGCAGGGCAGCACGAAAAAACGGGACGGCGGTATCGGGGTGGCCGGCTGCAACGTACGCCGAGCCCAGCGCGTTGTTCACAGTGACGTCTTCCGGACGGAGCCGAAGCGCTGCTTCGTACTCTGGAATGGCTTCCTGTAGCCGGTCCCGCGCCTGAAGGATGGACGCCAGGTTGTAATGCGACTCAAAGTCCTGGGGATTGTTCCGGATGTTATGCCGGCAAAGGGCTTCCTGGAGCACCATACGCGGGTCGCCGGCTGACGCATCGAAGTTCACCGGAAGCACCTGCAGCCACAGATGCGCCATCTCCTCCGAGGAGCGGTTCCCCGCGCGAACCCGTTTCGGCGGATGGTTTGGATTAAGCGGATTTCCCTCCGAATTGTCGTAAACGTAATGCATTCGGACGGTGGTTCCCCGAGGCAGCAGGACCGGCCCGGCGTAGCGGTACACCGCTTGCCAGTTCAGGTCCCACTGCGGAATGTGGATCAGGGTTTTCGTGGCGCCGTTGGGCAAGACAGCGGTCGCCTCCAAGTCTTTCCCCAGATAGTGGGCGTGCGGATAGATGGCCAGCAGATGCACGTCGACCGGAAGCGTTAATTCATCGGTAACCACGTAATTCGGATCGCCGGGCGGGATGTCCAACTTTTCGTCATTCTGCAGCTGCAGGAGCATGGGGAACTTCGTCGCCGGCCGATCGGTGAAGTAGATGCCGACAGAAGGCTGAATCAGCTCAGGCTTTCCCGACGGCTGCAGGTGCACGTTCAAGACCAGGTCCGTGCCCTTGTCCAGCCGCAACGCCATGCCGTCCGGCTCAACCGAAGGCAGGGTGCCCGGTTTCCAGAACAGAAAATGGCTGTCGGGGTCGAAACGGTCGGACTCGATCTTGATCTCCATGCCTGCGAAGCCGGCGCCTGGTTCCTTTTCCCGCTGACGGGAGTTCTCCTGCCGATCCACCAGAACATTCGCATGATGCACGAAGCGCTTGTCTCCAGGGCGGATTTCGACGGCTTTCGCCCAGCGGGTACGGTCAATCGGCAACGGAAAGATGAAGTTCCAGTACATGTCCGTCCCGCTCGCGGGCAGAAGAAACGGCTTTGCGGCTTTGAGCTCAAGGTCCGGCTTGCCCAGCTGCCAGCCTTCCACGAAGCGCGGCTGCGGCGGCAAATCGGCCGGATTGCCTTCGGGCGCGCCTTCATCCACCCACTTCTTGATGGTGGCAATCTGCTGCTCCGAAAGCCGGGACTCGTCCGCGAATTTCAACTCCTGCTCTTCGGGCAACCAGGGCGGCATGAAACGCGTGCGGGTCACAATTTCAATCTGCCGCGCGTGCTTCTTCGCGTCCTCGTAAGTAAGAAGGGGGAATGGCCCAGACTCGCCCGGACGATGGCAAGGGGCGCAGGACTGGAACATGATGGGAGCGATGTCGCGGGTGAAGGTGACCGGAGTGCTCTGGGCGTTTGCCGCTTCGAGACGCGAGCTTCCATGCAGCGCGAAAACCAGGGCTGAAGCCATGCCCGTGAGTAAAAAAAACCGCTTCATTCCAGATCTGAAATATAGCAGCCCACGCCGGCAACTTGGGCCTGCGCTGGAGAACGCCCGGCCACGACGGCGCGAATCGCATCCTCCAGTTCGTGGGTGGTGGCAGCCGGGCGCGCATGCCCGAAGGAGGCGTAAAGATCATCAATACGCCCGTGATATACAAGAGTCCCTTTGCGGCCGAAGACCGCGGCCTCAGGCGTGAACTGCGCATGCGCCGCCCTTACCAGGGCATGGTTGGGATCGCGGAGAGCAGAGATCGAGTAGTGAAAATCCCTCAGGTACTTGCGAACCTGCGCCGCGGACGTGCTCCTGTCGGGAAAGACCAAGTAGAAGCGGACGTCCTTGCCAGATTCAGCGCGGATGCGCTGAATCGTCGGAGCGTAGCGGTTGGAAACGGGGCAATCGATGCGAACGAAAATCAGGACAACTGCTTTCGATGGGTTCGCCGCCAGCGGGTCTAGTTTCCTGCCGCTCAGGTCGAGGGCCTCTTGCGAGAAGACCGCATGGCAGCCGATGAGAAGCAGAACTGCGATCCGTAGGAGATACCCCGACGTTGCTGACACAAGCACCCTGTGGACTACGCCAAAGACTCGCACACTACCCCATCAGAACACGATGCTCTGAATTTTCCGAAAACGCTAATGGTAATCAGCCATAAGTGAACCCGCCAAGAAATAAGAGGGAGCCGAAGCTCCCTCTGTGGAGGCGTACCGCATCGTGGTTAGAACATCAATTTCAGACCGAACTGCAGTTGACGCATGGTGGTGCCGTAGAGGATGTCGCGTATCTGCCCGCTGTTACCTCCGCAGTCCACGCACGTGCCACCCGTTGCACCGTAGTCCTGGGAGCTGAAGTCAAGAATTGGGTGATTGAACACGTTGAAGGCATCCATGCGGAATTGCATTCTCACGCGCTCGGTAATGGTGAAGTTCTTGGCGATAGCCATGTTGTCGCCGAAATAGTGGGGCCCGCGATAGCTGTTTCTACCCACGTTGCCGTCGGTGCCACAAGCTGGAAGCGAAAATGGTCCTGTGGTCGGACGGGCCAGCGTGCAGGTGTCCGTACCGACGGTGAGCTGAGTGGGATCAAACGCCAGGGCGGGCAACGGGGTAAAGAACTGCCGGTAGGGGTTGCCGCTGGCCGGATGCACGAGAGATCCCACGTTGGTATGGAATTTGCCATGCGCGTCGGGCATACATGGACCCGTGTCGTTGACAAAGCCACATTCACCGATAGCGGGAGTCCATGGGAGACCACCGCTCCAATTAAGGGTATTGTTGATCTGCCAGCCACCCACAATGGCATCCAGGGCCCGGTTCATGTTTCCGCCGAACTGCTTGCCCCTGCCAATCGGCAGTTCGTAGACAGCGTTCGCGATGAACACGTGGTTACGGTTCATATCGTCTGGTCCGCGGCTTAGCTTGCGATCGCCGTTGTACAGGAAGCCACCATGTCCCGTCGCGCCATCGGCACTTTCGTTGGTCGCATGCGAGTACGTGTAATGCGATATCAGCTGCAAACCATGAGAGAAGCGCTTCTCAAGTTTGACCTGCAGTGCGTGATAGTGCGAATTCGCATCATTGCCAAAGTAGTTGCCCATGATGGCGCCGTTGTTGCAGCACACAATGGGGAGACCGGTAGCGGGATCAAGGAAGTTTGGATAGGTGAAGTGGTTATAGAACGGTCGCCTCTGGTCCTGTGGCGTAACCGGTGTAAAGTTCGGCGTTACTCCGGCGGTGGTCACGACGGCCGTACCTGCGCCGAATGGCACCTCATTGAAGTTATATGCCGGGCCGTTGCCGGCGAAGTTATGCGTACCCTTGTTGCCGATGTAGCCGACCTCAAGTGAGATGGTATTTGTAAGCTGCCGTTGCAGAGTGGCATTCCAGGCATCCACCGTCGGCAATACCTGGCGCGTTGGCCTCATGCGGGGTTGCACGTTTCCCGCGGGACCACCCAGGGGGAAAACACCGTCAGAGGGAATCGCCGGGAAAGTAAATGCAGGCGGTCCCTGGTCCAGTGTAAAGGCCTGGAAATACGCATCCACCACGCAGTTCCCTGGTGCGCAAGTCAAGCCATTGTTTGCGGTGTTATTGCTGGCGGTGACGTTCTGGTTCGCAAGCACCGGCAGGTTTTGGGTAACAGCGTGTCCGAAGTTCGATCCGAATACGCCGATATCGAAGCTACGCCCGTAACCCATGCGTACTACGGTCTTGGATGTGACCTGATAAGCAATTCCGACCCGGGGCGCGAAAGCCTTCCAATCGTTGTCAATATTTCCGTTCAGCCCGTACTTGCCGTAGCCGGCAACTCGGATGATCCCTTCCTGCGGATTGGCGAATCCTCCATTGCCCTTGCCGTTGACCGACTCAGGGAAATAGACCTCCCACCGCAGACCATAGTTGACCGTCAATTTCGGGGTTACCCGAAACGTGTCTTGCCCATAAAAGAACGTCCTGGTTTGCCTCTCCGCGGCATTCAGGCTGGTACTGACGAAGCGGGCCATGTTGTGAACATCACCGAGCAGGAAGCTACCGAAGCCGTTGCCTCCCACGCCGGCATTCGACGTTGGCCCTGAATCGAAGTTCAATACACCCGCGCGATCAGCGTCGCTTGGAATCCGGAGGTTATAAGCACGGCGAATATCTGCGCCGAACTTGAACTGGTGGTTGCCCTTAACCTTGGTCCAATTGTTGACGAATTGAATCTGCTGTTCGCTCTCCACCAGCGGGCAGTTGCACCGGCCTACGTTCAGGCCATCGCCAAAGTTGGACAGGACCCCGACGCTCTGGAAACTCGACCAGCCGGAGGTAAACTTGTCGCCCAGATTGACGCCAGGAATTCCGACGTCATTATCGGGGGTCTTTCCCTCGTCAGGTTTGTGGGTCGTGGGGTTGTACTTGAACCAGCCGAAACGGAAGTCGGTCAACAGAGAAGAACTAAGGGTTTTGGTGAACCCAGTCGCCAAGCTGTAGTTGTGAGTAATGGCGCTTCCGGCGAGGCCGTTGAGCCCGAGTCCTACGCCCCCCAAGGCGCCTAGGGACCCTTTACCCGAGAGACTGAACCGGGCTAGGCTGAACCTTCCAAACACGTTGATTGTGGGGCCGACGGTGTAATCAACGCGGGTATCGAAGCTGTTCTGAGTAAACGGGCCGGACCCGGACGCAACCAGGTTATTGGTAACCTGACTGTTGCTTGGCGTAAGCAGAGTGAACAGCTTAAGAATGTTCTGAGCCGCCGGCGATATGCGGTTGAGTGGAATCCAATTCGGCTGTGTCGCGCATCCGGCAGGACCACAGAAGGCGGTTCGCCCGGCGCCTGTGATCTGGTTCCCGGTACTAGGATCGTAGAGGAAGGTAGTCGGATCACCTGCGACTCCGTTGCCAAAGAAGGGCACATACTGGTCCAGCTTGCAAAAACCGCTGCCGTCACCGGGAGCAATACATGTGCTCAGGACCTGTGCCGTGGGGATCGTCAGCACATTGGTAATGCCGCTGGACTGCCGAGTGCCTTGGTAATCGCCGAAGAAGAACAGTTTGTTCTTGATGATGGGCCCACCAAAGGTCCCTCCGAATTGCTGCCAGCGGGACGAAGGCATGAAGCGGTGGGTGATCGGATCCTTGGTTGACTGGGTGAAAGGATCGCGAGCCGCCGTTGCATCGGTGCGACGCCAGTAGAAGCCCTCGCCGTGAAAATCATTGGTGCCGGATTTCGTCTGCACCGTCACGATTCCGGCCACCGCTTTACCAAACTCGGCGTCGTAGTTCTGCAGTGAGAACTTGGTTTCCGTGATCGCGTCAACGTTGGGGTTAATAACGATAATTCCCAGGATCGGATCCTGATTGTCGGTTCCGTCGAGCTCGTAACCGGTGCCGCTGAAGTGCTGGCCGTTCACAAAAATCTGCTGGCTGCCCTGCGGATTCTCCGTGGAAGCATGATTCCAGCCGGCCAGAAGCTGCGTGCCCGGTGACGCCAACTCAAGGCTGGTGAAGTTCCGGTTCAGCAGAGGAAGACCCTCGACCATTCGGGAGTCGAAGGTAACCGCCACGTCGGCGCGGTCGGTCTTGAGCTGCGGCGCTTCTGCCGTCACCTCAACCGCCTCTGTCGTGGCGCCCAGTTGGAGTTGCAGGTCGGCGCGAGCGCCGGTGTCCACGCTCACAATGACATTCCTTTGTTCCGCCGACTTGAAGCCCTGCGCTTCCACCTTGACCGTGTACGGATCCGGGATCAGGTGCGTGACCGAGTAGTTCCCGCTCTCGTTGGTGGTGGTTTCCTGGGTCGTGCCCTTGTTTTGATCAATGACTGTGACCTTTGCGCCGACCACAGCGGCACCCTGCGGGTCAGTGACGGTTCCGAGGATGCTGCCATAAACCGCTTGAGCGTTAGCGTTCGGCGTTACCGCCAACAACAGGGCAACGACAGATAGAAGTGTAAAGCTGGAAACTCGTCTCATCGAAGTTCCTCCCACGATTAGGAAACCCATCGGTAGATCAGACTGCCACGAAATCAGAAATTGACGCTGCACCTTTGACACCCGGCCCAGCACTTTAAGTTCCGAAGCCCCGCTACCGCGTTCGCGCTGAAATCATTGCGATTTGCGGATCCCGCGCGGTCGCAAATACGGCAATTGGAATTTCTGCGAAAGCATTTCTACAAGAAACTGCACGATTGTTACCGGCGAAAAATCTGAACGCTCGTCCGAAATAACGTTGTTGCAGAATTTGACGGTTTGCGCGCAGACAAAGAGCCAATGCGCGCGACGAGAAAAGCGAACGTAAACTCATCTTAGGAAAGAGAACCGGGAATCGAGTCCACCCACGAAACAGCGTCCACAACCGTGCGGGAAATACACGAATCTTTTCCCTCGAGAGCAAGGACCGTGGCCGATTAAGCTCGGGTAGCATGAGCCTCTTTGAGAAAATTAGATAGTCTCAGGGGGTTTGTTACGGTTACTCTGCGGTAAGTAGATGGCTTGAAAGTCGCCAAGCGACTCTGTTACGCTGCGTTACGTGAGTGTGACAGGCCATGTAACCGACGCGGAGATGCGCCTGGTCGCCGTCGAAAGGCTGGTGAGCAGTCACACACTCCACGGTTCCGAATCGCTCTGCAAGCTGCTGCGCTATCTGGCAGACCACGCAGTGAAGCATCCTGGGGTTCCGCTCAAGGAATATCAGATCGCCACTGAGGTGTTTGGCCGCCCCCCGGACTTCGATCCCCACCTGGATTCGCTGGTGCGTGTCCAGGCGGGCCGGCTGCGTTCTAAACTGGCGGAGTATTACGCCTCGGAGGGCGTTGACGATCCTGTGGTGGTCGAGCTGCCCAAAGGTAGCTACGCGCTCAGCTTCCACTCTGGTGCGACAAGTAAATCGTTTTTGCGCCCCGTTCCGGTTCCAGCTCTCGAGACAAGGGAAACGCCTGCGCCGGGAAGATCGCTGGCGGTGTTTGTACTCGTCGTCCTGCTCGGGGCAGCGGCCGTAACCATTGCGGTCCTGCTCTTTACCCGGAGCACTGCCCCGTCACCAGTCAACGCCGACACTCGTGTGCCCTCGGCCATCCGCGTATTCTGGCAGCGCTTTGCCAGCGGACCGGAGGAGCCTTGGGTGATTTTCAGCAACGGCGCCTTTGTCGGGCGGCCGGAAACCGGGCTGCGCTATTTCAATCCCGCGCAGGATTCGCGGCAGGCCATTCTCGACCACTACACCGGCGTGGGGGAGGTCTTGGCGGTCTATAGCCTCGACCATATCTTCGCGCAACTGCACCGCGACATTCGAGTGAAGCGAGGCAGCCTGTTCTCTCTCGACGACGTCCAGAACAACAACCTGATCTTCGTGGGGTCGCCGGCAGAGAACCCTCCTCTGCTGGACATTCCCAGCACCCGTGAGTTCGTGTTTCAGCGCGCGACTTCCGGGCCGCGGAAGGGCGATCTCGCGGTGGTGAACGTGCATCCCCAGCCGGACGAAGCCAAGATGTTTTTCGCAACGCCGTCGGGCACGCCTTTGACCGAGGATTACGCGATTGTTGGGCTCGTACCCGGAATAAATCCCGCCCGTTCCGTGCTGATTCTGGCGGGTACCACTACGCTGGGAACGCAGGCTGCCGCGGAGTTCGTTTGCCGCCAGGATTCGCTGGAGCAGCTCTTGTTACGGCTGAGCGTCTCAGAAAACGGCGAGATGAAACCCTTTGAGGCGGTCTTGCACGTCAAAGTGGCGCGCGGCGTGCCGATTGCCACCGACCTGGTGGCGTTGAGAAAAGTTGGCCAGTAACTTTTTCCCGCGGCCCGGTCAGCAGGAATTCCGCTTCATTGCCTCTGGCCGCTCAATTCCGCAGCTCTCCGAAATTCTTCTTCCGCTTCTGCCCGGTTGCCCTTCCTCTTCAGGGCTTCAGCCAACTGCCGATGCGCCGGAGCATAAGTGGGCGCCAAATTGATCGCAGCGCGAAATTGGGATATCGCGCCATCAAGATCGCCGGCTTCGAGCAGCTTTCTCCCCGAATTGGTATTGAACGTAGCCGCCTGCAGACTGTTAGAGTGCCTGAACAGCTCCTGCGCGCGTCGCGTTTCCGCATCCGCGCCCGCCGCATCACCGAGCTGACGAAGTATCGCGGCAAGGTTGGTGTGGGCCCCGGCCAGGCCGGGATCGAGCGCAATAGCCTGCCGCAGGGCCGCAGCCGCTTCCTGCAACTTTCCATCCTGCCGCAGGACCGTGCCCAGGGTGTAGTAGGCCTCGGAATAATCGGGTTTCACCCGAGCGGCAGCCCGGAGCTCATCCTCGGCGGCGGGAAAGTCGCCTTTTTGCCACAGGGTCACTCCCAGCGTGTAGTGAACGTCGGGCTGATCGGGTGCGAGCTCTGCAGCTTTGCGGAATTCCGCGAGCGCTTCGGGAAGCTTGTCCTTCAGCTTGAGCGCGAGGCCGAGGTCGTAGTGCGCGGTCGCATCCTGGGGAGCAATCTTCAGGGCGGCTTCAAACTGTAGGATGGCGGAGTCGAAGTCCGCTTTCTGCAGATATGCAGTGCCCAGGTTCTCCACATAACCGGCGTCTTCGGGGCGCATGCGGATCGCAGTCTCAAATTCGGGGATGGCGCCTGCAGCATCGCCGGCCTGGATCATGGCCAGACCGAGATTGTTGTGCGCGTCGGGGTCGTCAGGCCGCAACTGGATGAGACGGCGAAATGCAGCCAAAGCCCCATCACTATCGCCTTTGCGCTGCAGCAACAAGCCCAGAGCTTCCTGGGCTTCGGCGAAATCCGGCTGCAAAGTCACCGCCTTGGTGAATTCCTCCAGCGCCCGATCACTCTTCTTCTCCGCTTCGAGAACGCGCCCGAAGTAGTAGTGCGCTTGCGCATTCTGAGGACTGCCGGCTGCGGCCTTGGCAAGGAGATCGCGGGCGGCCGCCAGGTCGTTCTGCTGCCATCGCAGAACGCCGAGGTGCATCGCCGCGATAGAGGATTCTGGTTGCAGGCGCAATGCCTGAGAAAATTCAGCGGCGCCTTCTTCCTGGCGGCCCGCCTGGACCAGCAATGAGCCGAGATCGTCATGCAGGTCGGGACGGGCCGGCTCCAGCGCGACCGCGCTCTGCATCTCGGCAATCGCCGCCTGAAGATTTCCTCGAAGGCTTAGTACGCGGCCCAATGTGCGGTGGGCTTCGGAATCCTTCGGGGCCAGACGCACCGCCTCGCGCGCTTCCGATTCAGCTTCCGCAAAGTCACGGAGCGCGGAAAGCGCATTGGCGAGATTCAGGTGCGCCTGCGGAAAATTGGGCCGGAACTTGAGCGCGGACTTGAATTCCACAATGGCGCCGTCAGTCTGGCCCTGATGCAGCAGCACCCATCCCAGCGAATTGTGGACTTCCGGACTTCGGGGGGCTGATCGCGCCAGGTCTTCAAAGATGGCGCGCGCGCCGGCCAGGTCTCCCCGTTGCAGCGCCTCCAATCCCTGTGAATATCGCGCGTTGATGTGAGCCTGCTGGTTCTGCGTCTGGCGCGCGGTTTCGCATTCCAGCCGCCCGATTGTGGTCAGAGCACACAGCGCCGCGCCCGCAAAAAATGCGACCTTGGCCCGCCACCGTACATACCCTTCCAGCATTGCCTTCTAGTATGGCTGAATTTCGCTTCCAGGTGGAAGATGCATCCAACCTTTGAATGTGTTTGTAGTATTTTGCTTGGTAGATGCGACTTCGCTGTGCATTTTCCGGAAGAGCCTGGTTGCGAAGCTTGTTCCTGCTTTTTGCCCCGCTTGCGATCTTGAGCATGCGCGCGTCGCAGGCACAACCCGCCTCCGCCAGGCTGGCGAACTTTGAAGACGTGGCCGGGAAGGCGGGCATCACCATGACCAATGTGTTCGGCGGGGTGGACACAAAGAAATACATCATCGAAACCACCGGTACCGGGGTCGCCATTTTCGACTACGACAACGACGGCTGGCCCGACATTTTTATCGTCAACGGGACCACGCTGGAGGGGTTCGCTTCCGGCCAGGCGCCGACCAACCATCTCTACCGCAACAATCACGACGGCACGTTCACTGACGTAACCAAAGAGTCAGGACTGGAAGCTACGGGCTGGGGCCAGGGCGTCTGCGTAGGGGACTACGACAACGACGGCTGGGACGACCTCTACGTCACGTACTACGGCAAGAACCGGCTCTATCACAATCAGCATGGCGCATTTCATGAAGTGGGAGAGCGGGCCGGAGTCGCGGGTTCCGGCAAAGCCTGGGGAACGGGCTGCGCTTTCGTGGACTACGATCGCGATGGGTTGCTTGATCTGGTCGTCTCCAACTATGTGGACTTCGATCTGGCGACAACGCCCAAGCCCGGCGAGCGCGCTTCCTGCATCTGGAAAGGTGTTCCGGTGATGTGCGGCCCTCGCGGCTTGCCGCCGGCGAAAAATATTCTTTATCACAACCGGGGTGACGGGAAGTTCGAAGACGTGACCGTCAAGGCACACATTGATCAGGCCGCCGGGCACTATGCTTTCAGCGTTTCCACGCTCGATTACGACAGCGACGGCTGGCCAGACATTTACATCGCCTGCGACAGCACGCCCAGCATTCTGTATCACAACAACCGCGACGGCACATTTACCGACGTGGCCGTAGTTGCCGGGGCCGCGTTCAACGAAGACGGCCGCGAACAGGCCGGTATGGGAAGCACGGTCGCGGATTTCAACGGCGACGGCAATCTGGACATCTTTCGCACCAACTTCTCCGACGACACTTCCACGCTCTACCGCAACAACGGCGACGGTACGTTCGATGATGTGACTTTTGCCGCAGGACTCGGGCTGCACACCCAGTACCTCGGCTGGGGAACGATGTTCCTGGATTTCGACAACGATGGCTGGCCCGACCTTCTGCTGGTGAATGGGCATGTCTATCCGGAAGTGGACAAACAGCATCTGGGAAGCAACTACCAGGAGCCGAGGATCCTCTATCACAACAACGGCAATGGAACGTTTACAGACATATCGGCTGACGCCGGCCCGGGCATAACTGCTGAAACCTCCGCGCGAGGTCTGGCGACTGGCGACTTATGGAATGACGGGCGCGTTTCGGCGGTGGTCAGCAATATGAATGCGCGCCCCAGCCTTCTCGTCAACCAGGTCCGGTCGTCCAACCACTGGATTGCGTTTCACACCATCGGAGCAAAGTCGAACCATGATGGCATTGGCGCGCGCATTACGGTCAAGGCCGGCGGCCGGTTACTGGTGGACGAGGTGCGGAGCGGTTCCAGCTACTCTTCCAGCAGCGACATGCGGGTCCATTTTGGTCTGGGCCCAGCGAACAAAGTTGACTCCGTCCAGGTGCGCTGGCCGAGCGGACTGGTGGAGCAGTTCGACAAGCTTGCTGTTGACTCGATTCACGATTTGAAAGAGGGTTCGGGAGGGGCGTTACAGCCGCAAACACCAGCTCGTTGAGAAAACCCCCTTTTCAAGCGCGCAGTTCGAAAGTAATATGCAGCCTTTGCCCATCGCTGCGCAGCAACTCTTTCGTGGAGAACGATCCGTGATTCGTGTCAGCTTCCGTTTGTTTTTCGCCTTGCTCGCTTGCCTGGTCTGGCTGACGCAGGCGCCTTCACACGCGCAAAGCACTACCGATCCGTGGTGGAAGCACGCGGTGATCTATGAAATCTACCCGCGCAGTTTTCAAGACTCGAACGGCGATGGGATCGGCGACATGAATGGAATCACCTCGCGGCTGGACTACCTGAAAGAGCTGGGCGTGGACGCGATCTGGATCACTCCCATGTATCCCTCGCCGCAAGTGGACTTCGGCTACGACATCGCCGACTACACGTCGTTCGATCCCCAGTACGGCACCATGGCCGACTTCGAGCGGCTGGTGGCTGAGGCGAAGAAGCGAAACATCCGCGTCATCATGGACTACGTAGCCAACCACACCTCGGACCAGCATCCGTGGTTTCAGGAATCGAGTTCCTCGCGGACCAATCCCAAGCGCGACTGGTACATCTGGCGCGACGGCAAGGGGCCGGGCAAGCCGCCGAATAACTGGCAATCCTGGTTCGGTCATTCGGCGTGGACCTATGACAGGAAAACCGGTCAATGGTATTACCACTATTTTTACGTGCAGCAGCCAGACCTGAACTGGCGCAACCCCGAAGTCCGGAAAGCCATGTACGATGTCCTGCGCTTCTGGATGGACCGCGGTGTGGCCGGGTTCCGGATGGACGCGGTCTCGCGGCTCTTTGAAGACCCCAACCTGCACGACGATCCCATTCTTCCGGGAAAGAACGCGTACGGCGATCCCAACATCCGGCACAAGTACACCGACGATCTGCCCGAAGTGCACGACGTGCTGCGCGAGATTCGTGCGGTCGTGGACAGCTACCCTGGCGATCCGGTCACGATCAGCGAAGCCGATGAGCCTACCATTCAGGACCTCGTCAAAATGTACGGGTCGAACAACGACGAAGTGCAGCTCCCGATGGATTTTCAGGTTGCCGACGTCAACAAAGTTTCGGCGCCGGAGTTCCGTCGGCTGCTCGACGACATCGAATTCAATCCGCTGCAGGGCCAGCCTTACTTTTTCTTCAGCAATCACGATCAGGCGCGCACCTGGGACCGCTACGGGGACGGCGTCCACAACGATCAGATCGCGAAGCTGATGGCTGCGCTGCTGCTCACCACTCAGGCAACGCCGCAGATGTATTACGGCGAAGAGCTGGGCATGCGGACGACCACGCCCGCCCGTATCGAAGACGTAAAGGATCCAGTCGGCCGCACCGGGTGGCCGAAAGACAAGGGTCGCGACGGCGAGCGTACTCCCATGCAATGGGACACCTCGAAGAATGCCGGCTTCAGCACGGCCGCAAAGACCTGGCTGCCAGTTCCCCCCAGCGCCCCTCAGTGCAACGTCTCGGTCGAAGAACGCGACCCGGATTCGATTTTGAATTTCTATAAGCGGGTCATAGCGTTGCGCAGGGAGGCGCCGGCGTTGCGCGACGGTTCCTATGTCGCGGTAAATCGCGACGATCCAAACGTGCTGGCCTACTTACGCAAACCACGGGACGGAGATCCTGTTCTGGTGGCGCTGAACATGAGCTCGCAACCGCAGACCGTCAGTTTCAAGCTGAAGGGATTCGGCGTGCGCGGAGAGTCCCTGCGTGTGCGCATTAGCGCGCCGCGGCAATCCAGCTCGGAGTTGCCGCTGCAGAAGGTGGCGCTTGCCCCGTTTGGAGTGCTGATCGCAGAAGTCAGGTAACTCAATCTGTGGCGCGCCGGCAGGGCTCCGCGGGTGTCGCTTTCATAGCCCAAACTTCATGGTGCGGATGATTCCCTGACCTTCCTTGACAAACACCAGATGGTTCGCGGGCACGTCTTTCACCGTGTCCACCTGGCCGCTGGGCCAGCGGATTTCGAGCAGGTTCACCCTCTCCGCCTTGCCCAATCCGAAATGGAGTCGCAGGTCGCTCTGCGAGAAATAGCTCCCGCCGCTGCGGACTTCATCCATCTGGCGATGCGGTCTGCCTTCGCCCGCAACCGTCGCGACACACGTGACCCGCGCCCCGATTCCGCTGCGGTTCGACTTCACTCCGATCGTTTTCACCTTGATCCAGTTGTTGCCGGATTTGGAATCGCAGCGCAGCAGTTGCGGCGGCCCATTCACGTTGTTGACCACCACGTCCAGGTCGCCGTCATTGTCGAAGTCGCCGAACGCGCAACCGCGCGCGGCTGAAGGCGTCGAAATACCCGGGCCGGCCATCTCCGACACATCCTCGAAGCGTCCATTTCGGAGATTCTTATAGAGCAGCTTGCGTTGCGCGTATCCGGCCTCGGTCCTGAGCTGCTCCACTTCGGGATAGACGTGCCCGTTGCAGATCAGAATGTCGGGCCAGCCGTCGTTGTCAAAGTCGAAAAAGCCACAGCCCCAGCCGAGGTATTGCGTGTGCGCGCCCAGCCCCGCGGTAAAAGTGGTGTCCTCGAAATTGGCGCTCCCCAGATTGTGATAGAGAGACGGCGTATCGCCCGCGAAATTGGTCTTCACGATGTCGAGATTGCCGTCGAGGTCGTAGTCGGCGGCTGACACACCCATGCCTGCCTGTGGCTTCCCGTCGGGGCTGAGCGCGCAGCCGGCGGTGAGCGCGATGTCTTCGAATTTCCCGTTTCTCTTGTTCTGATAGAGCAGGCTGGGAGAAGAATCATTGGCCACGTAAATGTCCGGCCAGCCGTCGTTGTCGAAGTCGCCGGTCAGCACACCGAGGCCATAGGTGGCGCTCGGCTGCAGAATTCCGGCGGCTTCAGAGACATCGGTGAACGTACCATCGCCGTTGTTGTGAAACAGAATGTTCTTGCCGCCCTTCAGGCCGGGCGGCCCGCAGGCCACCATCACGCCCTTGTAAAGGCACGGGCCGGATTCGGGCACCGGCGCGGTGGCAAGATCGAGATCAATGTAGTTGGCGACGAACAGGTCCAGTTTGCCGTCGCGGTCGTAGTCCACAAAGGCACAGCCCGAGTTCCAGCGCTTTCCATTTCCGCCGACACCGGCCTTGTCAGTCACATCCGTGAAAGTACCATCGCCGTTGTTGTGATACAGAACGTTCTTGCCAAAGTAGCTGACGAAAAGATCGTCGAAACCGTCGTTGTCGTAATCGCCTATGCAAACCCCCTGTCCCCAACCGTGATGGACGAGGCCGGCTTCTGCGGTCACGTCCGTGAATGTGCCGTCGCGATTATTTTTGAAAAGATGCGAACTGGGCTCCTGGCCCGCGGGAAATCCCTCCAGCCGCCAGCCATTCACGAGAAAAATATCCAGCCACCCATCGTTGTCGTAGTCGTAGAAAGCGACGCCGCAGCCCGTGGTTTCGAGCAGGTATTTGTTCTTGTGCTCGCCGCCGTAAATGGTTTTCACATTCAGACCGGCGTGCGCGGCGACGTCTATGAAGGATGTGTCAAGCGCCGGCGTTTTTGGTACGCCGCTTTCCTCGCTGAGAAAGCCGGACACCGGGCGCGCCAGGGCGAGAACGCCGCGAAGCGGCAGCACCAGACTGGACCTGCTCAGGGACTTCAGGAACGCGCGGCGGGTGGAAGACAAAAGGGGCAATTCCTTCCTGAGTTTGGATCGTGCTACAATGCGCCGCTACTTTTATAGTGAACGCCTTCGGCCTTTTGCAAGTTGCGAGAACATCCCGGCGCACTGCGTCGCTCCCGAAGCCTGCTCTGCTGATTGCCGCGCTGGTCGCGGCATTTGCGCTGCCTGCCCGCGCCGGCGAAACCGGAGCACCCGAACTTTCCCGCAGCGCCCGGCCTTGGGAATTTTTCTGCGCAACCGGCCAGCGGGCGGGCCTCTTCGGAAACGAAAGCGGGAACCTGGAGGCATGGGCCTATCCCCTGAAGATCTTCCGCAATTTTCACATTCGCTTTCTGGCTGAGGGACGCGCCATTCCCGCCGAAGGCCTCGCTCGCACGGTCACCGTTCGCCCGGAATCGAGCGGCATTCTTTATGTTGGCGACACTTTCTCGGTGAAAGAGAAGCTGCTCGTACCCGTGACTGATCCGGGGGCGATCATTGTTTTCGAAGTCGAGACCGCTCATCCTCTGGAAATCGAAGCCGTCTTTGAACGCGACTTTCAGTTGGAGTGGCCGGCCGGGCTGGGCGGCACGTACGTCAACTGGGACCCGGCGCTTAAGGCCTTCTACTTCGGCGAGGAGCAGAAGAAGTATGCGGCCTTGCTGGGCTCGCCGACCGCCCTGGCCGCCAGCGTCGAGTATCAGACCAACTACTCCGAGTCGCGCGAGAACTCGCTGCGGCTGGGCATCACCGCGCGAGGGAAAGAGACCAGGCTCATCGTGCTCGCGGCGTCGGTTAACGGGCGCGCAGAAGCGGAGAGCATCTACAAGCGTCTGACCGCCGGCTACGCTACAGCCGAAGAGAACTCCACCCGGTACTACCGCGATTACCTTTCCCGCACCGTCAGCCTCGACTTGCCCGACCAGCAATTGCAGAAGGCCTACGACTGGGCGCGAATCAGCGTGATTCAGGGTCTGGTTACCAATCCTTATCTCGGAACTGGGCTGGTTGCGGGCTATCGCACTTCAGGAACAAGCCAGAGGCCCGGGTTTGCGTGGTACTTCGGGCGGGACTCGTTCTGGACGGACCTGGCGCTGGATGCGGAGGGCGACTTCACTACCAGCCGCACGGCGCTGGAGTTTATTTCGAAATATCAGCGTGCAGACGGAAAGATTCCGCACGAAGTTTCCCAGGGCGCAAACTTTGTGAATTGGTTCACGGATTTTCCCTATCCCTACGCGTCGGCCGACGCGACGCCACTCTACATCATCGCTGCCAATGACTACGTCAGCGGGAGTGGCGACGCCTCATTCGCCAGCGATAAATGGGACAGCCTGTGGAAGGCCTATCAGTTCCTGCACTCGACCTATGACGCGCAAAGGCTGCCGCAGAATTTCGGGATCGGCCATGGCTGGGTAGAAGGCGGGCCGCTCCTCCCCGTGCGGACCGAACTCTATCAGAGCGGGCTGGGCGCGCAGGCCTTGTCAGCGCTTTCCAATCTGGCACGGTTTGCTGGAAAAGCGGATATAAGCAAACAGCTTGCCGAGGAGTTCGCACGCCAGAAGCAGCTGGTGGACCAGGCATTCTGGTCGGAGGAATCCAGCTCCTACGCTTTCGCGCTGGATACGAACGGCAAGCAGATGATTGAACCCAGCGTGCTCGCGACCGTGCCCATGTGGTTCGGCCTGCTCGATGAAAAGAAAGCCGGCGCAATGCTTTCGCAGTTGGCCGGGCCGGAGCATCAAACCGACTGGGGAATGCGGATCATTTCATCGCGCTCACCGCGGTACGACGCCGGCGGTTATCACTACGGCTCAGTGTGGCCTTTGTTCACCGGCTGGGCGTCGGTGGGCGAGTACCGCTATCATCGGGCGCTCCCGGCATACTCGAATCTTCGGGCCAACGCGCTGCTGGCGCTGGACGGATCGCTGGGCCATGTCACTGAAGTACTTTCCGGCGACTACTATCAGGGACTTTCGACCAGCTCCCCCCACCAGATCTGGTCGGCAGCCATGGTCATCAGCCCGCTGCTGCGGGGGCTGCTGGGAATCGAAACTGATGCTGCGGCGCGGCGAATTCTTATTGCGCCGCACATTCCGGCCGGCTGGACCTCCCTGGCGGCGCGTCTTGTACGCGTTGGAGACCAGACCCTGGATTTGAGCTATCACAAGACGAGCAACGAAATCACGCTGGACGTCGAGGCCAGCGGCCAGCTGGAGCTGGAATTTTCTCCTGCGATCAGTCTGCGTACGGAAGTCACCGGCGCGGAGACAAACGGACGCCGCGCTCCCTTTCGGCTTCAGGAGACCGAATTCGACAAGCACCCGTCTGTGCGTTTGTCGTTGAACAAAGGGAAGAACACGCTGCACATTCGGCTGCGTAATGATTTCGGAATCGCCTACGCAGATTCGCTGCCGGCGCTGGGCGGCGCCAGTCGTGGTCTTCGCGTACTCTCGGAGTCGTGGACGCCGGCCCGGGATGCGCTCACCTTGGAAGTTGCCGGTGCGGCTGGTCACATCTACCGATTGGCGGTGTGGGGACCCGAGCAGGTGAACTCGGTGGAAGGCGCCGAACTGAAAGAAGGCGTCCTAAGCGCCCAGATCGCAGCCAGTTCTTCTGATCCTTATCCCCGTCAAAAGATCACCATTCATTTCGTAACCCAAGCTGGGAGGAAGCAGTGATGATGAAAGCCAGACCCAATCCTTTGCCGATCCATCTTTTTTTGTGCCTCAGCTTCCTTGTATTGGGAATCTGTCTCCCTCCGTCGGGCGCAGTGGCGCAAACCGCCAAGGTTGACTCCGAAGGCCACCAGTGGTGGCAGCACGCCGTGTTTTATGAAATCTACCCGCGTAGTTTCGCGGACAGCAATAACGACGGCATTGGCGATCTCAAGGGCATCACCGCCAAGCTCGGCTATTTGAGGTCCCTGGGCGTGGACGCGATCTGGATCACTCCCTGCTATCCCTCGCCGCAAGTGGACTTCGGCTATGACGTTTCCGACTACGAAAACATTGATCCCATGTACGGCACACTCAATGATTTCGACCGGCTGGAGAGGGAGGCCGGAAAACGCGGCATCCGCATCATCATGGATTTCGTAATGAACCACAGCTCCGACCAGCACCCGTGGTTCAAGGAATCGCGCTCGTCGCGCAACAATCCCAGGCGCGACTGGTACGTGTGGCGCGATGGCAAGGGCAAGGACCAGCCGCCCAATAACTGGATCTCCAATTTCGGAGGCCCGGCATGGAAATTCGATCCCACCACCGGCCAGTGGTACTACCACTACTTTTATGCCGAACAACCGGACTTGAACTGGCGCAACCCCGACGTGGAAAAAGCCATGTTCGACGTCACCCGGTGGTGGTACAAGCGCGGCGTGGCCGGTTTCCGGCTGGACGCGGTCGACACCCTCTTCGAAGACCCGGATCTTCGCGACAATCCTGTCTTGCCGGGCAAAAACCGCTACGGCGATCCCAACATGGACAACGTCTACAACACCAAGCTGCCGGAGGTCCACGAAGTGCTGCAGAAACTGCGGCAGGTGGCGGACGAACACAATGCGGTCCTGATCGGCGAAACCTGGACCAAGGACCTGGAGGAGCTGAAGAGCTACTACGGTGGGCACAGCAAAGAGCTGCAGATGCCGATGGACTTTCTGTTTACCCGTGTGGATAAGCTGTCCGCGCCGGAATTTCGCAAACAGATTGCAGGTGTTGATGCTGCCGGCTGGCCGGTGTACGTGCTCAGCAATCATGACATTACGCGGTCCTACGTGCGCTATGGCGACGGCGAGCACAACGACGCGATCGCCAAGCTTATGGCCGCGCTCTATCTCACCCTGCGCGGCACGCCCATCATGTATTACGGCGAAGAGATCGGGATGACCAACAACGATCCCAAGCGCAAGGAGGACGTCAAAGATCCTGTCGGCCGCGTGGGCTGGCCTGAGGACAAAGGCCGTGACGGCGAGCGCACACCCATGCAATGGAATGGCGAGCTCAACGCCGGATTCAGCAGGACCGCGCCCTGGCTGCCTGTGCCCGACAGCTACAAAACCCACAATGTCGCCGCCGAACTGAAAAATCCGGACTCGATCTTGAACTTCTACAAGCGGCTGCTGGCCTTACGTCACCAGGAAGCGACGCTGCTGGAAGGCGAGTATGTCCCCTTGAACGAAGATGACCCCAATGTGCTGGCCTATCTCCGCCGCTACAAAGACGAGGCCATGCTGGTGGTGCTGAACATGTCAGGCAGCGAGCAGAAGGTCAGCTTCGATCTCGGGAGGAAAGGGTTCTCAGGCCCCAGCGCGGCCACGATGCTGACGACGCTGAAGTCACACCCGCCGGCGGCAGACTTGTCGGCGCTCTCTCTGGGGCCATTTGACGTATATGTGGCGAAGGTCCGGAAATAGCTGTTCGGTTAGGAAACCCGGCTTCGACGGGGAGCGGTGGACTCACTGCGGACCAATACGCAGTGGCGCAACATAAGCTAACCCGGCGCGTGAGCGCCGGGCAATAAGTCGGGCCTTGGCTCAAAATTGAAGCGCGGCGGATTTCACTCGATAGCAGGGACCCAGCCGTGATCAGTCTTGGTCAGCGCGACCGCCACTTTTGTAGGGGCC
>Ga0070741_10008242_pt1 | contig 21035 bp, 15 predicted proteins | sample Coa_R1_4_FD_66440 | JGI IMG/M metagenome (GOLD analysis project Ga0070741, IMG submission 66440) | Surface soil microbial communities from Centralia Pennsylvania, which are recovering from an underground coalmine fire - Coalmine... | ecosystem: Environmental > Terrestrial > Soil > Unclassified ...
TCCGGTGTTGCGCAAGGCTCGTCAGTGATCACAATCACCAGGACTGAGAAGAACTATTGGTTTTCCTTTGTGTGCCTTCGTGTCCTTCATGGTTGGCATCTCCTTACGGGAGCGACGCGAAGGTACGCGAAGGAAAGTAATTAGGCGCGAAAGCCGTTTCGTTCCTCAGGTATATTGAATTCTGGCTCGATGACTCGCCTCGACATCCTTGCTGTGGCCGCGCATCGCGACGATGCGGAGCAGACCTGCGGCGGAACCCTGCTGAAAATGGCAGAGCGCGGCCACCGCACGGGAATTCTCGACCTGACGCGGGGAGAAATGGGCACGCGTGGAACAGCCGAAGAGCGCGCGCGCGAAGCTGCTGAGGCGGCCCGCATCCTGCGGGTAACGTGGCGGGAGGCGCTCGACATTCCCGACGGAAGAGTCGAGAACACCTGGGAAAACCGTTTAAAAGTCGCCCGCGTCATCCGGCAGACGCGCCCGCGTGTGGTGGTTCTTCCCTACTGGCAGGGCCGGCATCCCGACCACTACACGGCCTCGCAGCTGGGATACGAAGCGTGCTTTCTGGCCGGGCTGGCGAAGCTCGATGTGGAGCGAGCCCTCAGCCATCAGCACTCGGCCTTCAGCCAGGTGGCGTCCGCGGTGGCGAGCGTGGTGGCCGGAGAAAAGCAGGAACAGGAGAAACTGTCGGCCCACCGGCCCTTCAAGATTGTTTATGCGACTTTGTATTACGACATTCGTCCCAGCTTCGTGGTGGACATCACAGATCAATTCGAGGCACGGTTCGAATCGCTGATGGCGTACAAGTCGCAATTCAGCGATCAGCAAGCGGGCGCCGGCATCTTCCCTGCGCGCGAGGAGATCCGCGCCCGCATCGAAGCCATGGCCCGCTACTACGGAATGTTGGCCGGTGTGACTTATGCCGAACCATTTCTGCAGAAAGAAGTCGGGCTGGCAGAGGATTTAACGGCAATTCCCGTCAAATCGATCTGAAGCGCTTCCGGAAAAAATCAAAAGCCCCGTCCGTGGGGACGGGGCTGAACTAGAGCGACAGTCTTCTACTCCGCTTTCATGCCCATTTCCTGAATCATCTTCTTCTGCTCGGCGGTCCATGTTCCTGACATGTCGCCGTGCTGCATGAGGAGTTTCTTGTTGGCGTACATCTCTTTGGTGGTGTGGAACTCTTTAACATTGGCCTGATGGCCTGAGAGATCCCACTCGCCTACGCCGGCATCGTGATACTTGAAAACGACGTTCTGCAGATAGGTGATCTTGTTGCCCCACAGGTCCATGGCCGGGACAACATGCAACGGCTTGCCGTCTTTGTCGCGCTGCATGACACCCTTTTCCTCCAGGATGCCGGGAATGGTGAGCGTGTAGGTGTTCTTGTCGGGGGAGACCCTGAAGTCAATCGTTACCGTTTTCGTCCCCACGATATGCGGGGGGTTCCAGCCGAACATGAACGACAGCATTTCGGTAAAAGCATCGATCTGTTCCTTAGTGTCGGCCTTATCGAAATAGGCTGTGCCCTGGACCTTGCTGGCATCGTGATCAATCAGGTCACCGATGACCACCGCCTTGAATCCGCTCATGTCCACCTTGCCGTAGTGGCCGTGCTTGATGTAAGTGAAATCGGCAGCGTCGCAGCTTCCATGGTCGGGATGCCCATTGGAGCGGCACGGACACGCAAACGCCGTGCACTGGCATTCGGTCATGCTGATGCCCTGCACGTCGAAGTCGGGAACATCTTTGGGAAGGGGCTTGGCCTGATCGGCTGCCAGCGCAACCCACGGAAGCGCCAGAACGCACGCTAGCAGGCTTGCCAATCGTACTGTCCTCATGAATTGTCCTCCTGGGTATAGACTGACAATGCGGTAATTCTACTTCCGGCAGAAACTCTGTTCAAGGCGAACCGCGGTCTAGGCGGTCGCCTGTCTTTGTTCAATCGGTATCCGCGACACATTCTGGCTCAACCAGTCACGGAAGCTTTGCAGCTCGGGATTAACGCTGCGCGAGAACTCAATGCTCCGCGCGGCGCAAAACTCGTCGCTGAAATCACGGAAGAACTGGAACATGTTACCCAGATCCTCCGCGCCGGGAAAGCCCAGGGTGCGGTAAATCTCGGGTGGCACGTAGTTGTAGCGGACTTCCTCGCCGATGGCATCTCCCAGGGCCGCGGCCATTTCCGCGCCGGTGAGATGGTCGCCGGCGACGCCCACAGTCTTACCGATCAAATCGCGGCGCTTGAGGATTCCGAAGGAGCACTTTCCGATGTCCTCGGCTGCGATGATGGCCATCTTCTTGCCCGCCATTGGCAGCGTGAACGAAAGCCGGGCGTCGGCGTCGCGTTTCGGCCCCATGCCGAAATTGATGAGATTGTCGTAGTAGAACGACGTCAGCAGCAAGGTGGAAGGAAGCTTCTTGAAGTCCTCGTCGGCCTCGGCCTTGGAGTCGAGGTGCGGGACTTTGTATTTGCCCTGCAGCGTGGGCATACGATTGTCGTCGAGCGGCACCCACTTGCGGGTATCTTCGAGCGTGGACCAGATCACATGCTCAACCCCAGCGTCCTTCGCGGCTTGTGCCAACGACCTTGCCTGTGCGGTTTCTTTGTCCGGCGAGAAATGGTCCCAGAAGAAGGTGACACAGAAAGCGCCGTAGGCGCCGTCAAAGGCGCGCTTCAGGCTTTCAAGGTCGTCCACATTGGCTTCCACCACTTCGGCCCCGAGCCGGGCCAGCGCCTTGGCCTTCTCCGAATTGGCGTCCCGGGTGAGCGCGCGGGCAGCGTATTCGCCGCTGCTGTCGGAGCAGATGGCGCGGACCAGACCGCCGCCTTGCGACCCAGTTGCGCCTGCAACCGCAATGATCTTTTTGCTGGGCATAACTCCTCCTGTGGCGTGGGCTTTTACTCCTTGACTGCGACCGCCAAACCGTCCCTGAGGGGCAGGATGGTTGCGAACAGGCCGGAGGAATTGTACAGCAGCCGGTTGAATTCCTGAATGGCGCGAGTCGAATCATCCACCGGGGCCCGCTCCGCCACCCGGCCGCTCCACAGCACGTTATCGGCGACCAGCAGCCCGCCTCTGCGCAGACGTGGGAGCGCGAGGCGCAGTGCACGCGGGTAGTCTTCCTTATCTATGTCGCAGAAGATGATGTCGAACTCCTGCTTCTGCTCGGAGAGGATCTCCAGCGCGTCGCCGACTCTGATCTTGATCCGGCCCGCAACTCCGGCGCGCTCGAAATAACCACGCGCCTCATCGGCATTCCGGCGATTGCTGTCGGTGTAAACCACGCTTCCGCCCTCACCTACCGCGCGCGCCCACCAGATCGTGGAATATCCGATCGCTGAACCGAGTTCAAGGACCGTCCTGGCGCCGGAGATTGACGCCAGCAGGTAAAGCACGCGTCCAACCGCAGGACCGACGATCGGGATGTCGCGCTTGATGGACTCAGCCTCCATTTCTGCAAGCACCTGGTCGCTTGGCGGAAGCACAGAGTAAAGATAGCTTTCTACAGGTTCGGCCGTGATGCTGTATGTGAGCCAATCCGGCTTCTTGGGGTCAGGCATGGATGTGGTCCTTACACGCCTTGAGATCGGTAGCGTTTACGCAATGGTTTGTCCTGGCTTCATCTCAACGACCTCCACTCCCTTCACCAGCTTGCTCAGCTCGCTGGGACGGCCCGTGAGCACGGGAAATGTCCCGAAATGCATGGGTATCACCGTGCCCGGCTTCAGCAGATTACAGGCGTAGGCCGCCTCGCGAGGGCTCATGGTGTAGTGATCGCCGATCGGAAGCATTGCAATCTGGGGCGCGTACAAGTCGCGGATGATGGCCATATCGCCGAACACGTTGGTGTCGCCTGCGTGATAGATCTTGACCCCATTGTCGAACTCCACCACGTAACCGCAGGCCTCGCCTCCATAGACGTACTCGTCGCCGTCCTGAATTCCACAGGAATGGTCGGCGTGCACCATGGTGACTTTGATGTCTTCGACCTGCTGCGTTCCGCCCTTGTTCATCTCTGAGGTTTCTTCTATGCCTTTCTTGCGCAGCCAGCCGCAGAGTTCGGGAATGCCGACGATCCTGGGATTGTGCTTCTTGGCGATCGCGACGGCATCGCCGATGTGGTCGCCATGGCCGTGGGTGATCAGCATGACGTCCAGCTTCTTCACGTCCTTTTCACTCTCGGGACACGCCGGGTTGCCCATCACCCAGGGATCAATCAGGACGATCTTGCCTTTTGGAGTTTGAATGCGGAAGGTGGCGTGTCCCAGCCACGTGATTTTGATTCCGTCGAGTTTCATAGATAACTGTTGACTCCTGACTTCCAGCTCCTGGCTCTGTGATACTGTCCGACATTGTATTGAGGGGTTGGGTCTGCTTCAACGAGCCCCAATTTGAATCATGGAGATATTCTGGCGGGAGTCACGCGGAGTAGGCCTGCCAGAACACTTCGCGGAACCGTTTCATCTCCTGGTCTGTGCCGATGGTGACGCGGAGCATCTGGTTGAGAGGTGGAAACGGGCGTCCCACGGCCACGCCGCGCCGGAGCATTTCTTTGCCAAACTCACGCACGTCGCGGCCGATGTCCATCATCACAAAATTGGCGTGCGGTTCGAGGTAGCGGATCCCCTTTCCCCGCAGCCAATCGCAGAGCTCGCCACGAATGCGCGCAACCTCGGCGCGGCGCTGCGAGACTATGGTGTCTCGGTCGGCGAGGGCGGCCATGGCTGCTCGCAGCCCGAGCACGGGGATCACATTGTCGAGAAATGGGCGGATGGCCCTGATCAGGTCTGGGCGGGCACAGCCAAACCCCGCGCGGGCGCCTGCCATGCCGTAAATCTTCGAAAAGGTCCGTGCCACGATGACGCTGCGCTCTTCCCCCACAAATCTCATCGCGCTCTCAATTGTTTCCGGTTGCGCATAGTGAAAGTAGGCTTCGTCTACCAGTAATACCGTGTTTGGCGGCAGGTTTGAGACCAGCCATGAGATGTCGTCTTTGGGGGTGAGCGAGGCTGTTGGATTATTGGGATTGCACAGGTAAATCAAGCCCCCGCCGGCCTTGGCAGCCTCTTCTGCCAGCTTCTTGACTGGAAATCCCCAGGTTTCCGTCAGCGGGACCTGCACCAGTTTTCTTCCCAGGCGTTGCGCGAGTTCCACCGGAATGTCGTAAGTGGGACTGGCTGTGATCAAGGGCTGCGAGGCGGACGTAAACGCGAAGATTGCGGCATCAATGATCTCCGTGGAGCCTACGCCGAATACCACCTGGCCGGAGCTGAGACCTTCGCTGCGCGCGATTGCATCGGTGAACGCGGCGAACTCGTCGAAGTGATAGCGCGCAGTTGCTGCAGCGCCGTCCACGATGGCCTTGATGGCGGAGGGGGGCGGGCCGGCCGGGTTCTCGTTCGAGTCCAGCCACACTACATTGCCGGGCACGACGCTGTCACCGCGGGCGCGTCGCGCCAGGAAGGCTTCGCCGGCAAACTGGCCCACAACGGCCAGACAGCCCAGATCACGCATCAGACGGCGGCGAGTCAGCATCATCGTTCACCTCACCTGGGGATTTCTTACGCCATTCGCAGTTCACCCGGGATGGAACCGCATCAGGGTAATGGACGGAATACCAATGCCACAAGCGGAATGCGATCAGCGGAAGCGACGAATGAACAGCGAGTGCCGCTCGGAGCGATAGAAACCGATCACGTAAATGACGGGCTTCCCTTTGGACGAATAGATGACCTGACGAATCCGCAAAACCGGCGCGCCACGCGGCACCTCGAGCAATTGCGCCACCCGCGCGTCGGCGGCGGTTGCGTCCACTTCTTCGTCCGCGTAGGTGAGGTCAACGCCGTAATCGTGTTCCAAGGTGGCGAACAAGGAAAGGCGGGCGAGCGGGGCCTTTACCAACTCGGAGAACTGGTCGGCCGGAAGATAGCAGTTCTCCAGCGCAAACGGTTCGTCCTCCGTGTGCCGGACCCGCTCAATTCTTACCATGCTGCTGGCGGCCGGGAGAATCAGCCGCGCCGCAATCTCGGGCTCGTTTTCGATAATCTTGGCGGTCACCACCCGCGAGCAGGGAGTCAAGCCCCGGCTCGACATCTGCTCGGTGTAGCTCATCAGCTTGTTGAAATGAATTCGCGGAGGAGCGACAAAGGTCCCGGCGCCACGGCGGCGCTCCACAATGCCCTCGCGCTCCAGACCTGCCAGCGCGTGGCGTGCCGTCATCAGACTCACCTGATGAATGCGGGCAAGTTCGCGCTCGGAGGTCACTGCGTCTCCGGGCTTCAGCTGCCCGCTCTGAATACGCTCGCGGATTGCGGACTGAATCCTCTGATAGGCCGGAGTCCCGTTTTGCCCCACGCTCGGCATGCTTTCCTCGATTTGACTATAGAGAACTCATGAAAGCAGTGTAACCCGGCACCCCTCTGCTATATAGCTCACAGGCTGATAAAAGTAAAGCCCTTTCTCCCGCAGCGAACTTGCACCGTGGACTCGATGGGGCATCGCCGCCTTGTCGCAAGTAATAGCGGTACGGTTGCGCAATAAGCAAATGGCATACCCTCTCCTTCCAAGCAACAAACCGTGCGGTCAAGTCAGGGCATTCACTGCCCGAATCCCAGGCGGCCAAGAACGTTCCAGCATCACCATGGTCGCCATTCTGCTATATAGCAACATCGGCCCGATGGGACGCAAGCATGCCGAGGAACCACGGTCTCCTGAAGCCTTGCTTTGTCGTTCCCCCGTCAGGCGCAGTTCTGTATCTGACCTTTCGCCACCGGGGGTGGCCCTTCATTGCGCCGATAACAAGCTTCCAACGCCGTGTGCGCCGCGCCCAGCACAGGCGCGTCTTCATTCAGCACCACGAAGATCGGAATCTTGGCCAGTTGGGTGCTCAGGTTTTGCTTGTCGCTGAAGGCGCGCACGAAGGTTCCGTCCTTGAGTTTGGGAAGAATTTTGAGCGCGATGCCACCGGCTACATACACGCCGCCGAACGGAAGAATGCGCAGCGCCATATTGCCGGCTTCAGCGCCGTAAGCTTCGGTCCAGAGCTGTAGGGTTTCTACGCATGCACGGCACTCTCCGGCCAGGCCCTGCTGCGTGATTCGGGCGGCGGCATCCACGTCAGCATCGTCGAACCAGGCGTGCCGGGCCTGGGGAAAAATGACCTCGTGAATGAGACGGAAACCGCGGCCAGAGACGATCTCCTCGACACAAACATGATGCATGCGCCCCCGCAAGGCCTGCACCAGCTGGAATTCGCGGTCGCTGCGGGGGGCAAAATCGCTTAGCCCGGCCTCTGAGGGAGAAACGCGATAGCCATTTTCGTCCCAGAAGAGAATGGCTTCGCCCAGTCCCGTTCCGGCGGCGATCAGCGCCTTGGCAGCGCCATGCTGGGGGACGCCCTGATTGAGCGGCAGGACGTCCTCCGGTTGCAGGTGGGCCAGACTGGACGCAGTGGCCACCAGATCGTTGAGCAGTACGATGCGCTCGGGAGAGAGATCAAGCAGTCTGCCGAAGTCAATGGACTGGACGTTCCAGGGCAGATTGTTGCTGACAACCTGCCCCTCAACGATAGTGCCCGCGATGCCGAATGCAGCGGCAAGAAGAACACCGTTCCTGAGCTCAAAACCTTGCCGCTGCGCATGCGCCCGAAAGTCTTCGAGCAAGTTGTCCACGCTGGTAAAGTTCCGGGTGTGAGCGCTGAAGCGGCAGACCTGCCGCAGAGCGGAGTTCTCGATAGAAAGCAGCGCCAGGGTACACTTGGTGCCTCCAATGTCCCCCGCGAGAATGACTGGACCTTGGCAACGCGACACGCATTCCCTCTTGACAGCAGAATCCGGCAGCCACCAATATTAATTCGTTTTAATAGGGGGCTTCAATGCAATTAAACCTGGCCCGTGCGCACACTACTCGTTTCCTGATCTTCTTTGGCCGGAACTTCCCTGCTCTCCTGCTGGCGTGCATGGCCGCTCTTGTAAGCGGCGCATCTGCGCCACGCGCGCCGGAAACGTCTCGATATGCCCTTCAACACGACTGGGCAATCCAGTCTTCCTGCGAAGTCAAGGCAGACGGCCCCGAAATATCAACTGCAGGCTTCTCGACCAAGGGCTGGCATCGCACCGACGCGCCGGCGACGGTCGTAGCCGCACTGATCGCAGACAAGACCCTACCGGATCCATTTTACGGGATGAACCTGAAATCCTTTCCGGGAATGAACTATTCGTCCAACGATCTTTTCGCTAATCAGTCTATGCCAGAGGGGAGTCCTTTCCGTTGCTCGTGGTGGTTTCGCACCGAGTTCAGCGTTCCGGCCGCGGAGCAGCGCAGAGCGAAGTGGTTGCACTTCGATGGGTTGAACTACCGGGCCAACATCTGGTTGAACGGACAACAAATCGCCAATGCCCGCGATGTCGCCGGCACCTTTCGGATTTTTGAATTTGATGTTACCAAGCAGACGCACGCCGGAAAGCCAAACGCTCTCGCGGTCGAGGTCTTTGCGCCTGACAAAGGAGACCTTGGAATTACCTGGGTTGACTGGAACCCCACCCCACCGGACAAGGATATGGGGCTGTGGAAGGATGTTTATCTCACCACCAGCGGCGACCTGGCGCTACGCGCTCCGTTCGTCTCGGCTAAACTCGGCAGCGACTATTCCACGGCCGCGCTCACCATCAGCGCGGACCTGCGGAATGTTTCCGGGCATAACGCGAAGGCAGTTCTAAAAGCCGGCGTCGAGGGAATTCATATCTCCCAACCGGTTCAGCTGGCGCCGGGTGAGTCGAAAACCTTCACCTTCTCTCCTGAGAAATTTCCGCAATTGAACCTCAATCATCCGCGCCTGTGGTGGCCGTACCAGATGGGCAATCCGGAGATGTATACCGCGAACCTGACGGTCGAGAGCGCTGGTCACGTTTCCGACTCTGCGACTGTCCACTTCGGCATCCGGGAGGTGACCTCGGAACTCACGCCCGAAGGGCACCGCCTGTTCAAGATCAACGGCCGAAAGGTGCTCATTCGCGGCGCCGCCTGGGCGCCTGACATGTTTTTGCGCTGGTCCCAGGAGCAGGCCGCCGCTTCCCTCGACTACGTGCGGGCCATGAATCTGAACGCCATCCGTTTCGAAGGTCGCATGGAACGCGACGAATATTTCGACATGGCCGACCGCCAGGGAATCCTCATCATGCCCGGCTGGACGTGTTGCGACGCGTGGGAGAAATGGGGACAGTGGACGGACGAGCAGATGACTATCGCCGCTGCTTCTCTCGCCGACCAGATCACGCGTCTGCGCAACCATCCCAGCGTCTTCGTCTGGCTTTACGGCAGCGACAATCCTCCGCCACCCAACGTCGAGAACATGTATCTGCAGATTTTGAAGGACAAGAACTGGCCGAATCCATCCCTGTCCTCGGCGTCTGAAACCCCGACCGCGGTGACCGGCAAGTCGGGGGTGAAGATGACTGGTCCCTATGAATACGTGCCGCCGAACTACTGGCTCACCGATACGACCGCGGGCGGCGCGTACGGCTATAACACCGAAACCAGCCCCGGGCCGGTGATTCCTACACTCGAAAGCCTGAAGAAATTCATCCCCCCGGACCACCTGTGGCCGATTGATGAGTACTGGAACTACCATGCAGGTCTGGAACGCTTCACCAACATTGACCGGTTCAGGAACGCCATGGAACAGCGCTACGGAAGGGCCGCTGATCTCGAAGACTTCCTTCGCAAATCGCAGGCCATGAACTATGAAGCCGAGCGCGCCATGTTCGAGGCCTACGGCCGCAACAAGTATGTCTCGACGGGCGTGATCCAGTGGATGCTGAATAACGCCTGGCCGTCGCTGATCTGGCACTTGTATGACTACTATCTGGTTCCGTCGGGCGCGTACTTCGGCACCAGGAAAGCCTGCGAGCCGTTGCACGTGCAATACTCCTACGACGACAACTCGGTGGCAGTGGTGAATGGCTATCAGCAAGGTTTCTCCGGCCTGAGTGTAAAAGCGACAATCTACGACATTGACGCCCGTGTAAAAGGCTCTCAGGATACGACTCTCGATGTTCCTGCGGACAGCAGCGTGCGGGCCTTCCCCCTTCCCGCGGTCGAGAACATCTCCACGACTTATTTTCTGAAGCTAGAGCTGCGCCAGTCCGGGAAGCTGCTCAGTGACAACTTCTATTGGCTTTCCACCAAGCCCGACGTGCTGGACTGGGGAAACAAGCTGGACACGGTTTACACGCCGCAGAGCGCGTACGCGGACCTGAGTGGCCTGAACAGTCTGAAGCCGGTGAAACTGGCGTTGCGTTCGACGCTATCAGCCGACGGAGGGGATCGTGTAATCCACGCGGTCATTCAGAACTCGAGCTCCACTCCGGCGTTCATGGTCCGCCTGCGGCTGGCGCATAAGAGCGGGGACGATGTGGTCCCGATTTTCTGGGATGATAACTACTTCTCGTTGCTGGCGGGCGAAGAGCGCGAGGTAAGCGCGCGGTTTGCTGCGGCGAAAGCTGCTGACGGGCTGACATTGCAGCTCCAGGGATGGAACGTGAGCCCGGACAGTGTTGTCCTGAAATAGACTCCGGAGGCACGGGCCTCCTCGCTCATGCCGGCTGGAGCTGATAACGACCGGGGTGATGACGCCCGGCGCTCACTGGAACTATGTGGCCGCGACGCCCTTCGCCCGGGATCGGGCCTGGGAACGGCGGCCTGGGAGGTTTTATGCGCACCGCAATCGCTGCTTTCATCCTGATCCTCGCTACTTCTTTGGTCTGGCCTCAGACCAAACTGTCCGTGCGCTGGGAAGAGCTGACCGCAGAGGATTTCCGCGCCGCGATCCAGCACTCGCAAGGCATGTGTCTGCTGCCGTTCGGAATCCTGGAGAAACACGGCCCGCACCTGCCGCTGGGGACCGATCTTCTTGACGTCCGCCACGCCACGCTCGCTGCTGCGGGCCAGGAATTCGCCATCGTGTTCCCTGAGTATTACTTCGGCCAGATTTTTGAAGCCAAACACGAGCCCGGCACGATGGCCTACAGCGCGGGCCTGCAGCTGCAACTCCTGCAGGAGACAACCGACGAGATGTCGCGCAACGGCTGTAAGAAGATCATCATCGTGAACGGTCACGGGGGAAACGAGCACCTGCTTCCGTTCTTTGCCCAGGCACAGCTGGAGCGGCAGCGCGATTATGTGGTCTACATCTTCGGGCTGCCGGACCGGCCAACCGGCGGCCCTCCCAAGAAGACAACGCTGGACATGCACGCGGGCGAATCGGAGACCTCGACCATGCTGGTTACCCGGCCGGACCTCGTGCATCTAGACCGGGCGGGAAAGGAATCCGGCGCCGACCAAAAGCGGTTGACCCTGCCGGGGACTCTCTACACCGGCATCTGGTGGTATGCCAGCTTCCCCGATCACTACTCCGGTGATGGTTCCGCCGCGACCAAGGCGCTTGGCGAGTTCGACATGAATGCCTGGATTGCGGCCATTGCGCAGGCGATTCGCGCGGTAAAAGCAGATAACAAGGCCCTGCAACTGCAAAACGAGTTCTTCGAAAAAACCAGACGCCCGATGGACACGCCCCAGTAGAATATTTGCGCAACCGGGAGCATGGCCCGGCTCGATCGGCCAGTGCTCCACGCGAGAAACGAGCGACAATGGTCACGATCCGCGATGTTGCCAAGAAGAGCGGGTTTTCGTCGAGCACCGTCTCCATTGTTCTGAACAACGCGCCCCTGGCGCGTTACATTCCCGCGGCCACCAAGCAGAAGATTGAAACCGCAGCCAAGCAACTCGGCTATCGCCCAAACCTGTTTGCCCGCTCGCTGCGCAACCGGCGCAGTCACGCCGTCGGGGTCATGGTCTTCGACATGAGCGATCCCTTCTGCATCCCGGTCTTGCGCGGCATCGAGAATGCGCTCTATCAGGCTTCCTACCTCCCCATTTTTTCCGATGTTCACAACGAGCGAACCCGCTTCGAACGCTATCTGGAGATGCTGCTCGACCGGCGGGTCGAGGGATTGATCGTGGTCGCCAACTGGTTGTTTGTCAACATTGATGTGCTGAGCGACCTGGAGAAGAGCCGGATTCCTACGGCCGTGATCGGCCGCGAGCTGAAAACCGATTCCATCAGCTCGATCATGGTGGACAACGAGCTCGGCGCTTACTCCGCCATCGAACATCTGCACTCGCTGGGCCATCGCAGGATTGCTGTCATCCGCGGGCCCAAGACCCTGGGTGACAGCGCGCCACGCTGGCGTGGGATTCGATCCTTTGCCCAGGCGAACGGGCTTACGCTCGACCCTGCCCTGATCATGGATTTGCCCGAGTCGAGTGATCCCACCTCCAGCTTCGAGGCGGGCTTTGAGCTCACCGAAGAATTGATCCGCAGGCGCCGGCCCTTCACCGCACTGATGGCCTTCGACGACCTGACTGCGTTCGGGGCAATACGGGCCCTCGCCAAGGCCGGCCTGGGGGTTCCCGAGACCTGTTCGGTGGTCGGCTTCGACGATGTCGCCGCTTCCAGCCTGTACACACCTCCGCTCACGACCGTGCGCCAGCCCATGGAGATCATGGGGAACATGGCTGTCGGGGCAGTGCTGGACGGAATCAGCGCGGTCCTGGAGAAGCACAAACCCGCCGTCGTACACCGCAAGGTGGCGCCTGAATTTGTAGTGCGCGGATCCACGCGAAAGCCCTGAGAAATCTCAAACCGGACTGCTCTGGTCCTGCAACACAACCCGGCCGGCATCTCATAGCCGGCACGAGCGAGGCTCGTTCCGACGCGGACAACCGCATCGTAACCGGATTCTTATGTCCAGTTCACGGATTTTTAATGCCGCGGCAAGTACATTCAACACAGGCCCTTTTGGTTGTTGCGGGAGAGGCCGCAGCGAAGAAAGCCACCAGCATTTTGGAGCTGCTTCGGCAGATTGGAGGACCACTGATGAAGAAAGTGATTTTCTTGGCGCTCACGCTTGCGCTGACTGGCGTACCCTCTGCGCGAGCGCAGCAAAGCACGGCAAGTGTTGCCGCCGGCAGTACAAGAAGACGCGCGGCATCAAAGGCAGATTCGACGATCGCAGCGCAGCTCGACGAGCTGCGGCAGACGCTCCAGGCGCAGCAACAGCAAATCCATCAACTGAGCGAACAGATTCAGAACCGCGACCAGAGAATCGAGCAGCTCGAGCAGACATTGCAGCAGAGCCGGGCGGCAGCTTCGCAGGCCGGGTTGCGGGCGGAGGCGGCAGCGTCTCAGGCCGCATCGCAGCAGGACAGCGTGAACGCGCTGCGAAGCGACGTGGCCGACCTGAAGTCTAACACTACTAACGCCATCTTGACCCTCCAGGAAACGCAGAAGGCCGTTCAGGAAATGGGCAGCCCGCTGGCGATTCACTACAAGGGGATCACCCTCACTCCGGGCGGATTTCTGGAGGCGGCCACGGTGTGGCGCCAGCATGCTCTGGCTGCGGACATCGCCACGCCGTTTAATTCCATTCCCCTGCCGGGTGCAACCCAGACGCACATGAGCGAATTCTTCGGTTCCGGCCGCCACTCCCGCATTTCCATGCTGGCCGAGGGCAAGCTCAGCACGGCTAAACTGACCGGTTATGTGGAAGCCGACTTCCTTTCGGCCGGCATCACCTCGAACAACAACCAGAGCAACAGCTACACGCTTCGCCAGCGGCAGGCGTGGGGGCAGGCCGCGCTCAACGATGGCGTGACCTTCACCGCAGGACAGATGTGGAGCCTGGTCACGGAAACAAGGAAAGGCATGGACAATCGCACTGAAGCGCCGCCGATGACGGTTGACCCGAACTACAACGTCGGCTTCAGCTTCACACGGCAATATGGTTTTCGGGTGACCAAGAGTCTCGCCGGCAAATACTGGCTGGGATTTGCGCTGGAAAATCCGCAGGCGATATTCGCCGGAGCCGGTCAGGCAAACTTTGTGCTCGGCTCCGCAGGCACTGGCGGAGGCGCCTACAATCCCACCGCGAATTATTCCTTCAATTCGTCCCCGGACTTCATCTTCAAGGCCGCGGCCGAGCCTGGCTTCGGGCACTACGAAGTATTTGGGGTGGTGCGGCGCTTCCGCGACCGTGTGTATCCGAATGCCACTGCGACCCCGCCTTCAACGGCTGGCGCGTTCAGTTCGGCGGTCACCGCTGCCGGGATTGGCGCCAATGCGCGCGTTTCCTTGTTCAACAAGCGCCTGGATCTGGGCGCACACTTCCTCGGCGGAGATGGAATGGGGCGTTATGGAGCATCGGCCCTGCCCGACGTCACTGTCAATCCTGACGGAACCCTGGCCGCGCTCCGCAGTTATCAAGGGCTGGGCACGATCGAATACCACGGCGCCAGGCTGGATGTTTATCTGAATGGCGGCGGCGAATTTGTGGGACGGCACTCCGTACGGTTTGGAACCAAGCAGTACGGTTATGGTCTGGTGGACGCCAACAATTCCGGATGCTCATCAGAGCCGGTTCCCGGCGGCGGTGGATTCACGCCCGGGTCGCTCTCCAGCTGCTCCGCCAATACCCGCAATGTTCTGGAGGGAACCGCCGGCTTCCTCTATCGCTTCTACAAGGGTCCGAAGGGGACCGTCTCGTGGGGACCGCAATACTCCTACCTGGTTCGGAACACCTGGTCGGGTACCAACAGCGGCGCAGTCGCGGGAAACAGTTTCCTTGGCCAGCCGAGAGGTATTGAAAACATGGTTCTGACCCAGTTCCGCTATGTGCTGCCCTAGATGACAGCCAACCCGGCTTCGGTCCGCCTTGGCCGAAGCCGGAACCATTAATCGAAATGCGCGCTTAGCTGGAAGGCAACGGTAGTGTGCGTTTCGACCACTCAGACATCGTTGGCATGAACGGCAGCCGCCCCGCCCGGACGGTCCGTCCCGTCAAGGGATTCCAAAGTTCATGGAAAGACCTGACCGCAGCCGCGGGACAGTGGAAAACGCCTGTTTGTGTAAACGGTAAGAAATTCTAGGGCGAGGCGTGATCCTTGATACCTTCGCCCTCGACGATCGTCACGTATCGGTCGATCGGTAATTCGGTGAATACCTCCACTTTCCCGCTGGGCTGGGGCCATTGAATCTCCAGGCGATCAATTTTCGGGCGCGGACCGATGCCCAGCACTTCCCGCGGGTCATGCGAGGACAGGTAGCTGCCACCGCCCACATTAAGACGACTTCGTTTGAGATCGCCGGCGGTCCACGTGATGCGCGCGCCGATGGCATCCGGGTTGGCTTTTCTCCCGATGAGCCGCACGCCGAGCCAGTGATTGCCGCCCGCCGCATTGTTCTTCAACAGCACCGGAGCGCCATTGTTCACCGCGACCAGGATGTCCACCGCACCGTCATTGTTGAAGTCGCCGATGGCCATGCCGCGGGCGGCATATCGTTCCTGAAAAGCAGGACCGGCCGAAGCGCTCACGTTCTCCAAGCCTTTTCCCGTGTTGTGGAAAAGGAGAAACGGCTCTTGGTATTGCACGTGGCTGGAATGGGACTCAATCTTGTCATCGGGGTGGCCATTGGCGAGAAACAAGTCGAGGTTTCCGTCGTTGTCGTAGTCAAAGAACTTGACGCCCCAGCCGCTCATCAGACGCGTGGCACGGCTGATTCCGAACTGACCGGCCACATCGTCGAAGGTGAGATCGTGGTTGTTGCGATAAACGGAATACATCTCCTGGTCCACATTGGCGACAAAAAGGTCTTGCCAGCCGTCCTGATTGAGGTCGGCGGAGTCCACGCCCATGCCGGAACGGGCGCGCCCGTCGAGGCTGTAGGCGACGCCAGCCTCCAGACCGATGTCTTCAAACTTGCCGTTCCGGTTGCGAAACAGAAAGTTGGGGACGGTGTCGTTGGCTACGAATAGATCCATCCAGCCGTCGTTATCTATATCGGTGGCGACCACTCCCCAGGCCTTGCCGAGGGCCCTGCCGATGCCAGACTCCTCGGAGACGTCGCGGAAGGTGCCGTCACCATTGTTGTGAAACAGCCAGCTACGCGCGGGAGGGTAAACGCGGGGGATGCAATAGTAGCGCTCGCCGGTATCTTCGTTGCCGCAGAATTTGTTCTTGGACTTATCAAACTCAACAAAGCGGCAGACGAACAGGTCTAGCCTGCCGTCATTGTCGTAATCGAACCAGACGGCGCTGGAAGCCCAGCCCGGGGCGGCGACGCCGGCCTTTTCCGTGACGTCGGTGAAGGTACCGTTGCCGTTGTTGTGATAGAGAATGCTGCGGCCATACTGGGTGACGTAGAGATCGGGGAAGCCGTCGCCGTCGTAGTCGCCGACCGCCACGCCCATGCCGTAACCACCGCCGGGAACTCCGGCCTTCTCGGTGACGTCGGTGAATGTGCCGTCGCGATTGTTGCGGTAGAGGGCATTCCGCAGCGGCGGGTTGGGATCGTAAAAGTCGCACTTGCCGCTGTTGACGAGGTAAATGTCCATCCAGCCGTCGTTGTCGTAGTCGAGAAAGGCGCAGCCCGCGCCAGTGGTCTCGGGGAGATAGTATTCGGGAGAGCGGCCGTTAACGTGATGGAAGGAGATGCCCGAGTTCGACGCAGGCACGTCCTCAAATAGCGCCCGGTTGGCTGGAGCCGCGGCGCCTTGCATCCACATGTGCTGGCGCTTGCTCGCGAGACCGGGGAAGAGCGCCGGGGCAGCCAAGGCAAGATAACCCGCGCTCAAATTTCGCAGGAACATTCGCCGCGTGAGTCCGCCGGCTCCTTGCGACGAAGGTAGAGAGGCAGGTCGCTTCACTGGGACGAGGTCCCTCCATCCTGGTTGCGAAGCTGCTTTTCTGAAATCCCCAGCGGCTGCTCGCCGTAGACATTGGCGCCCGGCTGGCCCTCGGACTGCAACTCCAGCTGCCGGAATTCTGCGCGCGCTCTGGCCGCTTCGGCCTTCCCCCCCACACGCGCGTAGGCATTCCCAAGGGAGAAATATATCTACCCGCACAATTTTCTCATAGGGCTTCAGCCCTTACCGTTGTCCTCCCTTCGGACGCGGGCGGTTCGGTGACGGCGCGTTCGGGCTGGAGATTTCGTCTTTCGGCCCGTAAATCCTTTGGAATGATGGTGGCCAGGGACGGAGTTGAACCGCCGACGCCAGCCTTTTCAGCACAACCAACTTATCTCCCTGTCCCATCAACATCTTAACTGATCGGGGTGGCCGATTTATTGTGACCACTCTGTGACCAGCGCCGATGTTCGCCTAGCGTCGGCTTCAAGGCTAAATGCCCGCACGGCTTGAGACCGTCTGACCGATCTCGAGAAGTCTCTTCTCAAAAGCGTCGTCCGTGATCTCTTCTTCGTCTTCAATTCTCCTGCCCGGACAGCGGATGACGGCCCGAGTAGCGATTGCGAGGTCCTTTGCGTCTAAAGCAAATCTCTTAAGTAGCGTAGACCGCCGACAGCGATATCATCTGGTGATACGTCCGAACCTCCCCATAGACTCCCAAGCGACTGCGGCTCATTGGTGGAATATCCAAAGCCCTCGATTGTGAGATAGCCCTTGTAGTCGAATTGCCGCAGAATCGAGATTATCGAAGGGAAGCCCACATGCCCGCTCCCTAGCAATCCCCGATCGTTCTCACTCGCATGTACGTGCTTCAGGTAGTTGCCGGTTTGTAGTAGTGCTCTAGGAATGCTCTTCTCCTCGATGTTTGCATGAAAAGTGTCAATGGTCACGCCAATACGAGAGTGGGCGATTTCTTTTCATAGAGCTTTCGCTTCCGACGTCGTTCGCAGGAAGAAAGTTTCTGAACGATTCACGGGTTCGATCGAAAGCGTCATTTGGTGAGCATCTAACCAGTTCCCCAGACGTTGGAAAACCTCAATTGCCCATTTCCACTCATTTTCAGTTCGACGCCGCCCAGTGAAATAGCCGATGGGGGCGTACAGAGGTCTACCCAGCAGGTGCGCTCCCAGTTCTGCTGAAGTCTCGATGCAGCTTCGCAGGTGATCAATGACTTTGCGCCGTACCGATGTGTCAGGGCTGATGGGATTGATGTCTTGGGGGAGAATTGCGCAAACACATTCAAGACCACTGGCCTCAAACGCGCGACGGATGTCAGAACAAGCGATTTGAGCGGGGTTGAACATGGGGATCTCGAAACCATCAAAGCCCTGGTCGCGCATCACCGGAAGAAGTTGCAGATGCTGTAATCCAAAGTTGCTGGTCCAGGCAAACGCGCTGATGCCGATCTTCATTTGTGCAATCCTTCGGAATTCTTGACCGAGGCACGGCTCTGGGGACGACAGAAACAACGATCCCTACCGCGTTCCCGCTTTGATAATGCCCCTGGACTCCTCGATGCTGGCTAAGCGCTTGTGTTGGAGCGTCCACATATCGAGCGAGATTATCTTTGGCGGATCACCGTCGACATATGCTCCTGTTCCATCGTCAGATCTGTCGGGGAAGATCAGGTCCGTGATCGCCACGAGGCCGTCATTGCCAAATAGTTCAACAGATGATCGGTCAAGAAGAACGTGCACTTGAATCACACCATCACGACCGAGAGAAGGGGCCGGCGCTTCATGCCTGCTCGTAAATTCAGTCCCCGAAAGTGCATCGCTGGACCGTCTTCGATCCATGTAAAACGCATTTCGTTTTGCATCAAAGCCCACGCGGGTTTCGTGCTCGGCTCCTTTGCGAAGCTCAAATCCCAAGTCCCGTGTTCCTTGGAGTTGTAGTTTGGCGACTATCTCCAGCGTGGAGGGCCACTTTTGACGCGAGAGCAGCGCCTGTAAATCTGACCATTGGGCATTTCGTAGCGTGACATGGTTCTGGCGCAGGGACTTAATCTCGCGTACGGGATTCTGAGTTAAGCGAATCCCGTCCTTAGTGTCTGCCAATCCAAGGGTACGGGGAAATGTCATCTGTCCTCGCCACGGGTGCGTGGGGACTTTATCTGCATAGTCCCAGTTGTTCATCCACGCCAGGATGATGCGCCGCCCATCTGATTTCGGAACGTCCGACCAGGTTTGGGCCGCGTAGAAATCCGCGCCGAAGTCCACCCACAACGTCTTATCCGCTGGATTGTCAGTAACAAATTTCTCGCCGTCGAAATCGCCGATGAAGTATTGAGTCGCGGAACCCTTGGCTGGGCCGCCGTTGCCAACACCCACTACGAGGACCCATTTCTGCCTCCCTCTGGGATCCTTAAGCGGGAAGAGGTTCGGACACTCCCAATTGGGCACGTTCGTTGCGCCCGCCGGTCCAAATTCGCCAGTCAAATTCCACGTCTTCAGATTGCTCGACGAATAAAAACGAATGCGATGCGCTTTAGCCATGGATACGACCATGACCCAACGCGACCTCGGTGCATACCAGAAAACCTTGGGATCGCGAAATTCGGCCTCATGAATGTCGAGAATCGGATTTCCAGAATATTTCGCCCAGGTATGCCCCGAATCCGTACTGTAGGCAATATTCTGGTTCTGCAGACCGGGACGATCTCCGGTGTAAATGGCAACCAGGGGTGGGATGCCATGCCTGCCGAATCCGCTCGTGTTCTTCCAATCCACGACGGCCGATCCGCTGAAAATCATGATCCCATTTTCTTCTGAAAGCGCCACCGGCAGCTGCTTCCACGACACCAGATCGCGGCTCACCGCGTGGCCCCAAGACATGTGTCCCCAGACGTCACCAAAAGGATTGTATTGGTAGAACAGGTGGTATTCAGAACCGAAGAAAACCAGCCCATTGGGATCATTCGTCCAGTTTTTCTCTGGACTGAAATGAAAAGCAGGACGGTAATACTCCGTTTCCTGCGAGGTATCCTGCTGCAAAGTTTGAGAACTGGATTCGCACATCAACAGCATTGATCCTGCACAGACCACCGTTATGAGTGATCGCCGAATGCCGATCATCCTTCCTCCTCCAAGCAGCTACAGGCGCAGATCACTGCCAGAATCATGGTTCGGACAGCCACAGGATCTCCGTATTACCAGCTTGCAGCTCAACTGCACCTCGCGTGCGGGCATGTTGGGGTGCGTGATTCGATCAATCATTGTCGAAACCGCAGCGGCCCCGATGTTGTTGCAGGGTTGCTGCAAGGTTGTTAACGGAACGTGTAGCAGGCTTGCGTACTTAACGTCATCAATTCCAACAATCTTTACCTGCGCTGGAATCTCCATGCCCAGAGCATTCAACGTAAGCATCAACTGGCCGGCAGTGCGGTCGTTTGCGCAGACAAAGCCATCTGCCTTGTGCTTCCGCAACACGCCCGAGACCCATTCTGGGGAGCTGGGCGAACCAATTTCTATGGCCTCTGGCAGACTCTCCGGCATCAATGCCATTTTGTACTACCTGAATGACATTTTCGCGCGAGCTGGGTTTAACAAGGTCTCCGGAGATATCCAGGCAGTAGCCGTCGGGGCTACGAATCTGCTCTTCACAATGTTGGCCATGAGCATCATCGACCGGATCGGCCGGAAAGTTCTGCTGCTGGTGGGTTCCGTTGGAACGGCGGTTTGTCTCGCGGGGGTGGCCAGCATCCTTTTCACGGGACATCATGAGAGTATTTTGGTGTGGTTCTTGGTTGGTTACATCGCGTTTTTTGCGTTCTCTCACGGGTCTCCGCATATCAGAATGCCTGGGCTTGCAATGGCAGGACGTGAGTTTTGCTGACGCAATGATCCACGTGCGAAGGACGTGGACCTGTGGTCAAGTAGGACGGCCAAAGAACAAAGCGTCGAAGGGACCTGTACCGCTCCATCCGTTGCTTGCCGAATTCATGCTTCTCTGGAAGCAGAAGACACCGTATTCACAACCCGGTGATTGGGTGTTTGCCTCAACCCGCCTAAAACGTCAATCAGCCGCGCGTTGCCAACATGCTTGTCGAAGATCGTCTGCGACCGGCTGCCGTGAAGGCTGGAGTCCGTTACCCATGTGACCGGTACATTCTGTCACCCATGTCTCCGGGTTGGACCCTTGGAATGTGGTGGCCAGGGACGGAGTTGAACCGCCGACGCCAGCCTTTTCAGGGCTGCGCTCTACCACCTGAGCTACCTGGCCACGTGTCCGC
>Ga0070741_10008243_pt1 | contig 21034 bp, 24 predicted proteins | sample Coa_R1_4_FD_66440 | JGI IMG/M metagenome (GOLD analysis project Ga0070741, IMG submission 66440) | Surface soil microbial communities from Centralia Pennsylvania, which are recovering from an underground coalmine fire - Coalmine... | ecosystem: Environmental > Terrestrial > Soil > Unclassified ...
GACCCCATGAGCGCCATCAAGGCCGTGTACGAGGCAGCCCTCGCCGACCTGCACAACGCCGCCGCCAAGCTCGAGCAGATCGACCACGACGGCTGGGCTCGCGTCAAGGACATCGCCCGCGAGCTGGAGGGTGACGAGCCGGTGCTCGCGGCCGAAGCCGAGAAGGACGCCGCGGACGTGGTGCACACCGCCGAGACCGAGGGCGTGATTCCGGCCGAGCAGGAAGCCGTCGCCGACGGCACCGCGCTGCTCGTCGAGGCCGGGCACGACGTGGCCACCGCCGTCGAGGACAGCGGCAACACCGCGCCGGCCGAGAGCGTCCCGGCGAGCGAGCCGACCGCACCGCCGGCCGCCTGATGCTCGCGATCCTCGCCGCGATCCTGTTCGGAGTCGGCTTCGTCCTGAGCGGCAACGGCGACCACACCAACACCTGGTTCTCCCCCACCAGCCTCATGCTCGCCGGACTCACCTGCCTCGCCCTACACCTCGCCGGAATCGGCACATGGACGCGCAAACCCTGACCCGCCGCACCTGCTGCTGCCCCCTGTTCATCAGCGAAAGCGACGCGCGAGTCCGGCACCTCGACTGCTGCCCCACCCACGGAACGGCGGGTGACAGCCATGACGCCGACACCTCAACCCGGTGACTACTTCGTCACCCGCACCGCAGGCCCCTGGTACGACCGCCTCGCCGCCTGGGCCATCCGCTGGGGAACCGCACGCCGCATCGACGGACGCTGGCACAACGCCCAGTACAACCACGCCGGCCTCTACACCGGAGACGGCGTCATCGTCGAAGCCGTCGGCCGCATCCGCTACAACACTTTGGACGCCTACCCCGACGCCGTCTGGTCCACCGGCCGCCTGCCCGCACACCTGGCCCCCGACCCCGAGCAGCGCCGCCTGATCGTCAACAAGGCCCACGACCTGATCGGCACCCCGTACTCGTGGCTCGACCTGCTCGCCATCGGGCTGGCGCAAAAGCGCGCCGGCGCGCACGTGAACTCGGACACGTGGTGGGCGCGGCGGATCAACAGCGACGGGCATCTGTTGTGCAGTCAAGCGGTGGACGTCGAATACGCCGCAGGGGAGATCGCACTGTTCGACGACGGGCGACTGCCGGGGTTGGTCTCGCCGCAGGACCTCGGGGATCTGCTGCTGCCGGTGCAGGCTGGGGCGTGAGCGTGCACTCCGCCGACATACCCGCCGACGCCGAACTACACCTCACGATCATCCGCGCCGACGGCACCCGCATCCCCCTCGGCCGCGCCGCCGTCATCACCCGCAACCCGATCAAACGCGCCTGGTGGTCGCTCATCGGCACCCGCCTCGCCTCGCGCCGCATCCACGCCGCCAACCGGGACGCCGCCCGACGCGCCGCCCCCACCCAGGAGGGCTGACCAGTGGCAACAGTCGTCGTCTACACCTACCGGGCCCGGGACCTCATCACCTCCTGGATCAACGGCGGCACCCCGACCATCCCCAAAGCCGTCGGCTGGGGCATCAACGCCACCAACCCGACCGCAGCCGCCTCGGACGTCGCCCCCTTCCAGGAAGCCGCCGAAGCCCGCGTCTCCGGCACCAACACCGTCGTCACGACCACCACCACCAACGACACCTACCAGGTCGTCGGCACCATCACGAGCGCGTCCGGGCAGACCATCAACGAGTCGATCCTCGCCCTGACCACAACCAAGCCACAGTCCACGACCCTCTCGGCGGCGATCACCACCACCGGGCAGACCTCGATCAGCGTCACCTCCGCGTCCGGGTTCCCCGGCTCCGGGAACTACCAGATCCAGATCGACGGCGAGGTGCTCACCGTCACCGGCGGCCAGGGCACCACGACGTGGACGGTGACGCGCGGCCAGAACGGCTCGGCCGCGGCGACGCACAGCAACGGGGCGACGATCACCGGGGGTAACGCGCCCGGGTCGAGCGCCGTGACCAACGGTGATCTCTTCATGCACGCCAGCTACACGGGGTTGGCGCTCAGCACCGGCGACGCGTTGCAGGCAACCTGGAAGCTGACGCTGGCCTGACCTGCGCAAACATATCTCAGGTCATGGAGAATCCGCTGGCCTGACACCCCCCCACGGACGGCGACTGGGCCGCCCAGCCGCAATCGATCGGAGGACGGTCCCATGGCTGTCGGCTTCCCCGCCGGAATCACCTCCCAGTACGTCGTCAACAACGCCCAGGCCCGCCTCGCCGCGCTACGCAACGCCCTCGAGGCGTGCCACGACTTCAGGCAGTGGCTCAGCGCGTACTCGGCGGCCGACCTCGAGGCGGCGCCCGTCAGCCTGGACACCGTCAGCGCCCCCGCGATCTTCAGCGCGTTCGCCGACGCCGACGCCCTCTACCAGCTCTACACCACCGGCGCCCTGACCTCCCCGCCGTCCGGCTACACCACACCGGGCACGTACATCTTCGGCGCGTCTCAGCGCGTCGTCATCGGCCCGCTCTCCGGCTGAACCCCACCCGACCGCAGGACACGAAACCGAGTCTCTGACCTAACCGGGGGCGGGCCATGGCCTGGTCAGTCCTGCAATCCAACAGCTTCACCAAAACCAGCGCCTCCACCTCCATCCCCGTCACCTACACCAGCAACCTGACCACGGGCACGGTGCTGCTCGTCGCCATCGGCCAATCCGGCGGCGGCACGATCAGCAGCGTCAAGGACGGCGCGCTCAACACGTTCACGCAGGTCGGGGTCGTCAACCTCGGCAACTCCAACGCCCACGGCGAATGCGCCCTCTACGCCCTGGCCACCCCCTCCGGGGACGTCGGCACCAAACCCACGATCACCGTCACGTTCTCCGCGTCGGTGGTCGGCAGCGTGTGGATCGGCGAGGTCTCCGGCATCCAGGCCGTCACCGACGGCAGCGCGGCCACCGCGTTCGGGTCAGCCGGCGCGTGCACACCCACCTACTCCGACACCGCGGGCAGCGAGTTCTTCCTGACCGTGTTCGCCGACGACGGCGGACCGGAGACATCCTCCGTCACCGGCGGCTGGAGCGTCGACGGCAAGTCCGTCAACAACAACAACGACGCGAACATCGTCGTCGCGTACGGCAACTCCACCGGCGGCACCGAAACCAACGCGTGGAGCTCGACCGGATCGACGACGTTCTGCGGCGCGGTCGCGGTCGCGTTCAAACTGGCCGGCGGCGCACACACCGCGACCCTCGCCGCGACAGCCACCGGCACGGCGTCACTGGGGCGGCAGGCGGCGCGCCCGCTCCCCGCGTCCGCCGCGCCCGCGGCGCTACTCGCACGCACCGTCACGCGGACGGCAGTCGCGGCAGCCACCGCAGCCGGCGTGCTGACGCGGCGACCGGTCAAGGCTCTGCCCGCGACCGGCGCAGGCTCGCCCACCACGGTCCGCTCGCTCGCGGCCGGGTACCGCGCCACGGGCACCGCGACACCCACGATCGGGCGCACCCCCGCCCGGACGCTCGCCGCCACAGCGACGGCAGTCCCGAGCATCGCCCCGGCCCGGATCCTCGCCCGCGCCCTCACCGCGGCCGCGACCGGCGCTGCGAGCATCGGGCGGCTCGCCCAGCGTGCCCTCACGGCTGCCGCGACCGGAACCGGGACCGTCGTCCCCGCGTTCGTCCACACTCTGGTCCTCGCCGCGACGGGCACCGCGACTGCGGCCCTGGGGCGGCTGACCGGCCGGCAGTTCTCGCGCACCGCGACCGGCACACCCACGCTCACCCGCACCGGCAACCGCACCCTGGCGTCGACTACAGCCGGCGGCCCGGCGCTGGCCCGCGCCCTTAACCGCACCCACGCCACGACCGCCGCCGCGAGCGCCGGGTTCGCGGCGTTGCGGGCGCGCCTGATCCAGCTCGTCACCACCGCGACCGCCACTGGCGGCTTCCAGCGCGCCATGGCCAAGACCACGGCGGCGACCTCCCTCGGGTCGCCGACACTGACCCGCAGCGCGGCGCGTCCCCTCGCCACGCCCGCGACCGGCAGCGCCGCCCTCACGCGATCCGCCGTGCGGCCGCTCACCACCAGCGCCACCGGCCATGCCGCGCTCACCCCGCAACGGGTCCTTTTCCGCGCACTGAACGCCACTGCCACCGTAGCCAGCGCGCTGGCTACGGCCGCCACCCGCGCCACACGGTTCGCGGCCACCGCGGCCGGGACCACGACCCTCGCCCGCACGACGGCCCGCGCCCTGCCGGCCACCGCCAACACCGCCCCGACGCTCACCCGGGCCGTCACGGCGCGGCTCTCCGCGACAGCGACCGCCGCCGCCGCGCTCGGCCGGACCGTCGCCCGCACCCTGGCCCGCGCCGCGACCGCAGCCGTGTCGATCGTCGTCGCGCAAGCGCAACCGGGACGGATCCTCGCGCTCACTGCCGCCCGCGCCGCCGTGCGCTGGACCGCCACCGAAGGCCCCGCACGCTGGGCCGTCAGGGCCGCGACACGCTGGTCCAGCCGCGAGGGAGGCAACAGGTGACCAACCAGCTCGCCGCCAGCCTCATGTACGTCACCGCCATCGTCACCTGCCTCAAAGGCAACCCCACCAGCGACACCGTGCAGATGGCGTTCATCACCCCCGGCACCGACCCGCAACCCACCGACTGGAAAGCGGCGTCGTGGGACACCACCGTCACTCTCGGCGCGAACCAGTACATGGCGCAATGCCTGATCGGCCCGGGCGGCACCGTGCAGCTGCCGGTGGGCAGCTACCAGTACTTCGTCAAAGTCACCGACAACCCGGAGATCCCGATCCTGCCGGTCGGGATGATCACCATCTACTGACGGGAGGCGAACGTGACCGCGACCGTGGACGTGTGCCCGTGCGGCGCCCCCGTGGAGGCCGCCTACCAGCGGCACCTGACGCAGGCCGAGTACGACGCGCTGCCCGAAGGACTCAAGCCGATCGACGGGTACGCCACCATCGCGGTATGGGCGTGCGGGGACTGCCACCCCGGCCCGATCTGCCAGCACCCCGCCGCCGAACCGGCGGCATGTCCAACCTGCAATGCGCAGCCCGGCGAGCAGTGCGTCAAAGCCGACGGCACCGTGCGCCCGCACGAGCACCCCGCGCGCCAGGACGCCCAACCCGTCCCCGACACGTGCACGCACGCGCACCGCGAGACCTGCACCGATCCGCGCACCTGCCAGTGCACCGGCCAAGACGAGCCGCCGGGCCGCCTCCCCCGCGTCGTGCTGCCCCCCACCGTGCAGGCCTCGCTCGCCGACCTCGGCGTACCCCCCGCGATGCTCCCCCATGCTGCACAGTGGGCAGCCGAGCGCGGCATCGACATCGCCAGGGTTCGCGGCGGATTACGGTCGGGACTCACGCAGGACAACCGCCCGGCGCTGCTGTTCGACTACGCCACCGGCATCGACGCCCACGGCCGCGAACAGACCGAACTGCGCATCGAACCCATCGAGACACCCCAGTGACCCACGCCAACCGCGACGAACCACGCTGCACCGGCATCTGGGCGGTCAGCGGCAACCCGTGCAAGCACCGGCCGCTCCCCGGCAGCGACACCTGCGCCGCCCACGACCCCGCCGGAGACCAACGCCGACCCCCGCCACCGATCGAGAAGCGCTGCGCCGCCACCAGCAAAGAAACCGGCGAACAGTGCCGCTACACCCACCCGCCCGGCGGCACCGTGTGCACCCGCTTCCACGGCGGCGCGGCCAAACAGGTCAAAGCCAAAGCGGCCGCCCGGTACACCGAACGGGAGGCGAGGATCATGGCCGAAACCTACGGGCTGCCGATCGAGATCAGCCCCGAGCGGGCCATCATCGCCGAAGTGCACCGCACCGCCGGGCACGTCGCGTGGCTTGAGGCGCAGATCCGCGAGCTCGACCCGAGCGACCTGATCTGGGGCGTCACCAAGGTCAAAGAGGGCGGCGAGGACCGCGGCACGACGCAAGAGAGCGTCCCGCACGCGTTCCTCAAGCTCTACCAGCAGGAACGTGCGCACCTGGCGAAGGTGTGCGCGGACGCGATCCGCGTCGGCATCGAAGCCCGGCAGGTCAAGTTGGCCGAAGAGCAAGGAATCATGGTCGCTCGGGCGGTGCGGGCGATCCTCGCCGACCTGAAACTCACCGCGGCGCAGCAGGCACTCGTGAGCACCGTCGTGCCGCAGCACCTGCGCGCGCTCGCCGCGCTCACCAACTGACCGAGGGGGCGGTGTGACCGCCACCCTCGACTGGGCCGAATACGCCGCCCGCGAATTCGAAGACCGCACCGCGTACTACCGAAACGACCCGGCAGCCTGGGCGCGAGACAAACTCGGCGAACACCTGTGGTCAAAACAAATCGACATCGCCGAGTCCGTGCGAGACCACCGCCGAACCGCCGTACAGTCCTGCCACGGCGTCGGGAAAAGCTGGTCAGCCTCACGCCTCACCGCATGGTGGCTCGACACCCACCCCGTCGGCGAGGCCCGCGTGGTGACCACCGCGCCCACCGGGGACCAGGTCGCCGCCATCCTCTGGTCCGAGATCAACGGAGCGTTCGCGAAAGCCGAGGCGCGAGGCAACCCCTTCCCTGGCCGCATCAACGAGACCGACTGGAAACTCGGAAAACAACTCGTCGCGTTCGGCCGCAAGCCATCCGACTACAACCCGCACGCGTTCCAAGGCATCCACGCCAAGTACGTGCTCGTCATCATCGACGAAGCGTGCGGCGTCGCGAAACAGTTCTGGACCGCCGCCAACTCGATCGCCACAGGAGAGCACTGCCGCATCCTCGCGATCGGCAACCCCGACGACCCCGGCTCCTACTTCGCGCAGGTCTGCGCCCGTGGCCGTTGGAACACGTTGCGGATATCCGCGTTCGACTCCCCGAACTTCACCGGCGAACCCGTCCCCGATGACGTCGCGTCGATGCTCGTCGGGCAGTCCTACGTCGATGAGATGGCGCAGGAATACGGCGAACAGTCCCCGGTGTACATCTCCAAGGTCCTGGGCTTGTTCCCGTCCGACGCCGAGGACGGCGTGGTGCGCCTCTCGGCACTGCGCGCCTGCGCCCAGCCGCGCGAGACACCGCTCGCACCCGAGCAACTCCTGCCGGTCGAACTCGGCGTGGACCTCGGCGCGGGCGGCGACGAGACCTGCATCCGTGAACGCCGCGGCATCCAAGTGGGCCGGGAGTGGCGCACCCGCGGCCGCGACCCGATCAAGGTCGCGAACCTGATCGTCGAGTCGATCCGCACCACGGGCGCCACCGCCGTGAAGGTCGACTCGATCGGCATCGGCTGGGGCATCGTCGGCACGCTTCGCGAACGCCGCGAGCAAGGCGCACACAGCGCCGAGGTGCTCGGCGTGAACGTCGGCACCGCCTCCGCGCAGCCGCAGCGTTTCCCGCGGCTTCGTTCGCAGATCTGGTGGGAGATCGGCCGGCAGCTCTCGGAAGACCGCGGCTGGGACCTCTCAGGGCTGGACGCGGACGACCGTGAGCGCCTGATCTCGCAGCTGACCGCGCCGAAGTACGCGCACGACTCCTCGCGGCGGATCGTGGTGGAGAAGAAGGAAGACACCAAGAAGCGGATCGGGCGGTCGCCGGACAACGCGGACGCGCTGCTGTTGGCGTTCTATGCGGCCCCGGGCGGATACGACCAGGCGATGGGCTGGCTGGCCGGGATGCGCGCGACCGCGTGAGGGGTGTCTGATGCTTGCTCCCCGTCGCCTGGGTGGCAGTTTCGGTGCGAGCAACGGCCTGTTCCGGGTCCTGCTGTGCCGCCAGGGCCACCGGTTCTGCGGGGCGCACTGGACGGCGAACGATTCACATCAACTCGCGGGCTGCCTGCGTGAGCGCGGGGCGCACGAGGCGATCTGCGCGAGCGGCGCCCTCAACGGCGTCCCAGTCACCTGACCGCCTCGCGCCTCACGCACAGCACGCCGGAACCGACGTCCATCGAGGGGGTCGAGTAGCCGGTGTCGCGCCGCAACCGCAACCGCCGCCCCAACGGCCAGCACTACCAGGTACGCCGCTCCACCGACGCCGAAATGGCCAAAGCCGCCACCCCCGGCGTCGGACCCGGCGCCACCCTCTACACCGCGCAGCAAGTCGCCGCCCTCGTCGCGGCCGGCGTCAACCCGCAAACCAGCGGCGCGTTCAACCCGCTGCCCCGCCTCGACCCGCAAGTCGCCTTCGGCCCCGGCCTGCCGCTGCTACCCGCCGCGATCGACCCCACCCGCCGCGACACCGGACGCCCCGAACCCCGCTTCACCGAATACCAGGTCTCCAGCAACCTGCCCGGTGTCACCGACCGGCTCGTCCCCTGGAAGGTCCTGCGCGACGCCGCAGCCGCCGGCGGCATCCCGCGCCGCTGCATCCAGATCCGCAAAGACGAGATCACCACCCTCGAGTGGACCATCACGATCTCCAAGGACGCGGTCGCGAAAGCCGAGGCCGCCAGCCCCGGGTCCTCGCGCGCCGACGTGGAAGCCGACCTGCGTAAGCGCCTGGGCCCCGAGATCGCCCGCTGCACCGCGTTCTGGGAGCGTCCCGACCCAGGGCAGGACGAGGACTGGCCCGACTGGATCGGCAAACTCCTCGAAGAGCACCTGGTGTTGGACGCGGTGGCGATCTATCCGCGGCGCACCTACGGCGGCGACCTGCACTCCCTGGAGATCATCGACGGGACCACGGTCAAAGTCCTGCGGGACTATCGTGGCGGCAAACCCCTGCCGCCCAACCCCGCCTACCAGCAGATGCTGTGGGGTTTCCCCCGCGGCGAATACGTCGCCGACGTCGACGACGAAGGCCGCATCCTCAACGCGTACGCCCCCGACACGCTGATCTACAAGCGGCGCAACGTGCGCGCCGAGACCCTCTACGGGCACTCCGCCGTCGAGCAGTGCCTCGAAGACCTTGACGTGTGGCTGCGTCGGCGCGCCTGGATCCGCGCGGAGTTCACCGACGGCACCGTGCCCGCGGGGCTGCTGCGCAACACGGGCGCGAACTCGTGGACGCCGCAGCAGGTCCTGGAGTACGAGACGGCGTTGAACGACGCCTGGTCGGGTCAGACGCTGGAGCGGCACCGGATGCGGATCCTGCCGCCCGGGTTCGAACTGGAGTCGACGCCGGATGTCGCGGAACGCTACAAGCCCGAGTACGACCTGTTCCTGCTCAAGCAGCTCGCGGCGCATTTCTCCACGACGATCGCGGAACTGAACTTCACCGAGACCGGCGGCATCGGTAGCAGCGGGTACCACGAGGGTCAGGCGGACATCAAGGAACGCATCGCGACGATGCCGACCTACCGGTGGATCCAGGGCCTGATCACGGGTATCTCGCGGCGGCACCTGGGGATGCCCGGCGAGCTGGAGTTCAAGATCCTCGGCTTGGAGGATGAGGACGAGGCTGCGGCGGACGAGGTCGCGGGCAACCGGGTCAAGTCGGGGCGGATGACGTACAACGAGGACCGCGACCGGCTGGGGCTGCCGCGGTACCCGTTCGCTGAGGCGGACATGCCGATCGTGGAGACCAGCCGCGGCGTGATCTTCCTGGAGGGTGCGAGCAAACTCGCGCCGCCGGGCGAGACCGTCACGCCGCTCGAAGCACCGCCGAACAAGGACGCCGACGCCGACGGCATCCCGGATCAGGACGAGGCCGCTGACGGCGAGCAAACCGCCGACAGCGCACCCGGCCGGCCGGACACGCAGGCCGTCAAAGCGGAGATCGCCGCGTACCGCAACTGGGCGCGCCGCAACCCCAAGCCAGGCCGTGCCTTCCGCACCGAGATCCTCACGAAAACCGACGCGCCCGGCGACATGGCCGCCGACCCGCGCGTCACCTTCGCCGCGGCAGGCGGTGACCGGGCCGCCCCAAAAGAGCGTGACCCGGACCGGCCGCACTGGCCGGGCTGGGACCGCGACAAGGCCACCGCCGCCGTGTGGGCGCCACGCATCCGCAAAGCCATGCGCGGCGCCGTGGACACCCGGGCGCTCGCCGAGGCATGGCTCGCCGCCCGGCACCCGGCGCTCACCAAAGCCGACGAAGCAGACCTGCCCGACGGCTACGACGATGACCCCGACGGGCCGGACATCTACGGCCAGGACTCCGCCACGTGGCTCGCCGAATACGGCATCGACCTCACGACCGCGCTCGCGGCCCTGATCGTCGGACTGTGGACCGAGGGCTACGCGATCGGCGACCTGTCCGCGACCGCGGTCCTGGCCGGGATCGCGCACATCGACTGGTCGCGGTGGACTCCCGGGGACGCCGACGCGGCGCGCCTCGTGCTCGACGAGAACGGCCGTAACGGGCTCGCGCTACTACTCGATCAAGCCGGGATCAGCATCAACTCGATCGCCGCGAACCGGCTCGACAAGCTCGCGAAGGCGCTCGCGGACGCGCTCGCGCGCGGCGATTCCTCCGGGACGCTGGCCGGCGTGCTGCGCGGCATCCTGGACGACCCGCAGTGGGCCGACATGGTCGCGATCACGGAGTTGGCGCGGGCGACGAGCGTCGCGGCGATGAACACCTACCGCGCGAACGGCATCGAGGCCACGTACTGGGCCACGGCGGACGACGACAGGGTCTGCAGCGCGGTCTGTGAGCCGAACGAAGCGCAGGGCGCGGTGCCGCTCGGCGCGGCGTTTCAGAGCGGCGACACAGAGCCGCCAGGGCGCCCGGTATGTCGATGCGCTCCCATACCGGCATTGACATCGCTGGCCGATATCGACCCGTCCGACCTGGCCGGAGCCGACGCGGCAAACGGCTGATCCACCACATCGATGACGAAGGGCCACACCGAGCGGTGCGGCCCTTTCGCATGTCCGAAGGAGGCGACGTGACCGCCCTAGACGTGCGCGAGGTCTACGTCCCGATCACGAAGAAGGACCGCGACCCGCAGACCGGACACCTGTACGTCTACGGCAAGATCACCGGCCCGGATCTGGACAACGACCAGCAGCGCATGGACCCCGCGTGGCTCAAGACCGCAGTGCCCGACTGGTTCAAGCGCGGCAACATCCGCGAACAGCACGACGCCAAACGGGCCATCGGCAAGGCGATCGAACTCGAGGAGAAGGCCGACGGCTGGTACATCGGCGCGAAGATCGTCGACAAAGACGCGATCGACAAGGTTGAGGAGGAAGTCCTCAACGGCTTCTCCATCGGGATCCGCAACTGGCGCCTGGACCACACCAAGGCCGACGCGCCCGCCGGGACCGTCGTGGCCGGCCGCATCTTCGAGACCAGCGTGGTCGACGCCCCCTGCCTGGGCAGCGCCACCATCAACGACCACTGGCGGCTGCCGCTCGCCAAAGCCGACGGCGCCGGGAACCTGCAACTGCTCGACGAGCCCGCTCTGATCCGTGCGGAGTCCGCCACCTTCGGGTTGCCCGCCGAGCTGTTCGACCGGCTCGCGGCGCCCGTCAAGCAGGCTCTCGCGGACCTCGCCTCAGCTGGTGCCGAGGTGTCCGCCGCAGCCGAACAGGACGCGCCGGCGGCCAAGGCCGACACGGCACTCGCGCCGGTCGTGGTCAACGTAACGGTCTCCGGGAGTGTCATGGGCGAGCAAGCGCTGACGGACGCGGTACGCGAGGCGGCCGCCGCCTACAAGGCGGACACCTACGCGTCGCTCGACAAGGCGTACACGGCGGAGCAGAAGAGGCAGGCGCTCGCGGCGGGCCAGGCGATGCCCAACGCGAAGGGCGAACCCTCCTATGTGATCAAGACGAAGGCCGACCTGCGGCGCGCAATCAAGGCCGTGGGACGCGGCAACGCCGATCACGACGACGTGAGAAAGCACATCCTGACCCGGGCCAAGGCCCTCGGATTGGAGAGCATGGTGCCCGACAACTGGAACGCCGACGGCAGCCTCAAGGACGCCACCAAGGCCGACGCGGCCACCGTCGAGAAGGCCGAGGCGCTGCTGCGTGACGTGCGCGCCCTCGTCCCCGAACTGGCCAAGGCCGACGACGGCGACGACGGGGAAGACGACGGCGAGGACGAGACCGCGGACATCGCCGGCGCGCAGGAAGCGATCGCCGCGATCGCGAAGCTCATCGTCTCCGAGGCCGAGTCCCTCGCCATGGGCAACCTCAACGAGGCGTGCGACATCGCGCTGCTGCTCGACGCGGTGCGGGCCCTGAAGTGGTTCCAGGCCAACGAGCGGGCCGAGCAGTCCGGCGACACCGACACGGTGATGATGCTCGCCGACGCCCCGGCCGGGGACAGTGACCTGCTCAAGGCCGACGGCAAGAACGGCGGGAACCTCGCGCCCCCGTTCAAGAAGAAGCCCAACAGCGGCGAGGACGCGGCTGACAGGGAAGACGACGGCGAGGGCGACGCGGACTCCGAGGGCGGCGAGAAGAAGAAGACCGCCACCAAGGCCGACAGCGACGAGCACCTGCTCACCAAGGCCGAAGCAGCCGACCTGGTCAAGGCCGCCGTCGCCGCGGCCCTCACCGAACCCGGCGACACCCCGAGCACTGCGGCCGACACGCCGCAGACCGTGACCAAGACCGAACTCGCGCACATGGTCAAGAGCGCAGTGGCAGAGGCCAGGGCCGCCGACGAGGAGCGCATCGCCGCGCTCACGGCCGACCTGACGAAGGCCCAAGGCGATCTGGACGCCATCAAGGCGCTTCCGGTCCCCGGCGGACCGGTGCTCACCCGCACCGCCGCCCAGCAGGAGTCCGCGATGAAGAGCGACTCCGAGGCGCTGCACGCCCAAGCGGCCGCGCTCCTGGCGAAGGCGGACGCCTACTCCGCGAACCGGGACCTGGCCGAGGGCTACCGGCAGCGCGCCAAGGCGCTACTCGCCAAGGCGGCCGCCTGACCCTGCGCACCACCCCCAACGACCATCCCCGGGCCCCGCTGTGCGGGGCCTTCCGCATGGAAGGAGCAGGGCCGTGGCTCTGCCCGCGAACCTCGAACTGCTCTTCGGCGAGTCGCCGGAAGCCCCGAAGCTGTCGAAGGCGGAAGTCTCCGAGCGCTTCGACGACCTGATCAAGTCCATCGGTGACATGCCCGAGCGGGAACTGTCCCGCGAGGAGATCGTCACCTCGTTCCGCGGCGGCCAGCCGATCGACTTCTCCAGCCGGCCCACGAACGCCTACCAGTACGTTCAGAAGGCGCTCGGCGCGCCGGAACTGAACAAGGCGATCTCCCCGGACACCGTCGCCTCGGTGATGGCGGCCCTCGACGGGCTCAAGTCGCAGCAGCCGGACTTGGTCAAGGACATCAACCTGACCTCCCCGGTCGGCACCGGCCTGGTCGCGTTCGACCTGGAGGCCCCGGCGAAGATCCTGGCGCCGCGCCCGACGCCGCTGCGCAACTCGATCCCGCGGATCAAGGGCAACGGCACGAGCCACCGGTTCAAGGTGATCTCCGGGTTCACCGGCTCCGGGACCGGCGGTGTCGGCAACATCCACCCCGGCATCCTGGACACCACGCAGAACAACTTCGCGCCCTCGGGCTCCAGCAACTCGCTGTACTACGCGCGCGGCCCGAAGATCTCCTACGCCGGTTACGACGTGGTGCTGCCCTACTCGCAGTTCAGCATGAGCGACGAGGTGACCTGGTCGGCGCAGTACGGCGGACAGGGCTACCAGGACATCCGGCAGCTCTCGCGCACCAGCCTGCTGTACGCCAGCATGCTCATGGAGGAGCGGATGCTGCTGATGGGCCGCGGCACCGCGTCCGGGTACGCAGGAGCGCTCGCGGCCCCGACCGGCACGTCCCTGGTGGACAACACGCTGGGCACGGGGCAGGTCGCGCTGACCGGGTACACCACGAACATCTACGTGTACGTCACCGCGGACGCGGGCGCGTTCGGCGAGTCCGTGGTGTCCACGGTGGCCACGATCGCGCCGACCGCCGGGCACAACGTGGTGCTGCGCCTGACCGACGTCCCGCAGGCCCTGGGCTACAAGGTGTACATCGGCACCGGCGCGTCGCAGCCGGCGAACTCGTCATTCTTTTTCTACGGCCGGTTCCCGAACCAGGCCGCGAACGGCGGCGGCGCGGGCGGCACGGGCATCGTGCTGCAGGGTGCGATCCCGACCTCGGGCGCGAACCCGCCCACCGCAGACTCCTCGGCGTACGCGGCGGGTTACGACGGGATCCTCGCGTGGGCGATGGGCACCTCGTCCGGCTACAACGTGAAGATCAACTCGACGTTCTCGACGAGCAACCCGGGCAGCGAGTTCCAGACCGCGTTCGCGAGCCTCTACAACAGCGTGAAGGCCGACCCGGACCGGATCCTGTTCAACGGCGCCGACCGCAAGCAGCAGTCCGACACGCTCAAGGCGGGAAGCAGCAACAACTACTTCCTGCAGATCACGCAGGACGAGGTGCGGGGCGTCGCCCTCGGCTCCGTCGCCGTGGCGATCATGAACGAGACGACCGGCAAGCGCGTCGAGATGGAAGTCAACCCCTGGCTCCCGCAGGGCGTGTGCCCGATCCTCTCGGACACCCTGCCGATCCCGGACACGCAGGTCTCCAACGTGTGGTCCGTGGTCAACGTGCAGGACCTGATGGGCATCGACTGGCCCGTCACGCAGTTCGCCTACGAGTCCAGCTCGTACTGGTTCGGTTCTTTCATCTGCTACGCCCCGGCGTGGAACGGCTGCGTCTCCGGCGTCACCGCCGCCTGATCCAGCTCCACCCGGCGCCCGCGCAGGCAGCCTGCGCGGGCGCCGGGCCCGCCCGGAAGGAACCCCATGCGCATCGCAGCACCCGACGGCGCCGTCGCCGGGATGGAAGTCAAAGGCGCCTACACCGGCCGCGTCACCCGCTACAACGGCCGGATCATGGACGTCGAGAACCCGGCACACGCCAAGGCCCTGATCGCCGAGGGCGCGTTCCCGGTGTCGCTCACAGGCCGCACCCGGGCCGACCTCGGCTACCGCTGCCCCGCGTGCGGACACGGATCGTTCTTCGTCCGCTGCGGCAAGTGCGGCGGCCAGTGTGAGAGGGAGAGCTGATGCCTCCACGCACCCGCAAGACAGCCGCTCCGGCGCCGTCGCTCGAGGACGCCGCAGCTGGCGTTTCCGAGACCGTCGAGGAGTCCGCGCCGCCGAGCCCGGCCCAGTCCGACGCGACCGCCCCCGAGGACACGCCCACGCCCGACACCGCCGTCGCCGCCGGCGCCGCTCAAGAAACCACCACCGAGGGCGAGGCCGCGCAGGTCCCGTCCGAGCCGGCTCCCGCCGCAGAGGTCCAGCCAGCGACGCCCACCTTCCACTGGGAGTCGGTCAAGAACGACGGCACCGAACCGTGCCGGCTCTGCCCGCCCGGCACACCCCCCGATGGCGCAGGCTCCTACGGCTGCCCGCACGGTCAATGGGTGCGCGTCCAGGACTCCGACTGATGGCGAAGATCGTACGTGGCAACGCGTCCGCCGCGGTGACCCAAACCACCACCGGCCAGGACTACCCGGCCGCACAAGCCGTAGCCATCACCGACGGCGACGGCGGGCTGATGACGCTCACGGGCGGAACACTGCCGGTCTCCAGCGGCTCCGGCCCCTCCACCTCACTGAACGCCGCCACCGCGACCGGCCCCGGCGCCGTCATCGACCTAGGTGTCGTCCGCTCCAGCCACACCCTGCAGACCACGGTGACGGGATCGCCGACGGGCGTCACGGTCAACCTCGAAGGTTCACTCACCGCCACCGGCCCATGGACGACGCTGGCTACATCCACCTCCACCACCGGGGACGTGCAGACCGCCACCGGCAAGGCCGTGCGGTACGTGCGCGCCAACCTCACCGTCCTGACCGCCGGGACGTCTCCCACGGTCACCGCTCTGATTGCGTCCGCGCAGTAATGCCCGCGGTCATCACCACTGGCGGTCCTCGCGGACCCGAGAAGCACACCCACGAGGAAGCCGCCGACCTGGGCGTCGACGAAGGCGGAACGCTGATCGTCACCGCCCGCAAGGACAAGGGCGAATGGGTCATCGCCGTCTACGCCGCAGGCGCATGGCTGCACGCCGAGATCACCTGACCGCCGGGTCCTACGGAGGTAAGCCGTGATCACCCCGTACGTGTCCGCCGCGTCGTTCCGCGCCCATCCGACCTACCTGGACCTCGACGACCTGCGCTACAACGACCCATCCTCGCTCGACCAGACCGCACAGTTGAACGATCTTCTGCTGATGTCCTCGGCGTGGGCCGACGGGTACTGCGAGCAACCCCTCGCGGCGCACCAGAACGTGCAGAACCTGCGCACCCGCTTCACCCGCGACGGAACCCTGAAAGTCCACCCGGACCACACCCCGGTCATCACGGTCACCTCGGTCGGCTACGGCTACACACCCACGTCGCTGACGACGTTCACGAACCCGGCCGTGTGGAGCGAGGACGGCCGCAACCTGGTCGTCACGATCGGCAGTGGTGGGCCGTGGACCGGGTCCTTGCAGTTCGGCGTCCCCGGCGCAGGCGCGCAGGTGTACACGCAGCTCGTCTACACGGCCGGGTTCGTCGCCACGGTCCTGTCGGCCGGCGCCTCGGCAGGCGCGATGTCGCTGAGCGTCACGGACCCTACGGGCATCGAGCCCGGCGGCGTCTACCGGATCTGGGAGCCGGGCGCGGAGGAAAGCGTCACCGTGTCCTCCGCGTTCACACCCCCGGCATTTAGCGTGCCGCCGGTCCCCACGGCCGTGCCGCTCGCGGCCCCGACGCTGTTCGCGCACACCGCGGCCCAGGACTTCACGAACATGGAGCACGACATGCGGCTCGGGATCGTGAACTACACGGTCGCGCAGCTACTGCGCCCGGACACCGCCGCTGAGGACGCCTACCCGGACTCGCGCATGGCGTCGGGGACCCGGCAGACCGACTCACGCAAGGACGGTTCGGGCCTGATCGACGAGGCCGAGCGGCTGCTGGAGCGCTTCCGCAGGGTTCGCTGACGGCACCGCGCCGCCGTATCGGGTTGTTGGCTTCGTGATGCCGGATGGGGGTCGCCGGTGTCGATTCAGAACGTGCTGGACGGGATCTGCCAGTACTTCGGCGGCCCGTTCGACGCCCAGACGCGCACTTACCGCTCTTCGCTGGTGGACGGCGTCGGCGTGGTGCGCCGCGCCTGGGCGAAACGCGACAACCACGCCGACTACTTCAACGGCATGCCGCCCGGCACCCGCACCGGCAGCCAGATCGTCGTGCACATAGCGCACCAGCGCGAGACCCGCAAAGCGGTCGGCGGAGCCACCAGCGGCGTCAAACGAGTGACGTACACGGTGGTGCTGCACTGCTACATCCGCTCCAACACCCCGTTCGCGGAGGACGCGCAGGACGACGTGTACGCGCTGCGCGACAACCTGGTCGCGCGGCTGCGGCAGGACCGCACGCTCGGCGGCGCGGTGTTCCAGGCCGGTGAGGCCGTGGACGGCGAACTGTCCTGGATCGAGTTCGAGTACGGGCAGGCCGAAACCAAGGACGAGTTGACCAAGAACTACCTGTCCATGCAGTTCCCCGTCACCGAGTACGTGTTCGCCTAAGATGGCCGGCCGCGGTCGCAGGCACGGTGCGCGACGGCACCAGGCCCGCAGGCACGAGTCCGCGGCCGCCCGCAAGCGGCTCTCGGCACGGGAGAAGGGCCACAAGCACCCGCACAAGGGCAGCCACGCGCACCGCCGCCACACCGGGCACCGGCACCCGGCGCGACGGCACACCGCGCACCGCCGCAAGGGGCTGAAACACCCGCACCGCGGGCCACACACCAAGCACACCCAGCGGCGCAAGGCGACCCGGCACCGCCGCACGGTACATCGCGCGACACGCCACCACGCCACGCCGCATATCCGGCGTGAACGCATCCGCCCTGCTCGGTTCGCCCGCGGCCACACCCGCCTGCCCTCACGGTTCCGCAAAGGCCGACGCATCCGCGGCATGCGCTCCCCGTTCACCGCCGGGCGCCGGCACACCCGCGCCTGGCGCTGATCGCCCCCTTCCCGCCCCGCCAGCCCGAGAGGGAGGCCGCCGCATGCCCCCGCGCACCCGAACACCCAGCCCGCCGCAAACCGAGACCCGAGCGCCCGACGGCGAGCAGCCCGAACCGGACCACGGCGGATGGTTCCGCAACACCGGCGCCACCTCGCTCACGGTCCTCGGCGACGGCGTCACCGCCGTACTCGCGCCCGGCCGCATCGCCGCCCTGAACCGCACCCCCACGCACCGGGACCTGACGCCCGCCACTGAGGCGGACTTCCTCGCGCAGCAGGCCGCCGACACGGCGTCCGAGGCCAGCACCGACGAGACGGAGGCGTAACCAGCCATGGCCGGCCCCACCACCTTTCCCTCCGTCAAGCGGTTCATCGGCTTCGCGAAGGAAACCACACCCGGCACCCCGGTCGCCCCGGTCGCGTACATGCCGGTGACGAAGTTCGACTGGAACGACAAGCCGACGTGGCTGGATGACAAAGGCCTGCGCGGCGTGATGGCGGACGACTCGTTCAACGTCATCCAGGGCGTGCAACTCGGGGAGATCGACTTCGAAGGGCCGGTGTTCGCCGACGAACTGGGCTACCTGATCGGCAACATCATGGGCGCCGACGACACCACCGGCGCGTCCGCCCCGTTCACGCACAAGTTCTCGCTGCTCAACACCGGCGGCGGCCAGCCGACGACGCACACCGTCACCCAGTACTACATGGCCGAGCCGACGCACCAGGCCCGGCAGTTCTCCGGCACGTGCGTCTCGGAAGTCGGGTTCAAGTTCAACGCCGAGTCCGAGCTGCTCACGTACACGGCGAAGGCCGCCTCCTGGGTCAGCAACGTGGCCGCCGCGACGCCGACGGCGACGTTCACCACGGCCAAGCCGCTGCCCTCCTGGCAGTCGGTGCTGGGTATCGCCGGCCCGGCGTCGGGCGGCACGCAGGTGCTCACGGTCGCGTCGGGCGAGTTCAACTTCAAGCGCTCACTCAAGCCGTACTTCACCGCGCAGAACTCACAGAACCCGTACATCATCCAGCGCGGCGGCCTGACCGCGGACTGGAAGTTGTCGTTCGTCGCCGCCGACGAGACGCCGCTGACGTACATGCGCAACAACACCCAGCCGCAAATCCAGTTCATCCTCAACAACGGCCTCACGCTCGCCAACGCCCTCGTGGTGCAGGTGGACATGGCGCAGGCGGCGTTCACCGAGGCCAAGCCGAACTTCGGCAGCGAGGCCGTCATGTTCGACTGCACCGGGCGGTGCGTGCTGAACACCACGAACATCGGCACGTCGGGCGGGTACGGCCCGGCGACGATCACGCTGCAGAACGCCATCGCCGCATCGACGTACGTGTAACCGGTAAGGACCCCGCATGAAGATCGACCTCCCGTCCGGGGCGTGGGCGGACCTGCTCGCCCCGGACAAACTCAAGGCCAAGCACCAGCGCGCCGTGATGCGCGCGGTCACCGCCCAAGACCAGCGGGAAGGCGGCATGGCCGTCGACCTGACCGACGGTGTGATCGCCATCATCATCCAGGACTGGAACGTCACCGGCGACAACGGTGAACTGCTGCCGCTGCCCAGCGAGAAGTTCGCGTCCCTCGACGAACTCACGATCGAGGACTACGAGACGCTGCTGGGCCACGAGTACGTGGTGCAGGTCGCCACGCGGCTGATGAAGCTGCGCGGCGAACGCGTCTCCCCGGACGACTGGGACGACCCCGAGTCCCCTTCCGTGCCCTCAGCCGCATCCGGGCCCGGCTCGAGGGCGGAGAGATCCCCGAGCACAAGAACGTCCGCACGGAGTGGGACGAAGACGAAATCTACGCCCGGTTCGCGGAGCGCTGGGGCTGGCCGCCGCAAGTCGTAGACGAGATCCCCGTCGGCCCGTTCAACCATCTGCTGCCGATCGCGCAGGTTTTCGACGAAGTGCGCGCCGAACGCGAGAACAGGCGGTGGAACTGATGAGCGTGATCCTGGTGGGCGTCCCGCAGTTCACGGCGGCTCTCGACGCGCTGGTGGCCGCAGCCGGCGAAGCCACGAAGATAGCGGTGATCAAGGGCGGTCACCTGATACAGGCGGAAACCCAGAAGAAGCTCACCACGTCCTCGCACAAGAAGGGCACGCCCACGCCCTCACAGCCGGGCGAGCCGCCGTCTCTGGTGACCGGGCAGCTGCGCCGATCCATCCGCACAGATCACCCCAATCGCGGTGGTGACGGGATCTGGTCGACGCGGATCGGCCCGACCGCCGCGTACGGGCGCATCCAGGAACTCGGCGGGGTTACCGGGCGCGGGCATGCGACGACACTGCCCGCACGCCCGTATCTCGCGCCAGCGCTGGAGGCCGCGATCTCCTCGGGCCGTCTGGGCGAGGTGTTCGACGAGGCATGGCGTGTAGCACTCGGCCACCTGTGACACCCGCCTGAGCATTCCCTGCCCGTAGCCCGCTTCCGTTCACCGCCGGGGGTGGGTGTCAATGGCTGGTTTTCTGCCGCCGACCGTGGCCTACCTGCTCGGGAACATCACGGACTACAAGGCGAAGATGGACGAGGCCGGGGTCAAGGCCGAGGAAACCGACGCCAAGATGAAGGGCTTGGGCGCGGGATCCAGCGCCATGTTCCTCGGCCTCGGCGCCGCCGTGCTCGGCGTCGGCTACGAGTCGGTGAAGATGGCCTCCGGATTCGACCAGGCCATGGAGATGGTCCACACCCAGGCCGGCGCGTCCCAGGCCGAGGTCGACAAACTCAAAGGCTCCGTGCTCGCGCTCGCCCCCGCGGTCGGCATGGGCCCCGAGGAACTGGCCACCGGCCTCTACCACATCGAGTCCGCGGGGTTCCGCGGCGCGCAGGCCATGGACATCCTCACGGCGTCCGCGAAGCTCGCGCAGATCGGCCAGTCCGATTTCGAGACGACCGCGCAGGCCGTGGTCGGCGTGATGGCCTCCCAGATCAAGGGCGTCAAGGACGCCGCCGACGCGGGGAACCTGCTGAACACCACGGTCGGCATGGGCGACATGAAGATGCAGCAGCTCGCGGAGGCGATCGGCACCGGGATCCTGCCGAAAGCCGCCGCCGCGGGGCTCAGCTTCGAGGACGTGGGCGCGGCGCTGGCGACCCTCACCGACAACGTGACCCCCGCGAACGAGGCCGC
>Ga0070741_10008245_pt1 | contig 21029 bp, 16 predicted proteins | sample Coa_R1_4_FD_66440 | JGI IMG/M metagenome (GOLD analysis project Ga0070741, IMG submission 66440) | Surface soil microbial communities from Centralia Pennsylvania, which are recovering from an underground coalmine fire - Coalmine... | ecosystem: Environmental > Terrestrial > Soil > Unclassified ...
GGCAGCGGCAAAAAGGGACGCTGGAGCATTGGCTGAGCGAGCGTTACCGCTTGTACACCGTGAGTGGAAAGAAGTTGTTTCACGCCGACATTCATCATGTGCCATGGCCTTTGCAGGACGCAGAAGCAGACATCGCGACCAATACGATGGCGAGGGCAAGCGGGATCGAGCTTCCCCACACCGCCCCGCTGCTTCATTTCGCGGAACGTCTCGATGTGCTGATTTGGCCGCTGAAGCTCTCAAGCTAAGCGAGCGCGATCCTTCACCGGGTTGGCGATGGATTACTTGGCCTTGCGAGGCGCAGCAGGAGTTGGCGCTGCGGGTTCTGCGCTTCCCACAGAAATGACTTCCGGCACGAGCACCTGTTTCACGTCGTTACCAATTTTATCGGCATTCGCCAGCAAGAGACTCACCTGCCACATCTGGGTTTCAGACAGCGTCGGACTGAATGCCGGCATGCCGGTCAGTCGGATTCCATTGGCGACTTTCCAATAAGTCTCGCCCGGAGGATCATCCGTGACGCCCTTGTGCATGAACAGCTGTGGCGGTTTTGGGAACATGCCTTTTGCGATGGGCGTGAGGGGCTGATTGGGCAGGCCATGACAGACAGCGCAGTTGCCGACGTAAACTTTGGCGCCGGCGATATAGGTCTCGTCGTTGGCTGGCATCGGCACCGACTGAGGCATGTTCTTCTCGACATTTGCGTGCAGCGCTTTGTTGGCCAGCGTCTTCTCAAACGGCATGGCCTGGGCCGACGTAGCGACCGGCGCCATGCCGGTGACAAAATAGATGTACACACCGATCGGAATCAGGATTAGGCCGATGATCAAGCCAAGAACAAAATTCTTCAACGTGCAGACCTCCTCATCCTTTTGTTTTGGGATGCAAGAGTAGCACAGCGGGTGAGCAGCCCTGGCCGGAGCACGATGGAGTTTTGCGGCAGAATCCTCCGCGGTAAACGCATCTCATTTTTCATGCCCGCGTTCATGCCTGCGCGCCTCCTCGCCGAAGCTACTGTGTCTACCGGTTTCATGGTAGTCGCGGTGCTGGCTATCCTGGCCCAAAGCATCATTCTGGTCGTTGCCTTCTTCGGACGGGGCCCGCGCTACAAGATTTCCTCCCCGTCGAGTCAGTCGCTGGAGAGTCCTGAGTTTCTCTACATGCTGGAAGCGCTGACAGATGCCAAGCTGAATGCGCATACCCGGCTCGAGGTGTTCACCAATGGAGTGAATTTCTACGAGGCGGAGTTGCACGCCATTCGCGAGGCAAAGAGCTCGGTGCACCTTGAGGCGTACATTTTTCAGGAGGGAGAAATAGCCAAGCGCTTTGTGGACGCGCTTACTTCCAAAGCTGCTGAAGGACTCCCAGTGCGAGTTGTCCTGGATGGATTAGGCAGCCTGGGAACATCATCGAGCTACTTCAAGGCGCTCAAAAATGCCGGCGGGAAGGTCGAATGGTATCAGTCGGTGAAGTTCAGCCGGTTGCCTCATTACAATCACCGCTCCCACCGAGAACTGCTGATCTGCGATGGCCAAGCCGGCTTCCTTGGAGGCGCGGGAATTGCCGACCATTGGTACCACGGCAGCAAAGGTAAGCCGGCCTGGCGCGACACCATGGTGAGGGTCGAGGGTGACGCTGTTCCCAACCTGCAGGCCACTTTCGCGGAAAACTGGTTGGAAGCATCGGGCGAACTCCTGGTGGGAACCGAGTATTTCCCCATGTATGAAGCAGATTCAAAGTCTGCGGCACTGGTGATCAACAGTACGCCGTCAGGCGGGGGAGCCACTCGCGCGCGAATGTTATTTCAAGTCTTGCTGGCTTCGGCGCGAAAAAGCATCCACATTACGACACCTTATTTTCTTCCCGATCATAGCCTGTCGCAGGAACTGCTTCGAGCCGTTGCGCGGGGAGTGGACGTTACTATCATCACGCCGGGAAAACACAGCGATCATATGTTGACCCGCAGCTCCAGCCGCCGTTCGTATGGTCCGCTCTTGCATGCTGGAGCGCGCATTTTCGAGTACCAGCCTGCTATGATCCACGCCAAAATTCTAATCATTGACGGAGTATGGTCCGTGGTGGGCTCCACGAATTTTGACAACCGCTCCTTCGGCCTCAACGACGAGGTAAACCTCGCGAGTTGCGACGCGAAGTTCAGCGCGCGCCTGGAGGAGGACTTCGTGCGCGATCTCGCGGACAGTCGCGAAATCAGCTATGACGTGTGGCGCAAGCGGTCCTGGCTGGAACGCGGTCCGGAAATTCTGGGCTGGATTCTTGAACGTCAGCAATGAGCCGCATCCTGCGCGTTGCCACTTACAACATCCACAAATGTCGCGGGCTTGACGGCCGCGTGCTGCCGGCGCGAATTTCCGACGTGCTCGAAGAGATTGATGCTGATGTGATTGGGCTGCAGGAAGTGATGAGCGTTGCCGGAGGCAAGCCCGAGCAGGATCAGATCCAATACATCGCCGATCGTTTGCAGACCTACAACTGGTGCTTCGGCGAAAATCGGATTCATGGAGGAGGGCCGTACGGGAACGCGATCCTGGCGCGGTCAACGATCGGCTATTACTGCAACTATGATCTGACCTGGAAGAAACGCGAGAGACGTGGCTGTCTTCGTGCCGATATTCCCATCAGAGCCGGATGCCGACTTCACGTGTTCAACGTGCATCTCGGTACGGGATTTGTGGAGCGGCGACATCAGGCACGCCGGCTGCTGAGCGAGGACGTACTGCACCGCGAGGATCTGCGCGGTCCGCGGATCATCATAGGCGATTTCAACGAATGGACCCGGGGGCTCGCGTCCCGGTTAATGGCGGAAAGCTTTGAGAGCATCGACCTGAAGTTGTTTTCGCGAGTGCGCCGGACCTATCCCGGCATTTTTCCCGTGCTTCACCTCGATCATTTTTATTTTGACAAGTCGCTGAGGCTGGAGAGTTTCAATATCCATCGCAGCCGGAAAGCGCTGGCTGCTTCCGACCACCTGCCGCTGGTCGCCGAGTTTCAAATGTGACTGGCAAGCTTAAGCGGCTTTTTCGCCCGGTGCTTTGGCTTCCGGATGTCCGCGCACAGCCGCGGCGTGTTCGATCTCCGCGTTGACTTCCCCACCGACGAGAAAGGCAAGTCCCGTCACCCAAAACCAGAACAGCAGGATCATCGCGGCGCCTAATGAACCGTATGTTTTGTTGTAGCTGTTAAAAAAATGGAGATAGACGCGGAAGGCGAAGGAAGTTGCCAGCCACAGCAGCACGCCGATCAGCGATCCCGGCGTGATCCAGTACCAGTGCTGTTCCTTGACGTCCGGCCCGAAGTAGTAGACGAGGGCAAAGGCGAAGGTGATGAGGCAAATCGCCAGGATGGTCTGAATAACACGCCATACCAGGACGGTGACGTCTGCCAGTCCGAGATTGTTGCCAACCGTTTGCGCGATGTTGCCGCCAAAGAGAATGATAATCAGGGCGAGCAAGGCGAGTCCGGCAAGAACGATGGTGAGGCCGATCGCGATTCCCTTGGTCTTGTAATACGGCCGGCTCTCCTGAATTTCGTAGGAGCGGTTCAGGCCCGACATCATGCCGGCAGTGCCTTGCGAAGCTGACCACAAGGCAAAGACCAAGCCGAACGTGAGTTTCCCCCCACCGCTGGCTTGCGTAACCTGGATCATTGTTTTCGTTATGAGGGTCGCTGCGTCGGGTGGGAGAACCTGCCCAAGATAAGAGAACAGCGTCTGCTGCATTTGACTGTGTTGCTGGGCAAACAACCCGAAAATCGTGAGCAGCACAAACAGGGCAGGGAAGACGGAAAAAACAAAATTGTAGGCCAGTTCGGAGGCAGTACTCATGACGTCATTGCGGTTCATGGCTGCCCAGGTGCGCTTGGCGAGTTGCGTCCAGGTGAGCCCGCCCAGGCTCCACAATGATTCCACCTGCTCTTCGGTGGACAGTTGCGATTCTGTCATGGAGGGCCTCATGTTGAGCAGGGGATTGTATTTCCGATGCAATCGATCCCCATGAGGATGACCTGCCGCCACCTGACATCACCGACCGGTGTGATCTGCTACAATTTGCCCCTGACCTGGTGAGAGGCGTTTCCTGCAACCTCGAACCACAGTGGGGAATCGATAGCGATATGCGTCGCAGGCCGGCTCAGATTTTTGCCTTATTTCTGGTGATCTGGATCGTGGTGGTGGTCTTTTTGCCCACCATTGACCTTCCCAGGACGACGCTCCCCGCCCGGTCGGCCCCATGGAGTGCAGGTTTCGCTTTTATGCCTGTCGTTTTGCTGATGGCCTGTTTGCCCTGCATCGTCGCCGCGACCATGTTGCCAACGTGCCGCGAACATGTGGTCCCTGGTCCCGCTTCTTTGATCGATCTCACGTGCTCTCGTCTGTGTTAGCGCATCCAACTGCTGACACTCCCGATCTCAAGAATTGAGTAACTGGACCCGGGGCGAGTACCCGACCATCGTCCCACAACCGAGTAGGAGACGAGATGAAACGCAATCACGTGATACAGGCGTGGGGTCGCATCCTATCCGGACGCCGGCCGCTGCTTTCCATTGAAATTACACGGGAGTGCCCGCTGCGCTGCCCCGGTTGTTATGCCTACGAAGACGCCCATCTGGGTGGGAACGTCAACTTGCGCAGTCTGTCCGACTTCAAAGGCGACGAACTGGTGGAGCGCGTTCTCGCTTTGCTCGACGAGCTCCGCCCTCTGCATCTTTCTATCGTCGGCGGCGACCCTCTGGTCCGCTACCGCGAAGTCGAAAAACTTCTTCCCCGGATCTTTGAACGAGGCATTGCCGTACAGCTGGTCACCAGCGCTTTTCGTGAGCTGCCCGCGGAATGGCCTTCCATGATGCCTATGCTCGACATCGTGGTCTCCATCGACGGATTGCAACCCGAGCACGACGCGCGCCGCAAGCCTGCGACCTACGAACGAATTCTGAAGAACATCGTGGGCCAGCAGATCACCGTCCACTGCACCATCACGGGGCAAATGCTGGCCGGTTTGAATAGCATTGAGGCGTTCCTCGCTTTCTGGCAGGGTATCCCCGATGCGCGGCGGGTCTGGTTCAGCCTGTTTACCCCGCAGCGCGGGGCCGTGGGGCCGGAGATTTTGACCCCGCAACAGCGTCAATACGCAGTCAGTGAACTGCTTCGGCTTCGTCCCTTTTACTCCAAGCTCGACATGAGTGAAGGCACCATCCGGGAATACCTGAACCCGCCCCAGTCCCCAGCGGAGTGCATTTTTGCGCAGTCCACCTGCACCATTTCCGCAGACCTGAAAACGCGCATTCAGCCGTGCCAATTCGGCGGCAATCCGGATTGCTCGCAGTGCGGGTGCATTGCTTCCATGGGACTGGCAGGGCTGGGGCACAAACGGCTGGTGAATGTGGAACTAGGCTCGATTATGAGGGCATCGACGGCGGTAGGCAGGGTCGTCGAAGGGCTGCGCAGGGGAGTGTGAACCAGTGGCAGTTCGATTTAATCCGATCGCCTGTCGCGGGCCTTGGTTCTCTGAGTTGCGCCGGGTATCTCCGAGCCGTGGGATCGAAAATGCGATTGTTTGCTGCTTCTGTGGGACGCGTTATGGTCTGATTGTCCCGGCGGATACATCCGAAGACAAGGTACAGGCGGCGACGGTCGAGTTGCGCCAGCGAGTGCACGATACGTGCGGCATGCACCCGCCAGTTTTGCAGATCGCGTGAGCTCGAGGATGACTAACGCGGCCTGTACAGTGGCACAACTTTGCTGCTCTGCGAATTTTCTGCCGCCTTGGCCAGGTGCAGGTCGAAGCCGGTCTTGGGCAGCAGCGAAGTGAGTTCGAAGGCACGGAAACCTTCTCCGCTGATTTCGGTGTGACGGAAAATGCCCGGCTCGCTTTCGATGGTTTCATGCGTGCCACCCCAGTCATCGAGAAACGCTTGCGCCTCTTTCGTGCTTATCTCGCCTCCCGTCGAGCCTTTGCCGATGGCTTCTGTGGCATACGAACGCACCAACTTGGGCCAATATTTTTCCAGCAGGCCGCTGCTGGCGAAGATATCAGCCCAGACGATCTCGCCATTCACCGCCACCACCACGCCGACCGCATTCTTGGAACGAAGTTCCCGGATCAGCTTGGAATAGCTGCGCTCCATGGGGACAGCCATTTCATTGACTTTCTTCTGCACCTCTTTGTCAGCGACGAGCCCTGCATATGAGGTGGAAGATGCCCCGTTGTGTCCACCCGAGGCTTGTGGGCTGGCGGGCACTGCGGCCGCAATTTCCGAGCGCATGGTCGCAACCTGGTCCCAGACTTGTTGCTGATTTTTTTCTACCATCGCTTTAGCACGCACTGCCGGTTGCGCCATTTGCACGCCCAGTGAGCTGAAGTGGTCGCTCGAACCGGTCCAGCGGCCGGGCTCGACACAGAAAACACCAAGATCAATGGGATCACTGTGCGCGGGAACGATTCGATCTTTGCCCACCACCCGGTCCTGCTTGCCTCCGGTAACGATTTCTCCCGCGAGCAGGAGCAGAGGCCGGTTCGAATTGTTGACCAGAACGAGTTGATTCACCCGCGGCCCAGTCGCGGGAATGGAGTGCGAGTGGTTGCGAATCAGCGCCCGAATGCTCCCGGCTTCGCTGACGATCACCTCGCCGGAGCGCACGCCCTCATCGAGCGTGAGGAACTCCGATGCATCGTGAGAAACCCCGGTGACCACGGGAAACACGGTAAGGTTCCCTTGCTGGAGGGGAGCGAGTACGCGATAGTCGGACGCGTGGGGCGGTTCCCCCGCGCTGGCGGGGTGAGGGGCAGTGGTCATCATGCCCAGTAGGGCGATCGCAACGACTGCGAGTACGGCTTCCCAGTGACGAGTAACGGACATAGTCTTTCCTCGGCCGCAGAATCTTTGCAAGAACTCACACCTGCGGCGTTCTAACAGAAGGCTGCGGAAACGCAGCGCCCGGACCGCGTCCAACGACGCTCTCCCGCCCATTACGAGGGCAGTAGCAGGGACTGAAAAGCGGCGATGACGTCCGGTCTTGTGCCTGCGACCATGAATTTTTCCGCAGCCTGCTGTTGGAAAGTGAACGGCGAAAGTTGCTCACCTTGCACTCGAAAATTGGTAACATCCAGCCAATCGTCATGGGCAGTAGTTCGCAACCCGCCGTGTCCGCAAATACGTCCGAGCTGGAAACGCTCGCGCGGGAATTGTGGCAGAGAAGCGGCGCAGAAAAGTTCGGTCAGACTGCCGCCGATTTTGCGCGCGTGCTGCAAGTGATCGTGCGCAAGTATCTGCCCGCTGATTGCAGCAGTCACGACGTCCGCGAGCTCTGCCACAGCCTGAAAGCAGAGGAACTGGGACTGGCGCAAGCCTGCGCCGCGGGTAACGAGATTGGCTGGGAAGTTTTTCTGACGAGGTATCGCGCCAAACTGTACGAAACAGCGCTCTCGATTACCCACGAAGACGCGAGCGCGCGTGAACTGGCCGACGGCATCTATGCCGATCTCTACGGAACCAGCACGCGGGACGGGCAGCGCGTCTCGAAACTGGCTTCCTACACCGGGCGCGGATCGCTCGAAGGCTGGTTGCGCACGGTGCTGGCGCAGGAGTTCGTGAATCGTTACCGTCGCGGCAAACGTTTGGTCAGCCTGGAAGAGGAGAACGAAAAGGGGCAGCAGTTCGAGGCGCGCCCGGCGGAACAGAGCTTCAATATTGATAGCCGCCTGGAAGAAGCGATTGGCGAAGCCCTCGCCGCCGTGACGCCCGAGGATCGTTTTATCCTCTCCTCTTATTTTCTCGATCAACGCACGCTGGCAGAGATCGCGCGAATCTTGCGAGTGCATGAATCGACGATCAGCCGTAAGCTCGACCGCATTACCCAAGGTATCCGCAAGAACATGAAGGCGGGACTCAGGCGGCGGGGCATGACTCACGCCCAGGCGGAAGAAGCGTTTAGCGAGATTGATGTGCGCGATCTGCAGGTCAACCTGCGGGATCGTTTATCGCAAGAATCCAAGCTGGCAACGTTCTCCAAGAAAGGGATGCCCGGGTTGCCGGAGAGCGAGCCGGAGTCACACTGAAATGCCGAATCTTCCTAAAGTCGTACGCGACCGCCTGGCAGGGGCGCCGGCGGGAATGGCGAGCCAGCATCCTGACGCGGACCTGCTCACCGCCTTTGTGGAAGGCGCGGTGACTGGCCGGGAGCGGGACCAATTGTTGGGCCACCTCGCAATTTGCGGCGAGTGTCGCGAGATTACCGCGCTGGCTGCTCCCGAGGCGGTTCCCGACCAGCAACCGACAGCCGCCGTGTCTGCAACCAGGAAGTGGTGGAACGTCTCGATGCTGCGCTGGGCCGCCCTGTCAACCACCGCCGTGGTGGTGCTGGCAGTTGGCCTGATGGTGCGCTCTCCGCAAAAGCAATTACGAATCACCAGCGATGCCGGAACAGGCGACGTGACAGCGTCATTGGATACATCTGCGGCGATGCGAACTTCGCGCGACCGCGACAAACTAACGCAGGAAGAAAGTGCACCCGCGGATCAGAAGAGTGCGGCGCGTCGAGAGGTCGCTCCAATTCTTGCTGACAAGTTGGAAACGAAGCAGCTGCCTGCGACGCCGGCCGGGATTGTTGCCCCAGTCAATGGCGATAGGGTTGCGCAGAATGCGCCGACGCCTGCGGCGCCCGCCATGGCGAAAAAGACCGCGGTACCGTCTGCCGCAACAGCAATGCCGGCCGGGACGCGTTATCAAGCTGGCGCAACTCCGAGCCGGGAAGATGGCAATGCGATGCAGAATGCAACGTCGGACGGTGTTGCCGCCGCCGCTTCAGCACCTGCCATAAGCGCCAATACAGCGTCTGATCTGGACACAGCCAAGCTTCACGAGAGGGCCAAATCCGCCACGCAACCTGCTCTCAATAAAGAAAAGGGCGCCAATAAAGAAAAGAAAGACGAGATGAGGCTGGCCAATAAGGTAGAGCCCGAAACATCGTCAGAGAGCGCTGCACAGAAACCCGCCGGAGCGGCCAATGAGGTGAACACAGTGGTTGCCCACGGCGCATTCGGACCGACGGCGCGTCCTCCTGTCGAACTGATGGCAGCGCCCATCTCGATCCCGCCTGCGAAAGCCGCGCCGGTACGCTGGACCATTGATGCGGCCGGCCAGCTGCAGCGCTCGACGGACTTGGGGAAATCATGGCAGATAATTTCCGTGGACGGTGGCGTTCACCTGCAGTCGCTGGCGGTGCTCGAAACCCAGCTCTGGGCAGGTGGAACAGGGGGAGCGCTGTACCACTCCGTCGATAACGGAAATTCGTGGACACGAGTGCGCCCGGTGGCGGGACAGATCACACTCGATGACGACATCACCCGCATCAGCTTGCCCGATGCGCAGCACGTCACTGTGACAACGGCATCGTCGGTATGGGCCAGCACCGATGGCGGCCAGACCTGGCGCAAACAGTAGCGGGAAACCAGATCACCGCAGATACTTTTTCTTCGTTACCTCTCTTCCCTGGGTCCATTACCTAAGTGACATTTACACTTCTACCTAACGACCCTATGATCCGAATCGTAGTTTGGCAGTTCTGGGGGAGGGCTGCCGTGGCGTCCTGGTCTAAAAGCCAGGACGCTATTATTTTGCGCGGTTAAAAGCGCCCTGCCTCCCCGTTGCATACCGGCTTTGCCGCCTTGCGACCCGATAGTGGGTCAGTTTGAATCTTTGAATCATGGAAGCGGGTATTTCTAATCACGTTTGGAGTTTAGAAGAATTGGTGGGATTATTGGCGGCGTGAGATTCTGGGTGCTGCTGGCAGCTGTGATCGGATACCACGTTCAGGATGTGTGGGATTACCTGCTCATCTGGAAGCATTACCACCCCGAGTATCCGGGCATGGTTGTTAAAGCTATTCTTTCCCCAGGTTGGCTTTTTTTCCCTTCTCGCTTGCTCATTGGCCTGACCAATGCCATTGTTTACGGTGCCATTGTTTATGTGGTGTTGTTTTCAGCTGCCCAATTTCGGCGGCTTCGTGTCAAAACTTCAAACTGACCCACTGCCTGCGACCCTTGTCACTCAATTGCATCTAATGCAAGTGATACCATTGGAAGCTCGCCTTTGAGGCGTCTCCCCGGGGAGAGCAGCGAGCTGGCAATCAAACGAGAGAGGGAAAGAATGGCAGCGGAGACGATTTTTGAAGTAACAGATGCGAATTTCGAGCAATCGGTGCTCAAGGCGGATCAGCCAGTGCTGGTGGATTTCTGGGCCGCGTGGTGCGGGCCGTGCCGGGCGCTGGCGCCCATCGTGGATGAGCTGGCGACCAGCTACAACGGCAAGCTGAAGGTCGGGAAGATGGATGTTGACCGCAACACTGCGACGCCCCAGCGCTACGGGATCCGCGGCATACCCACCCTGCTCGTATTCAAGGGCGGCCAGGTGGCGGAGCAGATCGTCGGCTATGTGCCCAAAGAGACGATCGAGAAGGCCCTGCAGAAACACATTGCCGCGTAAGCTGTTTTGAGGATTTTATCAACGCCCGGGATAAAACCCGGGCGTTGTTGTTTGCGCTGAATCACCACGGAGACACGGAGTCACAGAGAAGGCAAGGCTAAGTCGGCCACGGATTCGCACGGATGACACGGATAGCCCCAAGAACTAAGGATAGCCTCGAGAACAAGGATTGCCCAAGAACAAGGATTGCCCAAGAACAAGCTTGGAATTTCTGATTTATCCGTGAAAATCTGTGCGAATCCGTGGCCTGAATTTGACCTAGCCTTCTCTGTGACTCCGTGTCTCGGTGGTGAAATAAAGACTAGTACTTGCGCAGGATGCCGATGACCCGGCCCTGGATTTGCACGTTCTGGGCGGGCACGATGATGGGCTTGAGAGCGGCGTTAGCGGGCTGCAGGCGGATTTTGTCGGCGTCGCGATGGAAATATTTCAGAGTGGTTTCCGAGCCTTCGACGAGCGCAACCACGATTTCTCCTTCACGTGCGACTTTCGTGTTCTCCACCAGGACGTAGTCGCCGTCGAGAATGTGCTCGTCAATCATGGAATCGCCCTTCACCTGCAGCACATAGACATCCCGGGACCGGGTGATGTCTCCGAGGGAAATGGTTTCGGGATTCTGCAGCGCTTCCACGGGGCGACCGGCGGCGATACGGCCGAGCAGCGGCAGGCTCACCCCGCCATTGGCGACTGCGGCCATGCCCATGGCCTGCTTCATACGGCCACGCGGCGCCAGAACGTCAATCGAGCGGCTGCGGTTGTAGTCGCGCTTGAGCAAGCCCTTCTTTTCCAGGTTGCAGAGGTGCTTGTGCACAGTGGCCAGGGAGCTCAGGCCAAGACCTTCCCCGATCTCTTCAAACGAAGGGGAGTATCCGTGCGACTGCACGAACGACGAGATGAAGTCATACACCTGACGCTGCCGCTTGGTGATAGCCATTCGCCCGTATTGTGAGCGAATAAAAGGCGAATGTCAAGAAAATCGCTGGATTGAACTCACGACCCTCCGAACTGCTGGAGCAGAACATAGGCGGAGAGCAGCAGCAGCAGTGGGCCGCCCCAGATGTAGAGCGCCGATTTCCAGCTCAATTCGGAAACGACTTCTTTCTGGCTACGCCACGAAATAAAGAAAGCTTTATCGTTCTCGCCCCGCTTGAGCACGGTCTTGGGATGAGGATCGAAATCATTCTCCTGCGGGTTGGCGGCATTCGTCGGCGGCAACTCCGCAGCAGGAGCAACTGCGGCCGCGGACCCGTTGCTTTGCATTTGTGCGGCCTGTGCGCGAGCCAGCGCGGGATTGCCTATGCCGGCGGCTGCCCAGGCGCGAGGGCTGGTGATTCCCGCCTTCATGAGGGCATCCGCAACCACCTGCGGATCCGCGCCACTGGCGTCAGTCGATTCGCTGCTTCGAGTGATTTGACCGTCGGTCATGGCAAAGGTCGAAATCACCGTTTTTGAGCTGGCGATTTGAAGCGCAGAACCCGCCGAACCACTCATCGACATACTTAGCGTACGCGTGACGTTGCTGTCGTCGCCGGGCAGCCGGAACGTGACGCTCTTGCCCGAAGGCTGGGTTTGCTGCGGTATGGAAGTCGGTTGCAGTCCGTCGTTGTCTCCGAGTGTTCCGAGAATAAAGAGGAAGTTCTTGGGCTTGATGCAGTACTCGTCGACCTTGAGTTGCCGGTCGCTGGAAACGCCGTGCCGGGCGAGAAACTGGCGGATGCCGCCGGGCACAGGATCATCGGCCGAGAACAGCGAGTGGCGGTACTCTTCGTGGAAATCGCGATGCAGATCGGTGTCAGCCCCGTTGCAATCCACCAGCAAACGGCCGGTACCGTCATCCATAAAGAAAGGAACGTGCAGGCTCTCATCGGCGACCTTCACCCACTCCTTATTCTTGCCCGATTGCTTCAGTTCCCAGGCAAGCGTGTGGTAGTAGAAGCAATCCAGCTCGCAGGCGGGCGCGGGAATGGTGTACGGGCCGACTGCCTGGCCGCTGATTTCCACCAGTCCCATGGAAGCGCTTCGGATCTTCGATTCGGGAGTGTTGAGGATGAGGCGTTTGCGCTGCAGAATTCCGAAGCCGCGGAAGAACAGGTAAAGGCCGCCCGCCGCGCCGACACATGCCCAAAACGTGGCCTTCTCGTAAACCACCGCCGCCAAGATCAACGTGCACAACATGGCTGGCTCCGTTACCGCCATCGTAGCGGAGAATCAGCCGGGTTCAGCCCCTGTCGACTTACTTAGGTAATGCCAGGGTAAAGCCACCACGGAGACACGGAGTCACAGAGAAAAACCAAACAATTTCGGCCACGGATTTACACAGATCTACACGGATAGCCCAAGAACTAGACTGTCACTCTTGCTTTATCCGTGGTGAAGACACTCATTGCGGGACGGCGGCGCGGGAGTGCAGGATCTCTTCGACGGCGGAGATGGCCGTCTCGAGTTCCTCGTCGCTGTTGTAGAAGTGCGGAGAGAAACGCACGCCGGCCTTGGGACGCCAGTCCACCAGGATGCCGCGCTTGAGCAATTCGCCGCAGACTTCCTGGGAGTTGGGCATATCAATGGATACCGTACCACCCCGCTTTTCGGGATCGCGCGGGGTGTTGACGCGCCATCCGTGCTGCTCCGCGAGTTGAATCAGGCGCGCCGTCTGCCGTTTCGATTTTTCCCGGATGGCCTCGACGCCGATCTCGCGTACGATCCGCAACCCCGGCTGAGCAGCATAGAGCGCCGGAATGTGAGGGGTGCCGTTCATGAATTTGTAGGGCGGCTCGGCGTAGCGAATGGGCCCGGTTTCGAATGCGAAGGGCTGCTCGTGGGCGATCCAGCCGGTAAATCTGGGCTCAAGTTTTCGCCCCAGGTCCGGGCGCACATAAAGGTAGGCGACTCCCGGCCCGCCGCACAGCCATTTCAAAACACCGCCACACGCGAAATCCACGTCGAGATCGCAGACGTCCACGGGCACGGTGCCAAGGGACTGGAAGGTATCGAGCACCACGTAAGCGCCGACGCGGTGTGCGCGGTCGATGATCGCCTTGGCATCGTTGATGTAGGCGCTGCGAAAAATTACGTGCGACACGGGAACAACCAGAGTTTCTTCGTCGATGGCTTTAAGCAGGCGCTCGGTGGGGATGGTGACCCCATCATCGGTGGACACCATGTGCACGCGCGCGCCGTACGCCCGTTGCGCTTCCCAGAAATACATCACCGAAGGAAAATTCATGTCGGTGTAGACGACCTTGTTGCGGCGTCCGGAAAAATCGAGACACGAAGCCACCACCGCCTGGCACGTCGTCACGTTTTGAAAAACCGCCACGCTGGCCTTCGGGGCATTCATCAACCCGCCCAGTTGCTCGCCGACTTCCGCCGCCAGCATCCACCATTTTTCTTCCCAGGCGCGCACGCCGCGATTGGCCCAGATGTCGGCGTAGTCGTGCATGGCGTCGTAGACCGCGCGGGGCATCGCGCCCAACGAGTTGCTGATCATGTAGGTCGTGCGTTCCAGGATGGGGAACTCTGGGCGATAGCGGAGCAACGGGTCAGTCATGCAGAAATTGTAATGCGGCGCGGGCGTTTGCGGGAAAGGAGGTAGGCCACGGTGAGGATCAGCAGGTAGGGCCCGCCGCTGACGATGGTGATGCGCGATTGCGGTACCCACCAGGTGGAAACAATCACAGCGGCAATGGCGACGAATCCGATGATCGAGAGTGTTGCGCCCCCGGGAGCACGCATCGGCAGCGCCGCCAGTTCGCTGGGACTGATTCTCCGACGAAATGATACGTGCGCCGCGAGCGCGATCCACCACGCCAGCATCCCGCCAAACAAAGATGCGCCGATGATGTAGAGATACGCCGAGAAAGGCATCAATTTTTCCATCACGATGGCGATGGGTATGGCGACGGCGGAAACCAAAAGCGCGGGAAGCGGCGACCCACTCTTCGTCAACTTGCCGAGGGCGGCAGGCGCATAGCCACCCCGCGCCAGCGAAAACAGCATACGTCCGGCGACGTAAAGATTGGCATTGGCGCCGGACAGGGCTGCGGTCAATACGACCAGGTTCATGATCGTCGATGCCGCGGGCAATCCAGCCACGCGAAATACCGTGACGAACGGGCTCTCCGCCACTCCGGCGCGATGCCAAGGCATCACTCCGACCAGCGCCGCGGTCGCTCCCAAGTACACGATGGCGAGCAGAACAAACATCATGCGGGTGGCGCGGGGAATTTCGGAAGCGCTGCGCGCCTCGCCGGAAGAAATCGCGACCATTTCCAGCCCCAGGAAACTGAACAGCGCGAAAGAAATGGCTCGCAGCGGCCCGATTCCGCCGTTAGGAAAGAAGCCGCGGTTCGCCCGGTATTGCGGCGCAATCCGCCCGTCAAACATAAGAGCGGCCGCGATCAGCATGAAGATCACGATGGTGACCACCTTCACCATGGCAAACCAGTATTCGAAGCGGCCGTAATCGCCCACGGTGCGCAGGTTCACAAACAAGAGGATGGCGGCGAACAGGACGACCCACACCACGCCGGGGATTTGCGGAAACCAGAAATGGCAGTAGGTGGCGGCCGCGACCAGCTCGGCGCCGACCGCGATCATCACGGCGAACCAATACCCATAGCGCGCCACGAAGCCCGCCCAGGGATTCAAATAAAGCTCGGCGTAAAGTCCGAATGAGCCGGCGGCCGGATGGGCGCTGGCCATCTCGCCCAGGGCATTAGTAACGATCCACGCAATCGCCGCGCCCAGCAGGTAGGTGAGGACGACGGCCGGGCCGGCGATCTGTACGGCCGCGCCCGAACCCAGGAGCAGCCCGGTGCCAATTGACCCGCCCACCGCCACCATTGCCATCTGTCCGGCGCTCAATTGCTGGTGCAATCCGGTCTCGTTACCGGCTAGCTCGGGGGCGGCCATGCGAGACGTATACCAGAAGGGGAACACATTATGAAAGAACAGGATAGGGACAGTAACTTTCGTAACCTCGCCTGCCTCCTCGTTCATTGCTGCCGGTAGAGACTGTGCCTAAAATGCGAGTGGCGTCTTAGTGTCGCTCCACGATGCAGGAAACCCGACAGGTCGACCGCGCAGAGATCGCCCGCCGTTTCGAGAAGGCCGAAAAATTTCTTCAGAAGGGCCGTGCTGATTCCGCCCTGGAAGAGTTTCTCGGCATTCTTCGCGACGATCCGGAGAACGACGCCGTCCGCCAGGCCACAGCCGACCTTTATCTGACCCTGGGCCGAAAGAAAGAAATGATTGCCATGCTGGGGGAGTTGTTCAACCGGCAGGTGATCAGCGCGGATGCCGCCAAGGCAACCGTCACTTACAAGAAGCTCTCCCGCTTCGCCGCACCGCTTGCTGACCAGACCTGGCGCTACGGCCAGTTGATCGAGTCGATCAATCAGAAAGAAGCGTTGCAGGCATATGAATCTTCGCTGTCTGGATTCACCGGGCAGCGGAAAAAACAGGAAGCCTTCGAAGTTCTGAAGCGCATTGTCGCGCTCGACCCCAAAATCGACAATCTGTGGCGGCTCGCGGAATTTGCTACCGACCTCGGCGATGGGAAGGTTGCCGCAGACGCCTACCTTCAGGTGGCGCAGACCGAGGAGAAGGGTGGAGGCAATGCCGCCAACTGGTACGAGCGTGCCTACAAGGCAGATCCGCAAAACCTCGCGGTGACCCTGGGCTGGGGGCGCACGGTCCTGGAGCAGGGCGACGCGGAAACCGCGGTGAGCATCCTCCAGCCAGTGGCAATGAGCCGCGACAACGCAACGGCAGACGCCAAGGATTTGTTCGGGCGTGCCTTGCTGGCAGCTAAACGTCTGAAAGAAGCGGAGCCATACGTTTGGGATCTGTTTGTCGAGAATCCAACCCGCATCCACCAGGTCGCGAACCTGATTGCCGCCCTGATCGATGCGCAGCAGGGTGGAGAAGCGGTGACTCTGGCGCACAAGTTGGAAGCCGACCAGCGGCGCAGAGGCGACCGGCGTGCCTTCGTCAACCTGATGAAGGACATCGTCGACAAGCACAACTCTCCACCCGAACTTCTGGAATACATGGTGGAGCTATTCAATTCTTCGAACCGGGAAAACGAATACTCGCAGATGTTGCTCAAGCTGTTTGACGTTTACGTCGCTTCGGGTGATTTCAACAAAGCGGCCGAATGTTTCGACCGCGCCGCCGAGGTGGATGCTTACGAACCGGGACATCAGGCGCGGTTGGAGTCGCTGCGCGGAAAAATTGACGAGAAACGGTTCGAAGTGATTGCCTCGCGCTTCGCGCCATCCAAGCCTGCGACCGAAGCCGCGGCCACACAACTAGGCATGACGGATGAGGGTGGGGAAGCATCCGGCCTCCAGGACCTGATTCTGCAAGCCGAGATTCTGCTGCAGTACGGAATGCGCGGGAAAGCGATGGAGCGGCTGCAGAAACTTCAAGCCCTGTATCCCAAGGAAGAAGAGCGGAACGACGATCTTCGGCGGCTTTACATGGCGGCGGGAATTATTCCTTTCACGCCGCCGCCCATGAGTGCCGCACCTGCGCCTCCGCCGGCCGTGGTTCCAGCGGCGCCTCCTCCCATGCGTTCCGGGGTGACGCAGACGGAAAGTCCGGAAATCAGCAATCTCGCCCGGGTCACGGAGATTACCCGCAACCTGCATCGGCAAGGCACCACCAAAGGCGTGCTGTCTACCGCCGTCAATGATATCGGCCGGCTTTGGGGTCTTGCGCGCTGCGTTGCCGCCATGAGTGCGCCGGGAAAACCGCCCACGGCAGTCCTGGAATACTGCGCGGCGGGGGTGAAAGCCTCCGAGTTGCCATCCACCGTGAAGTTGATTTCGCTGTTGCAGGATCTGGTCGTCGAACGGGGTGTGTTGGCGATCTCGAACACAACGAACGCAATCGAGTTGCAGCCGATTCAGGATCTGGTATCAAAGTTGGGCATTGATTCCATGATGGTCATCCCAATGCTTGACGGCCAGGAACACGTGGGGCTGCTCATTCTCGAGCACAAAGGTTCGGAACGCGAATGGCCGCCGTCCGACATGGTTGTGCTGCGCAGCATTGCCGAACAGATGGTGATGTCGGTTCATAACGCGCGCTTGCGCCGGCTGGTGCGAAACCTATCAGTGACCGACGAAAAGTCCGGACTGCTCAAGCGCTCGTCCTATCTGGACGTGCTGCTCTCGGAAGTGCGCCGTCACCTGCAGCAGAACTCGCCGTTAACCATCCTGCTCATGCAATTCGGAAAGTCGTCTGGACTGGTCAAGGAATTTGGCGAGGCCAGTGTCGAAGCCATGATGCAGCAGGTCGGCCAGCTCATCCTGGGACAGATCCGGCAGAACGATGTTGCCGTCCGTTACGACATGACTACGGTTGCGCTGATCCTGGGTGATACCGCCGAAAAAGGCGCCTTCCTGGCGATGGATAAATTGCGCCGGGTGCTCGAAGGCATCCAGATCCCCGGGCACAACGAAGCGCCGGTGATCTCGATTGGAATCGCGGAGGCCGTGATCCGCCAGCAGTTCGATGCCGCCGACATCGTCACCGAAGTCATTAACCGGGCGGAAGACGCGCTCACCACGGCGCGCGCGGACGCTGCTAACCACGTCCACTCACTCGCTCCCCGCCTCGAAGCCGCCGCCGTCGCTTAACTTCAAAAGATCAACGCAGAGGACGCAGAGAAGCAGAGGGAACAGCCACTGCTTAGCTTTCCTCCATTCCTGTGCGTCCTCTGCGTTGAGGTTTTGCTATCCCCACTGATAAACTGACAAGTTTGGTCTTAGTGTCACGAACTCATCTGTATCCAGGAACTCATGCTGAAACCCACTGACATTGCCATCGTGAGCGGCGCGCGCACGCCCATGGGCCGGTACTGCGGGAAGCTGCGCGACTTCACCGCCATGGAACTCGCTGCCATCGCGTCCAAGTGCGCCATCCAGCGCGCTGGACTCGATCCCAAAGAATTCGATCATGCCGTATTCGGCAACGCCCAGCAGACTTCGGGCGACGCTCTCTATGGCGCGCGCCACGTCGCATTGCAGGCCGGACTGCCGATCGAGACACCGGCATTAACCGTGAACCGGTTGTGCGGATCGGGGATGCAGGCCATCGTGAGTGCGGCGCAGATGCTGCAACTCGGCGAATCGAAACTCGCGCTGGCCGGCGGCATGGAATCCATGTCGCAGGCCCCGCATGTGATTCGTGGCGCGCGCTGGGGATTCGGGCTCGGCGAAGGCAAGATGGAAGATTCGCTAATGGTCGCGCTGCTCGACACTTACTGCGGTCTGTACATGGCGAATACTGCGGAGCTTTACGGAGAACAGCAGGGCATCACGCGGGAAGCTCAGGATGAGTTTGCCTTGCGCTCGCAAAAGACAGCTGACGAGGCGTTCAAGGCGGGCCGGCTGCAGGAAGAAATTGTTGCGGTTCAGCTCAAGGACCGGCGCGGCAATCCCACCGGTGAAAGCTTCAGCGACGACGATCACCGCCGTCCGCAGACCACGATGGAAGGCCTGGCCAAGCTGAAGCCTGCATTCGGGAAAGCCGGAACGGTCACAGCGGGAAATGCCAGCGGCATCGTGGATGGCGGAGCGGCCGTGGTGCTCATGCCGATCGAAGAGGCACAACGTCGGAATGTGAAGCCCCTGGGCAGAATTGTGAGTTGGGGAATTGCCGGCGTGGAACCGAAATTAATGGGGCGTGGCCCGGTGCCGGCTTCACGCATTGCACTCGAGAAGGCCGGGCTCAAGCTCGACGACATTGATCTCGTGGAAGTCAACGAGGCTTTTGCGGCGCAGTACCTGGCAGTCGAAAAAGAGCTGGGACTGGATCGAAACAAGGTGAACGTTAACGGCGGTGCGATCGCGCTCGGACATCCGCTGGGCGCGACCGGCACGCGGCTGGTGATCACGTTGCTTTACGAGTTGCGGCGACGAAAGAAGAAGTACGGCTTGGCGACGGCCTGCATCGGCGGCGGCCAGGGGATCGCCATGATCGTCGAAAGCCTGCAGAACTGATTTTCACCACAGAGGACACAGAGGTCACAGAGAATGGAAATCAAGAAAGTTGGCGTTCTCGGTTGTGGTTTGATGGGCTCCGGCATCGCGCAGGTCAGCGCGACGGCCGGTTTCAATGTCACCGTGCTCGAGGCCGAGCAGAAGTTTCTCGACAAGGGCTTTGCCGGAATTGAGAAGTCACTGGCCAAGTTCGCGGAAAAGGGCAATCTGAAAGAGCCACCCGACGCGATCCGCGGCCGTCTCAAAGGTACCCTGAAGAAAGAAGACCTGGCGGATTGCGACATCGTGGTCGAAGCCATTATCGAAAATCTCGAAGAGAAGCGGCGCATGTATGCGTCGCTCGATTCCATCATCAAGAAAGATGCCATCTTCGCCAGCAACACTTCCTCTATTTCTGTTACCGAGATGATGACGGCGACCAAGCGTCCCGAGCGTTTCGTCGGCCTGCACTTTTTCAACCCTGTTCCCCTGATGAAGCTGGTCGAGGTGGTGCGCACGATCGCGACGGCCAACGACGTTTACGAAACTGCCTACGAGTTCGGCAACAAGCTAGGGAAGGTGCCGGTACGCACCAGCGACAAGACCGGGTTCATCGTGAACCGGCTGCTCGTGCCCTACTTGCTGGATGCCATTCGCGCCTATGAAGAAGGAGTGGGCTCGATTCCTGACATCGATAATGCGATGAAGCTGGGCTGCGGCTATCCCATGGGGCCGTTCACGCTGCTCGATTTTGTCGGTCTCGATACCACCTACTACATCACGCACGTCATGTATGACGAGTTCAAGGAACGCCGCTTCGCCTCGCCACCCCTACTCAAGCGCCTGGTCATGGCAGGATGGTACGGCCGCAAGAGCGGCAAGGGTTTTTACGATTACGCCGATCCCAACAATCCTGTGCCGGGAAAATTCTAAAAAACGGCCACGGATTCACGCGGATTTCACGGATAGAGCGGAATACAGTCAGGAGTGATTTATGGCCACCACAGCAACGCCGGCTACGTTTGAAAACCTTCTGTTCGAAAAAAAAGGCGCGATCGCGTACGTCACGGTGAACCGGCCCAAGGTGCTCAACGCGCTCAACATGGCCACCATGGAGGAGTTACGCCAGGTCTTCCATACGATTAAGCAGGACGACGAAGTGCGCGTGGTGATCATGACGGGCGCCGGTGAGAAAGCATTCATTGCGGGCGCCGATATCGGCGAGCTGGCGAAACATGATGCGGTGCAGGGCAAGGAATACACGCACCGCGGGCAGTCGGTGCTCAATCTCATCGAGAATTTAGGCAAGCCGGTGATCGCCTGCATCAACGGTTTCGCGCTGGGCGGCGGCTGCGAGATCGCGATGGCTTGCACCATGCGCCTGGCCAGCGATAATGCCAGACTCGGCCAGCCGGAAGTGAAGCTCGGCATCATTCCGGGATACGGCGGAACCCAGCGCCTGCCGCGATTGGTGGGTAAGGGCGTGGCGATGCAGTTGGTCCTTGCCGGAGAGATGATCACGGCGCAGGAAGCTCATCGCATCGG
>Ga0070741_10008246_pt1 | contig 21027 bp, 19 predicted proteins | sample Coa_R1_4_FD_66440 | JGI IMG/M metagenome (GOLD analysis project Ga0070741, IMG submission 66440) | Surface soil microbial communities from Centralia Pennsylvania, which are recovering from an underground coalmine fire - Coalmine... | ecosystem: Environmental > Terrestrial > Soil > Unclassified ...
AAAGCTTGCGGTCGGGGTCGTTCGGGTCACGCAGGGCTTTGCGGGCGCGCTTGACCGTCGCCGGGCTGCCGTGGACTTTGAACCCGATGGAGTAGCCGCGCTCAAAGACGCCGCGGTCGTTGAAGCAGAGCCTGCACTCCGAGCAAGTCTTGTCGCGCGTCTGCTGGGGGCAGGGGAGGATGTCGGCGCCTGCTTGCGAGCCTCCGTTGTCGTCAATGACGTGGCGCGCGTCGGTCTCGAAGTCTTCGACGACGAGCACCGAGGCGTAGCCGCGAGCGCGTGCTTCGCCGACGTCGGCGGCGTTCTCGCACGAGGCGAAGACCGAGACCTCGCCCCATGAGCTGCGCGCGACCTCACGCCAAGCGTGGGTGTAGGTCCAGACCGGCCCGCCGCCGCGCTCGCGGTAGCGCACTGCAGCTGCCGCGACGATTCCAGCCGCTTCGTCGGTCGAGCAATCCCCGACCGTATGCAGGCGCAAGGGCCGGCCGGGTTTGACCTTGATGGCGTCAATCTTCGCCGCTTCGTCGAGTGCCGCCTCACGCGGGCCGCCGCCGCGAGCTTTGGCGGCCTCGTTCAGCTGGTTCGTCACCAGCCCGACCCGGCCGGACTCGGCGTAGCAGCCACCGCCGTCGTACAGCGGACAGGACTTCGGACAGGAGACCTGGGCGACGTAGGTCGTCGCCGCGTTCCCGAGCTTTCTGTTCTGGCTCTTGGAAGCGGCGATGGCGAGTGAAGCGGGCTGGCCTGCGCTCGTCGTGGCCCGTGCGACCGAATGCTGGCCTGTGGGCTGGAGCAGCGGGAGAGCGACCTTCGGCAAGCGAGGTTGTGGCTTACGCCGCGGTGCGCTCGTCGCTCGTGCCGCGAGCGTGGCGGGCGAGGCGGGCGATGCCGCCCGGCGCCGCGGCGGCGACGTCTGCGCTGCCGGTGCAGGCGGCAAGAGGTGGTTGATGCGGGCGCGGGCGATCGCCGCGTACTCGTCGCTCAGCTCGACCCCGATGAAGCGCAACTCCTCACCCACAGCGCCGCAGCCGGTCGAGCCCGACCCAGCGAACGGGTCGAGAACAACACCGCCGCGCGGCGTCACCAACCGGCAGAGCCAGGCCATCAGGGCGACGGGCTTGGCCGTCGGGTGATGGTTGCGCTGAGTCGCGCCGCCCTTCTCGACCCAGATGCCGGCGGCGGCACCTGTACGCGTGTCTGAGCGGCGCTCGCTGAAGCTCGCGTCGAGGCCGGCGTTGCGCTCGGCGCGGGAGGGCTTCGCGCAGTACTGGAACGGCGAGTCGGGGCGGAAGACCGGGAACTTGTCGCTGAGGCCGCTCGTGTGCTGGGCGTCCAGCTCGGCGACCGGGCAGCCTGGCGCGCAGGCGTTGTCGGTGCACTCGGTGCCGTGGCCGAAGAGGATGTTCTTGGGCCAGCGCCCGCCGCTCTTGCAGCCGTCGATGTTCAGCCCTCCGACGCCGTGCTCGAGCAGGTTGCCGACATAGGTGCCGTCGACCGGCTTCTGGGCGACGACGATGGGCTCGTGCGCCGGCGCGACCGACGTGCCCCAGCCCTCCCACTGCTTGGCCGCGGCCGTCGCCGGCTCGGTCACGGCGACGTGCTCATTGCGGGAGCCGCGGCCGTAGTTACCGCCGCGCAGGCCGACGTTTGTCTTCTTGCTGCCCACGACCTTGCGCTTGGCGCCCGCGGCCTTGTCGATGGCGAGCGAGAGGTTGTGGCTCTTGGTGCCGCCGTTGCCGTTGGCGTAGACCCAGTGCAGCGAGTCGCGCACGGTGAAGCCGGCCAGGCGGATGGCGAGGCAGAGCAGGTCGTAGCGCCGCGGCGCACCGAAGGCGAGCAGGTAGCCGCCGGGCTTCAAGACGCGGTAGACCTCGCGCCAGACCTCGGGGCCGGGAACGAAGGCGTCCCACTCGGCGCCCTGAAAGCCGCCGGCGCCGTGCTCGTAGCGCTCTCCCTCGACCCAGCGCGCGAGCACGTCGGCCATCTCCGGCTCGCGCTGCGACAAGCCGTAGGGCGGGTCGCAGACGCAGGCGTCGACGCTTCCGTCCGGAAGCGCCCGCAGGCGCGTCAGGCAGTCGCCGTTGAGAACGACCGCGCGAGCGCTACCGTCGAGGACAGAGAGCGCGTCCGCCGAGGTTCCGGCGTCGATGTCGCTCTGGGTGGGGTAGTGGGTGCTCGCGCGGTCGTTCACGCGAGGATGGATGGCGCCTGATTAACCGATCACGTGTGATCGGTCTTCGTCGAGGCCCCAGATGATTCGGGGGCTGCGCCGCGAACGTCGCGTCTGTGCCGCGCGATATCGACAATCCGCCGACGCTGCTCGCGCTCTACCGCTTGCGGGCCGGTGTCACTCAAGAGGAACTCGCGAAGAAGATCGGCATCTCGATCGCCAGCTACCAACGCGTCGAGCGTGGACTCGACCACGACCCACCGATCGGTTGGCTCGCCAATGCGGCCAAGGCGCTTGGCGTAGGCCTTCACGAGATCCTCGAGGACGAGATGGTCGACGAGTGGCACCCCTATAACTCGACGAAGGAGCCAGACCCGTCCTGGCGCGAGCGGCCTGAGATGAAGGCGCGGGCGGCGCGTTGGGCGAAGCTCAACCCGCATCTCGCCGGCGACGACTGAGCGGCGGCGTTCCCGTCGATCGAGGCTCGTTCAGCGCCGCGGCGCGAGCCTTAGAGCAGCTCGAGCTGGACGCCCTCGTGGTAGCGCGGGTGCCCCTCCCAAGGGCCGGTCTCAAGCCGCTCGACCAGGTTGCCCTCAATGTCGAACAGCTCGATCGTCCCTCCGTTCACCCCAAGCAGCCACTGGCGGGCCCAGATGACGGCAAAGTCGCGGGAGGTGGGGTGGTGGTGGCACTCCAGCGGTTCCTTGCCGACCCCGGTCACCTGCCACCACGTCCGGGGCGCGACGCCGCGGAGAGGGAAGACCTCGCCGATCTCGTGGATCTCGCAGGCGGTGTACTTGTAGGAGATGTGCGAAACGGGCGGCAGGACCGGCCTCCCATAGCGATCGACCTTGGTCATACGCCGACGCTAGGTCCGAAGGCCCCAGGCGGCTGAGATTTCCGAAGCGGGCCGACCCGCCTTGGGCCGGCAGGTGGGCAGGCGGATCATCAATCGAGCCACGCTTCTCAACGGGGCTCAAGGTCTGATGCCCCGAACCGATAAATCCGCCAGAAACGTTGAAAACGCTAGAACCGTTTGCTACGGTGTGACCGTCTACCCGGAGGTGCCGGATGCTCGCCAGGCCGAAAGAGGTAGCCGAGAGGCTCAACATCGAGGTCCAGACGCTGCGTGACTACGCCGTCCGGGGCCTGATTCCCTTCGAGACGACGCCGCTCGGCCATCGCCGCTACGACCCCGATCTCGTCGAAGAAGCCCTGCGCCGCCTGAAGACGCGCCGGTTCGCGCCGCTGACGGCCGGCGGCGAGGGGGACGTCCTCGTCTCGCGCAGCGATCGGCCGGTTGAGCTCGGGGCCGGGTGGGAGGACGCGCTCGCGATCGAGACGTACGTCCGCGAGGACGAGGACAGCGACAACGACTGGGCCGCCCCGGCGCCGTTTCTCGGTGTTGCCGGCAGCGGCACGTTCCTGCTCGACGCGCGGCTCGTCGGGGTGTAGTCGTGTCGGAGCAGGCGACGGAGGCCTACGACGTCGCCGCGCTCGCGAAGCTGCTGCCGCAACTGAACCAGGGCGACCTGATCCGAGGGTCGGTCCTGATCAGCCTCTTCTCGCCCGAGGCGCCGCTCTACGCCGACGAGCTGCACGCCGCACCGCACGACGAGCCGCTGCTGGCGTTCAAGGCCGAGCTTGAATCGGGCTTGTACGTGATCATCAGCCAGGACTGCGACATCGAGCGGGCGCCGGCCATCGAGCCGCACGTGTTCGTCTGCCCGGCGACTGAGGTCGACAAGAAGGAGTGGGAGGCGGTGAAGGCCGGCCGGAGCACCCGCCTCTTCGCCCTGCCGCCGGTTGAGGGGGTCGCGAACCTCGTCGCCGACACGCGCCTCATCTTCAGCATCGAGAAGCCGGCCCTGCTGACGCTGCCGATTGTCCCGAGCCCCCTCAAAGGCCCCGAGCGCACCGAGCTCCGGCGCTGGCTCGGTCGGCGCTTCGGACGCACCGTCTTCTCGGACGAGATCGACAAGGCGGTCGTGAAGCCGATCGAGGACACGATCAGGCAGCTCTCCGAGGACCCGAACTTCAAGCGCGTCTTGTCGACCGTCGTCTTCTACGGCCTCAGCTACACGCCGGGGCAAGCGCAGACGTCGTTGCTCCTTCTCGTCGACGACACGAAGCGGGCACAGGCGAACGTCGACGACAAGCTGCTGGCGAGCTTCCACAAGAAGCTCTACGGCCTGCTGAAGGCCGGCGCCAAGGAGCCGTACGCTGTAGCGCCGTACGTGCGCGGGGCGGAGGACGTCTCCGCGCTCGATCTCCTTCGGCACACGCAGTTCAATCCCGACGCCGCCTGAGTCGGCCCCGCGACCGGACCTGGTCGCGCCGGGGCCGCTCGAAATACCCGTAGTTCCCCGTAGGGGTTCGGCCAACGATCACGGATCCTTTCCGGCGTGCGCGCTCGTAGCGTGTTGGCATCAACGACGTGGGAGGCGAGCTGCCATCGAACCCGACGGGATCACGGCCAATGACGAGTACGCAGTCGATCTCTACTGGCTGCCCCTCGGCGCCGGCGGCCACTCGGTGCGTGTCAACGGTTGGGTCTATGAGGCAGTGGCCGCGCTCTGGCAGCGGCGGGCGCGCCGCGACCTCTACCACGCCGCCCTCGAGGTGACGACGCCCGGAGGCATCTACGTCGTCGAGATGACACCGATCCCGGACGCCAACGGCGCCGCGGCGCGCGGCGTCGTCTCCGAGGGGGCTGTCGGGAGCCGTCTCCTGGGACGGTTCCGCCTCTTCCGGTACGAGATCCGCCGCTGGCGGGGTGGGACGATCGACGACGTCGTCGAGACGGTCGCGAGCCCTGTACGGGTGAGTGTCGATCGGGAGGTTGCCGAGCGGGTTTTGGCGCTTGTCGCCGAGGTCCCGCAGCTCGTCTGGGGACGCGACGAGCTTGGCGCCCACGACATGTGGAACTCAAACTCGCTTGTCTCCTGGCTGCTCGTTCGCTCCGGAATCGACGCCAAGGCGGCAATGCTCCCGCCGGGCGGCCGAGCGCCCGGCTGGAGCGCGGGCGTCGTCGCAGCGAGTTCTCCGCCGCGACCTGGACGCGCGCGAGCTCGGCGACGAGAAACGCTACGGGCGTAGTTGCGGCGGCGCGCGATGCGTCCGATAGGCGCAGAGGCGGCAGTCACGCTCGTGGTGACACCTGAGCTCGCGCGTCCCGCTGACTGGTGGCATCCTCTGTGTCAGTCGCGGTACATCCCTACGACGGCTGGCACAGGTGCTCTACTAAGGAGAGCGAATAGCAACCCACCACGAGACGGAGGTGGCCTTGCCCGACAGGGAGCCCAACTACGAACTGATCCGCGAAAGACTGCGACGCGCCCGACGTCAAAAAGGACTGAGCCTGCGCGACGTTGCCGAGGAGATAGAGGTCAGCCCCTCAACGCTGTCGCGACTCGAGCGGGGCACTGGCAGCCCCGATCTCCCGACGGTGAACAAGCTGGTGCGTTGGCTTGGCGTCGACCGTGATGTCGTCTTCGGCGTCCGCGCGAAGCGAGAAGAGCGCTCGACGCCCTCAGCCGTCGAGGTTCTGCTCCGCGCCGACAAGAACATCGACCCGAAGACTGCTAAGACATTGGCCAAGATCTTCCGGACGGCGTATCAGGAGCTCGCAAGCGAGTGAAGCTCGCAGGGACGTTCACCGACCACGTCGCCGCTGTCGAGGCGGAGCAGGTGTTCGTGCCCTTCGTGGGCGGAGAGGCTGAGCGCATCGAGCGCTGTGCCGTCGCCGCCAAGCGGTGCCTCGGCTACGGCGCCCACATCGCGATCGATCCGTGGGCGGCCGCTGAGAATGCCGAGATCGACGTCAGGGGCGAGGAGTTCTTCGCTGCCCTTCCGGACGAGGAACGGCGGCAGGTGCTCGAGATCGGCGGCCACTGCTGGTCAGCGGGGACGATCGTCGGTGGCGGGGAGGCAATCATCTTCCTGAACCCGACGCACGACCCGCACCGGCAGAAGGCGACGCTGGCCGAGGAGCTGGCCCACATCGTGATGGGGCACCCGCCGAGCGAGATCGACCCGGTCACCGGCTTCCGGACGTACGACGGAGACGTCGAGAGCGAGGCCTACGGGGTCGGTGGGGCGATGATCGTCCCGTACGGCCAGTTGTTTCGACTGGTCCGCGCGCGGGCTTCGGCGCCCGAGATCGCCGCGCGCTACGACGTCTCTGAGCGGTTCATCAACTACCGCATCAACCGCTGCGGCCTGCGGCGGATGTACGGCAAGCGCGCCGGCTAAGCGGGCAGAGTCAGCAGCCGTTCAAGCCCAGCCGCGATCGCGGCCGTGGGTGGGCCCGCCTCCGCCGAGCCGGTTGCTCGGCGAGCTCCGCGGGCTTTGGCCCCGACCTTTCCCAGAGCGCGGGGCGCCGCTCCTGTCCTGTCGCCTGGTCCGCTAGCCTGTGCGCGTGTGCCGCGTGTGGTACAAACCGTGCACGAGACGAACGTCCCTCTAGTCGAACAGGATTCCGATGATCACCGACAACCAGGCCAAGAACATCCAGGGAATCGGCATCGCCGGTTTTCGCAAGGACCACCAGCAGCTGATTGGCGTCCGCTTCGACGAGCCGAAGAAGGCGCTCGGGCTGGTGCGCGAACTGGCGCACCGGACGGCGAGCGCCTGGGAGGTCAAGCAGTTCAACGACCTCTTCTCGGAGATCCGCCAGCGTGGCCGCGAGGACGACGGCGCCATCAAGGCGACCTGGGTCGGGACGCTCATCTCCGCCGCCGGCCTCACGAAGCTCGGCGTCGCCCTCGGAGAGCTCCCGGCTGGCGGGGGCTTCGACGCCTTCAAAGCTGGCATGGCCGCCCGTGCGCCGCAGATCGGCGACACGCACCCGACTGACGCGCCGGACCAGTGGCTCCAGGAGTTCCGGCCCGGCGCGGGCCTCGACCTCCTGATCGTGATCGCCGCCGACGATTTCGACGAGCTCGACGAGGTGTGCGGCCAGATCCACAACCACATCACCGCCCACGGCTGCGTCGCCGTCTTTGACGAGCGCGGGCACACGCTCCCCGGCAAGCTGCGCGGCCACGAGCACTTCGGCTTCAAGGACGGCGTCTCGCAGCCGGCGATCGACGGCTGGGACGACGCGCCGGCGCCCGGCGAGCCCGCAGCCCTGCCGCTCGGGGAGTTCGTGCTCGGCTACCCCGACGCCGCGGGCGCGACGGTCGCGCCTGGCGACCTCTGGACGGACGGCAGCTTCGCCGTCTTCCGCCGGCTCCGCCAAGACGTGTTCGCCTTCCGCCAGCAGGTCGCCCCCGGCGTCGCCGGGGCCGATCCGCCGCTCGACGCGACGACGACCGGCGCGAAGCTCGTCGGCCGCTGGCCGAGCGGCGCCTCGCCGGAGACGAGCCCGACCGGCGACGATGGCAACGTCACGAACGCCTTCGGCTACGCCCAGGACGCAGACGGGCTGAACGTCCCGCGCTTCGCGCACGTCCGCAAGGCGAACCCGCGCGACGAGCAGCGCGTCGACCTCGCCACCGAGCCGACCGAGCGCCATCGCATGCTCCGCCGCGGCGCGCCCTTCGGCCCGCCGCTCGCGCCGGACGCCACCGCCGACGACGGCGAGGAGCGTGGGCTGCACTTCATCTCCGTCGTCGCCGACGTCGACCGCCAGTTCGAGTTCGTCCAGCGCCAGTGGCTCAACGACCCGAACTTCCCGAACGGTGCCGTCCCACCGGGACCGCAGCAGCCCTACGGGCCGCCGCCGACGCCCGGTGAGCCGAGCGACGGGCCGGACCCGCTCGCCGGCGAGTTCGACCCCGGCAGCGAGGACGCGCTTCACCAGCCCTCCGGCGTCCACCAGTTCGCCGTCAACCGCGAGATCGTGACGGTCTCGGCCGGCGAGTACTTCTTCGTGCCCTCGCTCGCGGCCCTCGCGCGGCTCGCGAAGGGCGCGACGACGTCGATGGCGACGACCGATACGGCGACGACCGCCACCGCGCCGACCGCCACCGCCACGGCAGACGCGGCGACGACGGACACGGCGCCGACGCCCGACGGGACGACCGCCGCCGCTACGCCCGTCGCGGCGACGCCGGCGGCCGGCGCGGCCTCCACGCCGACGCCGCCCTCGAGCGGGACGGAGGCGTGACCCAGTGACGTCCGACGCCGGCGCTAGCCTCTCTGCCCCTTCGCGAGCGGCAACGGGCCATGTGCCGGCGTCACGAGCAGCGACCAAGGAGACCAGATGGGCCTAGTCCTCGACACTCTCAACGACATCCGCGCCCAGATTGCGGCTGACCCTGACGTTCTCAAGGAGGCGAAGGACAGGCGCGATCTCGTCGCCGAGGCCGGCATGGAGCTCGACGGCGCACTGCGCTGGTTCAAGTCCGGCAGCGTCGCCCACGGCACCGTCAACAAGCCGGTCACCGACGCCGACGCCGGCATCGTCCTCGACCGGCGCTCGTGGCCCGCGCTCGGGCCCGATGGCGACGGTGAAGGCCCGGAGGACGTCGTCGATGCACTCTGCGAGCTGATCGGTCCGACCGTCCGCGAGACCTACCCCGACGCGAAGATGCGCCGCTCGCGCCGCGGCGTCCTCGTGACGTTCTCCGAGGAGCTCGAGGACGACCAGGATCCGACGGTCGATTTGATCCCGACGCTGACGCGCAAGGACGCGGACGGGCTGTGGATCCCCGACCTCGATGACAACAGCTGGTCGGCGTCCCACCCCGAGAAGCACACCGACCTCTTTACGTCGGGCGGCAAGGATCTGCGCGTACACCGTGCGCGGGTCACCCGCTTGGTGAAGAGCTGGAACAAGCAGTGGCCGGAGAAGAGCCGCGCGCTCTCCTCGTTCAACGTCGAGGCCCTCGCCTGGGAGTACGTCACCGACACCTCGCAGTCGCTCGACGAGGCCGTCGGCGGCTGGTACGCCTACGCCCACGATGAGATCGACGCCGCGCTGACGAAGGATCCCGCCGGCGTCTCCGAGGACATCAGGCTCCTGCTCGACGAGGACGTCGTCCTCGAGCGCCTCGCGACCGCCGCCGAGCGCATGGAGCAGGCCCTCGAGGCGGACGCGGACGGCGACGAGGCGAAGGTGAAGGAACTCCTGGCCGGTGTCTTCCGCAACTACGTCGAGTCGCCCAAGTCGTCGCTCGCCTCGGCGCTCCGCTCCGGCGCGATCGGCGCGACGAAGGGCGGGATCGCGATCGGCGCCGGCAAGCCGATGAAGTCCACGCGCGCGTTCGGGAGGGACGACGCCTAAGGGGCCGTGGTATGGAAACGACCGCGACTGCCTCCTCTTCGACGGACCCGCGCGCGCCTGGCCGGGCCTCAAGATCCGACGGGGCAGCGGCGGTCGCGTCTACACGCTCCAGATGGAGGTACCGCACTACGAGTCGCGGCGGGTCGAGATCAGCTTCACCGACTGGTCACGGCTGCCGGTCGTCCGCGTCGACGGCCCGTCCTCGCCGCACCGCTACGACGACCGGGGCTCGCTCTGCATGTGGTACCCGGACGATCCGCCGGAGCGGCGCTGGGTGTTCGGCGATGGGCTGCTCGCGCTCCTCAACATCATCCAGGCCCATCTGTTCAAGGAGGCCTGGTGGCGCGAGTACGGGGAGTGGCTCGGCGAAGAGGCGCCGCATGCACCGGTGAAGGAGCCGGCTGCCGAGACGACGGAGCGTGATGTTCGGACAGCTGATCCTCGCAACCGCGGCCGCTAAGGCCACCTCCGCCAGTTCGGCGTGGGTGACGCCGACGATCGTGATCTCGATCGTCGCGCTCGCGGTGTCGCTGTTCACCTTCTTCCTGACCGGGCGGCGGACCCGCCTCGACCGCCAGCGGCAGGTCTTCGCCGACGCGATGGACGCCGTGATGACCTACCGCGAGTACCCGTTCATCGTCTTCCGCAGAAACCCGGACGAGCCGGCCAAGGAGCGGCAGCGGATTTCGGCCGACCTGAGCGAGCTCCAGGCCAAGCTGAACGGGCTCAAGGGCCGGCTGAAGGTCGAGGATCGGTACGTCGGCGACAAGTTCGAGGAGCTCCTGGCGGCCACCCGCCGCATCGCGGGGCCGATGATCACCGAAGCCTGGAACCGCGACCCGGCCCCGAGCGACGGCAGCATCCATAACCCCGGCTGGGACTTCAGCGAGCTTGACGGCTGCGACGAGGCGTACTTGCGCGCCGTCGCCGACCACCTTGGCTGGCTGTGGGCGCCAGCTCGGCGGAAGTTACGCGGATAGCTTCGATACGGCGCGTCGCCGAGCCGCGTCTCGTCTCCCTCTCGTGTCCGGAAGGGTTAGCTCAGTCCGCGCGAACGCGTGTGCTCGTCATCGAGCGCGAGTCCGTCCCGCACCCTGCGTCTGGCTACTCGTCCTAGAACCAGCCTAGGATTGCCCTTCAGCCACGTCCCGAAGGGTCGCGCACGACTCGGTGGACTGTGGAAACGAGACGTGCTCACTGGGGGCTTCCTACGGTGCCAGGTATGGCGAAACTGGAGACGCTGCTGGCTCAGGTCAAGGACCCGAAGATCCGCGCAGCTCTTGAGAGGGAGGTAAAGGCGCTTAAGGACAGGCGGCGCTTCGGCTTGATTTTCGAGCGGCACCTTCCCGAGACGGTGATCGTGGGGGACACCGACCCGCTCGAGGTCGGTGATCAGGTCCGCCCGAAGCAGCGAGTTGACGAAGACGAGGACTTCCAGATCATCGAGATGGAGGGGAAGTCAGCGACGCTCGTCTCGCTCAAGACCGGCGACCAGTCGAAGGAGCCGGTCGCCGAGCTCCTCGCGATCAAGCGCTTCGGGGATCCCGCCTACGCAGGGCTCGAGTCAGTCGGTGAAGTGCGGCGCTCAGAGACGCGCCCCGCGCATGCGGTCATCAACGGCGAGAACTACCACACGCTCCAACTCCTTTCGTTCATTTACGAGCGCCAGGTCGACTGTGTCTACATCGACCCGCCGTACAACACGGGCGCGCGCGACTGGACGTACAACAACGATTACGTCGACGACACCGACACCTACCGCCACTCGAAGTGGCTGAGCTTTATGGAGAAGCGTCTCCAGATCGCCAAGCGCCTGCTCCGGCGAAACGGCGTCCTGATCGTCACGATTGACGAGAACGAGTTGAATCACCTGGGCGTCCTGCTTGAAGAGATCTTTCCGGAGGCTCGTCGGCAGCTCGTCACGATCTGTATCAACCCCGGCGGCGCAAGCGGTGGCGAGGGTCTCTCTCGAGTCGAGGAGTACGCGTTCTTCTGCTTTCTTGGCGACGCTCAGCCTGCGCCGACCGAGGACGACATGTTGGTCTCGGCTGTCGATACGGACGCTGCGCACACCGGCGCGCGAGGCATTCGTTGGGAATGGTTGATGCGCGGTGGAAACGCTTGGTATCGCGCGAGCCGCGAGAACCTCTGCTACCCGATCATCCTCAGTAAAGACGGGACGCGGATCCAGGGTGTCGGCCAGCCGCTTAAAGGGCCTGATGAGGATCGGCCCACTGAGATCGACGGGTTTCCCGTCGCCTGGCCCGTTCGGAAGGACGGAAAGCTGGGGATCTGGCGAGTCGATGCGGAGCGCCTGAGGACGCTTGAGAAGAAGGGGTACGCGTTTGTCTCCGCACGGGACGAGAAGCGCGGCACGTGGACGATCAAGTACCTGCTCAGTGGGACGATTGAAGCGATCGAGTCGGGGCTGATCGAGATCACCGGTCGCGGCGAGCGCAACGAGATCCAAGTGCGCGTGAATGAGCGGCGCGGCAAGACGGCCAAGACGATCTGGTATCGGCCTCGGCACATTGCTGGCGGGGCGGGTGGCACCCACCTCCTGAACGCATTCCTGGGTGAGCGGAATCTCTTCTCATTCCCGAAGTCCGTGTACGCGGTTCGAGACGCCCTCGAGGTAGCCGTCGGAAACCGCCCGGACGCACTGATTGTGGACTTCTTCGCTGGCTCGGGAACCACGATGAACGCGACTTGCCTCTTGAACTCGGAAGACGGCGGTAATCGTCGATCGATCGTCGTGACCAACAACGAGGTGAACCCCGAACGGACGAAGCAGCTGAACGCTCAAGGGTATTACCGCGGTGATCCCGAGTTCGAGAAGCACGGGATCTTCGAGGCCGTGACGAAGCCGCGCTGCGCCGCAGCCGTAAGCGGTAAGCGCGCCGACGGCACGCCCATCGAAGGCGACTACCTGAACGGTCGTACCTATGCCGAGGGCTTCGACGAGAATGTCGAGTTCTTCCGGCTCGACTACCTGGACGGCGATCAAGTCGAACTCGGCAACGAGTTCGAGGCGATTCACCCCGTGCTTTGGCTCGCGGCCGGCGCGAAGGGGAAGCGCCCGAAGCGGAAGAAGGGTGACAAGTTCCTGATTGCTCCTGAGTCCCGATACGCCGTGCTGCTTGACGACTCGGCCTTCCGTGAGTTTGAGGAACAGATCGCGGATGCCGATCTGACGCACGTGTTCCTGGTGACAGACAGTGATGACGCTTACGCGGAGATGCGGGCGCAGACGGCGCCATCTGTGAGGACCGTTCACCTGTATCGCGATTTCCTGCGCCACTTCCGGAAGCGAGCACGCCTATGAACATCGAGCTGAAGTCGTTCCAGGAGGCCGCGGTCGAGAAGATGTTCCGCGACGCTCGCCGCGCTCGAGCTGACGTCGAGGACGACCTGCGCGCTGAGCAGGCGCTCGTGCTCGCATCCCCGACGGGCTCCGGGAAGACGATGATCGCAACTGCCCTGATGGAGACGATCGTCGAGGGCGACGAGACGCACGCGGGAGACGAGAACGCCTGCTTCCTCTGGCTGAGTGACGCGCCGGACCTGAACGAGCAGTCACGTCGGAAGATCCTGGATGCCTCCACCGTGTTCGGTTTCGATGAGCTGATAACGATCGATTCCGACTTCGACCAGCGAGTCTTCCAGCCGGGGCGGATCTACTTCCTGAACACGCAGAAGCTCGGCAAGGAAAAGAGCCTTGTCACCCACGGCGACGACCGGACGTACACGATCTGGGAGACGGTGAACAACACGATCGAGGAGACGCCGGCGAGCTTCTGGCTGATACTCGACGAGGCTCAGAAAGGGATGCTTCAGGCGCGCGACCAGACCCTTGCTGCGTCGATCGTCCAGAAGTTCGTCAAGGGCTCGAGCGAGGTCGACGCGGTACCGCTCCTCCTCGGGATCAGCGCGACACCCGCACGGTTCGTCGAGGTGCTCGAGGGTGGCGGCACGATGCGCGTGAAGCGAGAGACGGCGATCTCGCCGGACGACGTTCGTTCCTCTGGATTGTTGAAGGACACGATCCGCCTGATCCATACGAACGAGAAGCAGCCGAGCGACTGGTCGCTCCTGAGCGCCGCGGCCGAGCGGCTGAAGCGCTATCGCGACGCCTGGCACGATTACACGGACAAGGAAGGCGAGAACCCAGTCGAGCCGGTCTTGATCGTCCAGGTCGAAGACAAGGACGCCAAGAACCCGACAAAGACCGATCTGGCGAAGGCGCTTGAGATCCTCGAGGAGGCGCTCGGGCCGCTCGACGACTACGAGATCGCGCAGTGTTTCCAGGAGGGCGTGAATATCCACGTCGGGGAGCGCGTGATCCGCCACATCGCTCCGCCCGACATTCAGGACGACGAGGAGCTGAAGGTCGTCTTCTTCAAAATGAGCTTGAACACTGGCTGGGACTGTCCGCGCGCCGAGGTGATTATGAGCTTCCGCCGCGCGCTCGACTCGACGCTGATCGCCCAGCTCGTCGGGCGGCTTGTCCGGACGCCGCTAGCCCGCAGCATCGTGTCGAACGACTTCCTGAACAGCGTGTCGCTGTTCTTGCCGCACTACGACAAGGAGTCGCTGAAGCGCGTCGTCGAGTACCTGTCGAAGCCCGAGACGGGCGTCGCGGCGCCGCCGGAGGTGATCGAGGAGGACGAGCTTGTAGAGCTGCCTCGCGTCGCCGCGATGAGCGAGCTGTTCGAGCTCGCAGAGACGCTCCCGACCTACTCCGTCGAGCGGATCAGCAAGGCATCGAACGTGCGCCGACTCGTTCGCCTCGGCCGCGCGCTCGCTTACGACAAGATCCGGCCGACCGGTCTCGACGAGGCCCGCGACCTCGTCCTGACGACGCTCGAGGCCGAGCGCAAGAAGAAGGCGACGACGGCGGCTTTCAAGAAGGCGATCAAGGAGCACGCCCAGATTGACCTCCGCTCCGTTGTTGTCGCCTACGCCGGCGCTGGGGCAGGTGGTGACGAGGAAGATGAGGAGGAGAAGCTGAACGAGAGCTTCGAGACGGTGCGCGCGGTCAGCCAGAACATCGAAGATCTGTACGACGCGACCGGCCGCGCGCTTGGCGAGGGCCTGAACGCGCACTGGGTCAAGGCCCGCGTTGCCGCCGGCGAGAAGCCGGTCACAGCGAAGCTCGAGCTCCACGAGCTCCTCTCAGACCAAGCGGTCGTAACAAACCTCGAGAACGTCGCTGGCAAGCGCTTCCAGGAGTGGACTGACCAGCACAAGGCCGCGATTAACAAGCTCCCAGAGGGCCGAAGCGACGTGTACCGCAAGCTGCGTCGCCAGGCGACGAAGCCGGAGCCTGAGGAGCTGAAGCTCCCGCCGACCTATGAGGAGCCGAAGGGCGATGCGAGCTACACGAAGCACATCTATGCGAACGGCAAGGGCAGCTTTACCTGCCAGCTCACCGGCTGGGAGAAACTGACGATTGAGGAGGAGCTGAAGCGCGACGGCGTGATCGGCTGGCTTCGCAACCTTCCCCGGAAGAGCTGGGCCTTCACGGTGCCCTACAAGCACGACCGCGAGGACACGGCCATGTACCCGGACTTCCTCTTCTTCCGTAAGCAGGGGGACGGAATCGTCGTCGACATCCTCGAGCCACACTCGACGAGTCAGGACGACGCCTGGGAGAAGGCGGTCGGCCTCGCTGAGTTCGCTCTGCGCCACGGCGACAAGTTCGGGCGCGTCGAGATGATCATCAAGGACAAGGAGAAGCTCGTCCGACTCGACGTAAACCAGGAGTCGGTGAGAGACAAGGTCTTGAAGGTCGGCGATAACACGCGCCTCCGCGAGCTCTTCGCCAGCGACGGCAGCTAGCTAAGAACTGGCGACAGACACCGGACGGTGACCTGCGTCGTGAGGCGGCGTGTGACTGCGGTGGCGCGACTGCGCTTCATGACCGAGCTTCTAGGCGCCACCCTCTGGCCGGGTGCTGACCTTGCTCCTGCTCGTCGTCGTCGCGTTCTCCGCGTGTCGGCGCGTCCCGATGGGACGACTGCGACCGCTCGGCGGACAGATCCTCACGCTCGCCCGTGGCCGCCGGCCGCCGGCGACTGACCCTTCTCGACCGCCGTGCCAGCTTCTGTCGCGCCAGCTGGTCGCACCGCCTCGTGTCCTCAAGGCCAGCCCGTCGCTTGCGGACGTTGCGTTCGACTACGAGCGCGCCGTGCTCGAGCTCCGCGACATCAGCGACGAGACGAAGAACCGCGCCATCTACCTGGTGGCGCGGGTGATCGTCCCGCTCGTGTCGCGGACGCGCTTGGCGGACGTGACGGTCGAGTACGAGCAGGGCGTCGCGGACGTGCTTCGCGAATACCAGCCCGACCCGCGCGCAGCTGTCCTCGTCTGGCACGACCTGCTGCGCTGGGGACGGGTCAATGCACTGCGCGTCCCGTGGCACCGCCTGCCCCGCCACCCGCGGCGTTCGCGACTCGACACTGACTTCGATCTCTAGGTTTCCGAGCGTTCGGCGCAGAGTCGCAGTACCGAGGCCGCTCCGGAGGAGGACTTGGCGGGCACGGGCCTTTCGCCTCCGTGCCCGCCGAGTCGCTAGCGGTCTTTGGTGCAGACGTTCCAGAAGCCGGCCGTCGTCGTCATCCCGACGCGGGGCGGAGGCTTCGGACGTCTGTCGCCAGGCACCGGGCCGGGCTTCGTCTGCCGCACGGCCCGAGGGTATGGCCGCCGTCGCCGTCCATGGCCGCGGGAAGCGTCCGTGCGCGCACGGCGCCGACCTAAGAAGGATGAGTGAGCCGCAACGTCAGCCGAGACTGCGACAGTCAGCCCATGCTCGAGGAGTACTTCGCCGCCCTGAGCGAGATCATGGCCCAGGAGTCGGAGACGCTCGGGCGCTTCTACCGCCATCCCGGCAAGCTCGGTGAGAATCGCGAGGCGCTGGTCATGCGCCTCCTCCAGACATATCTGCCGAAGCGCTTCGGTGTCGGCTCCGGTTTCGCCCTCTTCGGCGACGAGGTCTCGACCCAACAAGACGTCGTCGTCTACGACCAGCTGACGAACCCGATCCTCTTTCCGGACACGCCGGCACCGCTCTTCCCGCCGAGTGCGCTCGTCGCCCTCATCGAAGTCAAGTCGACTCTCAAGGCCGGAGAGCTGCGGGAGGTCGTCACGAAGACGGGTGCGATCAAGGCCGGCCTGCGGCAGGCCTTTGCCCACCATCCAGCACCGCCGCGATCGGAGGCGTTGGTCGCGCTGTTCGCCTTCGACTCCCGGCTCGAACTCCCGGCGATCCTCGCGACGATCAAGGCTGAGGAAGAGGCGAACGAGATTGCAATGGTCGACCGTCTCGACGTCGTGTGCCTTCTCGGGCGCGGCCTTGTCCTTGGCGGCTCCCTGTTCTACTCGACGACGAATAACGGCGAGCCACTCGTGGCGGGAGCGCCCGAACCACGTCAGCAGCGGCTGGCGGTCGCTGCCGAGAACAGTCTCTTCATCTTCTACTCGCGACTGCTGGACTACATCCTCGGCCGCGGCGAGGTGCGCCCGCAGCTGATGTCGTATTTGCCGCCGGACATGCCGCTCGGAGAGATCATCGGCATCGGCTAGCCGTATGAGCCGGAGCGGGTGCGGTTTCAAGAACGCCGCGTGCGCAGGCGTATGTTGGGGGCAGTACAACCCTTTGAAGCTGGTGACGTAGTGATGTCCCGTTTCTGACCTTTGAAGAGTTCCGCGCCCAGGTCGTCACGACCGTCGAGCGCATGAACGCGAGCCTCGAGGATCCGGAGGCAACATGGCCGGCTGTGCTCTTTCTCGAGGTGCCGCGCAAGGGGCTCGTGATCGCCGACATGCGCTCGATGGCCGGAGTCGACGAGCACCAAAAGCGTGACCTGGCGACGCGCGTGTTGCCTACGCGCATCCGCCGGCAGAAGGCCGACCGCTTCGCCTGGCTCTTCCCCGCTTGGCGCCATGACGTCGAGCCGCCGCTCGAATGTCTGGCGGTCGTGCTCGGCGAGCCCTATCGGACAGAGGCGCTGGTGGTGGAAGTCGTCAGGGATGGAGGTCCGCCGAAGCTCGGCCAGTGGAGCGAGCCGACACGACGGGTCTCCGGCCTCCTTGCCGACCCTCTCGCTCGGGCGTTGCTCTCCAAGCCACGCTTCACCTCTTCGACGTACGCGCCGCGAACGGCGCGGCGCAAGCAACAAGGCGATCGTGCAGCCGCGCTGAAGGCGGCGAGTGCGACGCGCAGCGCTTGGAACATCTCGCCGCTTCAGCCCTACTGCCCGGACTGTCAGGCCCTGATTGGAGAGCCGCACCGGCGCGGCTGCGACGTCGAGCGCTGCACGGTCTGCCACGGACAGCGCCTGCTCTGCGACTGCGCGGGCCACGACCACGTTGCCGCTTGTTGGACCGGCGAGTGGCCGGGGGCAGCCGCCTGCCGCGAGCTTGGCTGGTGGGCGGTGCGCGACCCAGTCATGGGCTGGAGGCCATGTCCGGCGGGGACGCCAGGCGCGCGCGAGGACATCAACCGCCTGACCTTCTTCCAACAGGCTGGCTACGACGGGCTCTACGAGGACGTCCACGACCCGGCCGCGGAGCGTGCGGGCGATCGTGCCTCAGATGCGGGAGATGACGAGTGGACTCAGCCGACAGAGATATGACGAGGGAACCGTTCGCGCGTGCCGCGACGAGGGCAGCGAGGGGAGCCGACATCGCCGACGAGCTGTTCGAGGCCGGCCAGGCTGCGCTCTATGGTGCTCTGGCCGCCGCGAAGGCCGACGGCAACACATTGGAGCCCGGCGCCGTCGCGGAGATGCTCGAAGGCATCGCCCGCGCTACGGTCGCGACGCTCGACGTCGACGACCTCTGGGTTGTCGATGAGGCGCTGGGCTTCGCGCAGCTCTTCGACTACCGGGTCCTCGGTCCAGCCGAGGACCTGACCGCGGCGTACCTCGGTCAGCTGCGCGATGTGCTCGTAGAGTCGTTGCGAGTTGAGCTTGAGGAATGGCTCGAGCGCGAGCCGACACTCCGCGAGCCCTCCGCCGACCTCGCGCCGCGCTCGCGCTTGAGTCCGCTCGCGGCACCGCCCGCGCCGGCGGTGGCACGACCGCAAGCGGAAGCCGAGCACGACGTGCCCGAGTGACGCTGCGCTAGCGCGTTGCTGGATGGGGCCGGCGGATGCGCGGATTGGGGCCGAGGCGCTGCCAGCGCTTCTCCCTGTTCATGACTCGGCACGGTAGGTCGCCAACGCGAGCTCATGGACTGACGGCTCGTGAATCGGCCCGATTTCGAGCAAGTCAACCCAGCTCGGTTCGTCGGCGAGCGCGTCCGCAAGCGCGCGCTGCGCAAGTTCGCGGCTGACGAAGACGTCGACGGCGAACGTGCAGTCGTTGGCGATGAGCGCCCAGAGGACGATGCTCGAAGCCAACCACGTCGTCGTGACGGGCGAAATGGCCGGTGCGGCCACGTCCTGTTGGGCGGTGCTTCCATAGAGCAGCGAGCATGGGCGTCAGCTACGGCGCTAGCGATCGTCGGCGTGAGGCGCTCCCGCTATTGCCGTGTCTGTCACCGGCTTACCTCACAGCTCAAAGACGGCGGCGAGTGGTGCTGCCAGCGCTGCGGGCACGCTGAGCGTGAAGGGCGACTCGTCTTCGTCGTCCTCTCGTCTCCGACGACGAGTCGGACGGAGGACGTCTGGGTCGAGGCCGTCTTTTCGACGCTTGAACTGGCGGTCGCCTACCTGCGTCGGCAACTGCTCGCCCCGCTGTTCTGGATCGAGCCGTTCGTACTTGATGAGGACGAAGAGTGAGCAGTCTCAGCCGACAAGCGTCCGCACCGAGCGGGCAACGACGACGTCTTCGCGAGCCCGAACGACATGGACGGCGACCGTCGACTCGGGAGCTTCGATAGCACCTTCGGTTGCACCATCCCCGGCGCTCGCGTTCGCTCTCTCGTCGAGCGCGACGCCAAGGTGCGCGAGTTGGCGGCAGACGTCTGTTCGGACGCGGGCTGAATGCTCGCCGACACCGGCGGTGAAGACGAGCGCGTCTAGGCCGCCGAGCGCAACGGCCATCGCGGCGACGGCCTGCGCTATCCGGTAGCAGTAGATGGCGAGCGCGAGCTGCGCTTCGCGCGAAGCGTCGCCGGTGAGTGCAGCGACATCGCCGCTTCCGGCCAGCGCCACCAGGCCGGACTCGTGCTCGAGCGCCCGATCGAGCTCATCGAGAGAGATGCCGTGGTGGAGCAGGTAGAGGAGCGCGCCGGGATCGACCGAGCCGGCGCGGGTCGCCATCGGGACGCCCTCAAGCGGCGTGAACCCCATCGTCGTGTCGATCGACGTCCCGTCTTTGACTCCGGTGACTGAGGCGCCGCCGCCGAGATGGCAGACGACGAGTCGCGACACCGCGACATGCTCGGCTGCCCACTGCACCGACAAGCCGTGGAAGCCGTAGCGATGGATGCCGAGCTCGCGGTAGCGCTTCGGCAGCAGGTAGGTCGCGGCGACGGCGGGAATCGTCTTGTGAAAGGCCGTGTCGAAGACTGCAACGTGGGGGACGTCCGGCAGGGCCTGGCGGGCCGCTTCGATTGCCGCGACCGCTGGCTGGTTGTGGAGTGGCGCGAGCTCGATGAGGTGTGTGAGCTTGGCGAGGACGTCGTCGTCGATCAACGTCGGTTCACTGAAGTCCGGACCTCCGTGGACGACGCGATGCCCGACCGCAAACACGGAAGGTACGTCCTCAAGAGAGGCGAGCGTGCGCGAGCGCTCGTCGGTATCAACGACGGTGAGCTTGAGGCTGGTCGAGCCGGCGTTCACGACGAGGATGTCGCCGTCGGCTGCGCTCAATAGGGCCACGTCCAGTCGCGAATCTCGGGATCGTCATCGCCGTTGGCGCGGGTGTAAGCGCGTGCGGCCAAGCGGCGCTCCTCCATGCGCTGGCGCAAGTGGCCGGCCTTGTCGGCGAGGCCCGGCACACGATCGATGACGTCGATGACCAGGTGAAAGCGGTCGAGGTCGTTCAACATCACCATGTCGAACGGCGTCGTTGTCGTTCCTTCTTCCTTGTAGCCGCGTACGTGCAGGTTGGCGTGATTGGTGCGCCGATAGGTTAGGCGGTGGATGAGCCAGGGATAGCCGTGATAGGCGAAGACGACGGGCTTTGTGTGCGTGAACAGCGAGTCGAACTCGGCGTCGGACATCCCGTGGGGGTGCTCGCTGTCGCGTTGCAGGCGCATCAGGTCGACGACGTTGACGACGCGCACCTTCAGATCGGGAAGGTTGTCGCGCAGCAGCGCAACGGCGGCGAGGGTCTCCAAGGTCGGGATATCCCCGCAGCAGGCCATGACGACGTCGGGCTCACTGCCGTCGTCGTTCGAGGCCCAATCCCAGATGCCGGCTCCGCGGGTGCAGTGGATGATTGCGTCGTCGATCGACAGGTAGTTCAAGGCCGGTTGCTTGCCGGCGACGATCACGTTCACGTAGTTGCGTGAGCGCAGGCAGTGATCGGCGACCGAGAGCAGGGTGTTGGCGTCGGGCGGCAGGTAGACGCGGATCACCTCGGCCTTCTTATTGACGACGTGGTCGATGAAGCCGGGGTCTTGATGGGAGAAGCCGTTGTGATCTTGGCGCCAGACGTGTGACGAGAGCAGGTAG
>Ga0070741_10008247_pt1 | contig 21026 bp, 23 predicted proteins | sample Coa_R1_4_FD_66440 | JGI IMG/M metagenome (GOLD analysis project Ga0070741, IMG submission 66440) | Surface soil microbial communities from Centralia Pennsylvania, which are recovering from an underground coalmine fire - Coalmine... | ecosystem: Environmental > Terrestrial > Soil > Unclassified ...
CCCGAACCCGCTCGGCCACGACCCCTCCCGCGTGCGACATCCTCTCGCACACGAGTTCGCGACCCCCGCCACAACAACCTCCCGGCTACCGGGCAAAGGTTGCCGGGAGCGGCACTAGCCGGAGCTGGGTCGGCGTGCCATCACTGACCCATAGACTGACCCTGGTCCTCCCATTTGAGGGTGACCACTCGCTGGGAGGTCGCATTTCTGCGCGCTGACCTGCGGTTTCTCCGTGGAGCCAGGGGGATTTGAACCCCCGACCTCTTGCATGCCATTCATCGGCCATGACGGCCCACGCAGTTCGCCAGCGTTCGGACCGTACCGTTTTACCTGCAGTTTTGCAAGCCGGTGGTCCAGCGCTGTTCGTGTCAGTTCGCTGGCTTGGCTGCACTTTGGCTGCAATTTTTGGTCCGGTGTTGCTGCTGTGAATTCGGATTTATCAAAACGTCTCGCGCCATTTCGGGTCAGCCGCCGTGCCCTTTTGCTGGCAGTGCTCTTGCGAGCCCCGCAAGCACTCAAACTCGTCTTGGTCCCGGACCCGGGTCCTGCACCTGTACCTCGGTGTCCCTCGCGACCTGGAACCCTTGAGTGCCCTCTAGCCCGATCCCGTGACGGGCGGAAACGGCCAGAAATGGTCGCTGACCAGGCCGAATAACAACGCGGTGATACGCGGCGCGTCGCGTCTTTACGCGGCCTCCCGCGGCCTGGCCGCGGCCTGAACGCAGGTTCAGGTCACGCCTCGGGTCCTCCGCCAGAGCCGGTCCAGACGAAACTCGCCGAACTTCTCCGTCGTCGTGACGGACACCCACTGGTCAAGAGCCAGTCGTCGACCATCGACGACTGGCCGACAACTGGCGCGGTCGGGTGAGCGGAGGGCAACCCGCCGGGAGGGCTATATTTGGTGCGGGGCGGCGTCCACCAAGTATGGAGGTGGGGGCGTGCGGTCAGAGACCTTCCGGGTGTCGACGTCAGGTCAGATGAGCCTTCCGGCCGCGGTCCGGCATCGTTGGCATCTCGATGAGGGGGGCGAGGTGGAGGTGTTCGATTTGGGGTTCGGCGTGCTGACGGTGCCGATGGGGCAGGGAGGGGAATTGTTCGACCGGATCCTGCCGGCCGAGGACCACTACGCGGCGGTGGCGGCGGAGGACGACCCTGACCTCATGACGGCGTGACCGTTCTGCTCGACGATCACCTCCTCCGGGACTGGATGGCGCGGCGGGACGAGGCGTTGGTGGACGCGGTCGGCGGTGAGGACGTGGCCACGACGAATCTCTGGTACGCCCGTTTGTGCAAGAGCGCGGCACGGGCCACTGGCGGGGCGTTGCTGGCGGGCTGGGCACCCGATCGGCGGCGCGCCGTGATCGCCAGTCTCGTGGCGCTGCCGGACGTGATCGCCGTGGTGCCGATGCGAGAGCTCGCCTGGCCCATGGCGGAACTCGTCGCCGACCACCAGGGGCTCTCGACCCTCGGAGCGGAAGCCATCGCTGCCGCCGTGGTGTTGGACGGCCGCCTCCTGGTTTCCGCCCGGGACGATGGGCCGGGGATCTGTCGGTGCTGCCAATCGCTCGCTATCGGCTATCAGGCTGTTGAGCGCTGAGCCCCACTGAGAGCCGGCGGTCGGGCGGATGCGGTCGGCTCCTCACATGGCCGGCCGTGGCCGATAGCGCTGTGTGAGGCGGTCGAACTGAAAGGGGCGGCCGGCTCGACGAGGCCGCCGTCGCCCTCGAAGCCGTGCTGGCCGCCGCGACCGCGGCCCGGTGCCGGTGCCGCCCGTCGTCACTGCCGACCAGGGCTTCCGCGAGAGCCCCTGGGGTCGGGGCCGGGCAGCCGGTACGCCTACGGCGGCCGTTCCCTGGAGGAGTGCGTCGTGCCCGTGGCCGTCCTTGGGGCCGGCCGACTCGTCGCCACCGACGACGGGGTGCCGGTTCGGGAACGCTCGCTTGAATCACATTCGTGTGATTCACTGTGGGAAGCGGAGAAGGGGGGTGCGGCGTGGATCTTGTCGGCGCGCTGCTCCGGAGCTGCCTGGAATGCTCCCCCGAGCACGTCCACACCGACGGGGTCACGCCGCTGGCTCTGTGGAACGCCAGCACGGCGGGCCACGACGCCGAGCAGGTCCTCGAGCCCTGGTCCGCTCGCCTGCGTTCCTGGCCGAGCAGGCCTACGGCTACGAGATCCACGACGCCGACGCCGTCGTCGCCGACCAACGCTGAAGGGAGCCGCAACGATGCTCTACGACGATCCCCTGGAGGAACTCGCCGCGGCGGTCGATGCCGACGAGCTCTGCCGGTTGCTGGTGGAGTCGGCCGGCGGGTGGGGTGGGAGCAAGCGCCACCAGGAAGCGGTCGAGTTGCTCGAAGCCGTGCACGGCACCGGCGAACTGGGCAACGGCTTCCTGGCGCTGCTGCTGTGCACCTGCAGTCGGTGGGACCGGGTCACCGCCAGACTGATCGCCGCCCTCGAGGAGAGCGACCTCTTGACCGGCGCCGAACTCGACGAGCTGGCGGAGTCGTTCCTGGTGGACGAGCTGACCGTCGAATGCTCGCCGGAGTGGCTCTGGCCCGACCCAGCCGGGCCCGAGCCTGGCGACGAGATCGGAGAGGTCCTGGTGGCCGGCGGCGAGATCGTGATCCCCGACGGGGACAGCCAGATCGTCATCACCGTGGACGACGACCTCCCCTTCGTCTCACGCCGCCGGCCCGAGCCGCCGCTGCGGCGCTGGGCCGCCGCCCGGGTCCTGCGGACCGACCCGACCGGGCTCGATGAGCTGGTCGGCTTGGCCAACCGCCTCGCACCCGCCCACCGCGCCGCCCTCCTCCAGGGACTCCTCGACGGCGCCTCCGGGCTGGCCGAGCCGGACCGGCGCCGGCTGGTCAGGCTGGGCCTGGGGGCCACCACGACCAGCGCCCGAGGGCGGGCCCTCGACGTGCTCTGTGATCTCGACGGGCCCGACGCCGCGCTGCGGCGGGCCCGAGAGGACGGCAACGAGCAGGTCCGGAAGTGGCATCCGGCAGCGGCGCAGCCGCTCTTCACCTGATGCAGGTGGGCGGGTTGTCGCGGATCCGAGCGACGAACCCGGCGGCGACCAGACCGTCGGGTGTCCGCCTCGAAGACGCCTTCGTCGGTTCCATGCCTATCGCGACGTCCCTAGGGTCGGCGCCGCAGCTTGACGGAGGAGGTCACCGGCGGTGAGTGAGTATCAGTACTACGAGTTCCTCGCCATCGACCAGGCCCTTGACAGGCGCCAACAGCAGGAGTTGCGGGCGTTGTCCACTCGGGCGCGGATCACCCCGACATCCTTCGTCAACACGTATGACTGGGGTGACTTCAAGGGCGATCCTCGGGACCTGATGGCCCGGTACTTCGATGCCTTCTTATACCTCGCCAACTGGGGCACCCGCCAGCTCATGCTGCGGCTGCCGTCGTCGCTGCTGGACCTCGAGGCGGTCAGCCGGTATTGCCCCTCCGACTCGGCCTGCGGCTGGTCGGCGGGGGACCAGGTCATCGTCGCGCTGACGAGCGAGCGCTCGGACGACGCCTGGGAGGAAGAAGCCGAGGACGGCCTCAGCGCGATCGTCCCGGTTCGATCGGAACTGGCCGGTGGGGACCGGAGGTTGTTGTATCTGGCGTGGCTGGTCTCGGTGGACGCCGGTGAGGTGGCCGACCACGGGCGGGAGCCCCCCGTGCCGCCCGGTCTGGCTGCGCTGAGCGTCTCGCTCCAGCGTGTCGTCGAGTTCCTGCGCATCGACGAGGACCTGCTGTGGGCGGCGGCTCAGGCGAGCGAGCCGTTCCGCCCCATCGAGCCTTCGGCGGCCGACCTGACCCAATGGGTCGTCGACCTTTCCGATCACGAGAAGGACGCGCTGCTGGGTCGGCTGATCAGCGGCGAACCCCACCTGCGGGCGGAGCTGACCCGCCGGTTCCGCACCGAGCGCAATTCCGTCGGGGAGGCGCCCGGCGACCGCACGGTGGCCGAGCTGCGCGAGGCGGCACGGAGGCACGCCGAGCAGCGAGACCAGCTCGTCGTGCAGCGGCGGGCCGACGAGCAGGCCCGCCGTGAGCGGGCCGGGGCCGCTGCCCGCCAGCGGCATCTGGCCGCTCTGGCGCGGCGCCAGGACCAAGCCTGGAAGCAGGTGGACGCCGCGATCGCCTCGCGCCAGTCTGCTCAGTACGACGAAGCCGTCGAACTGCTCAAGGACTTGCGTGCCGTCAGCGCAGCCGCACAGCCTCCCGAGGCGTTCGATCAGCGCCTGGGCGACCTCCGCCAACGGCACGCGAAGAAGCGAGCGTTCCTCCAGCGCCTGGAGCGGGCCGACCTCGGCGCCGGCCCACCCGGCGGCGGAGCGCAGCGGTGAGCTTCGTCGGCCGCTGGCGGATCGTGGCGATGGACCTCTGGGGACCTGAGGACGTCGATCTGGTCCAGCCGGGGTTCGTCGAGTTCGGCAAGAACCAGACGGGGAGCTTCGGCTTCCTCGCCGTCGAGGGTGGGATCGACTGGCGGGAGGCGGCTCGCGACGGGCAGCCGGGCGTCGAGTTCGCTTGGGAGGGCTACGACGAGGGCGACCCGGCGAGCGGCCGGGGTTGGGCGGTGCTGGACGACGACGGCTCCTTGCGGGGCCACATCTTCTTCCACCTGGGGGACGACTCGGGCTTCCAGGCGGTACCCGACGACTCGTCACACACCCGGGTCGAGCGGCGACGAGGCGGCAGCCGATGAGCGTCGACGACGTCGCCGAGGCCGTTCGCCGGGTCGAGGCTCGACGTCCGGATCTGAAGATGGCCATACCGGCCGCGGCGGCTGCGTTGACGGCCGGCGGGGGCACGGCGATGATCCACCAAGCCGCGCTCCAATAGTTCCTGTGGTGGCAGTTGCCCCGCCAGTACTCCCAGGAAGCTTGGGCAGGCCTGGTTGGAGCCACGGGAGAGCTCCTCGATGAGCTCGGCCTGCACGGGCTGGCGCAGATCGCCCGCTCAGCCCGAACCTCATCGGTGCTCGCCACCTGGGCTCGGGACGCCGGCGCCGGAGCGACCGCGTTTCGCGACGCGCACGGGTCCTCCGGCGTCGAACCGCCGGACACGTCCCTGCTCGCCTGGGGTTCGATCATGGGCACCGACGAGTCCCAGGCGTTCGAGATGGTCGAACGCGCCCTCGGTCACGCCGTGGCCGCCGGAGAGCTCGTCCCCGGCCGCCCCCGCTGGCGGAGCCAGGCAGCGTCCATCACCGAGATGGCGCTGACCCAGCCGCTCGACATCCCTCCGGGCCAGACCCTGGTGGGGCTAGTCACCACCGAGCGCGTCGGACGCTGGATCGACTCCGCCCGGCATGCCCTCCACCAGCAGTGGCGGGCCTCGGTCGCCAACCGCCTGCTGCACCCCGTCGAGCCACCCGCCGATCCCGGCGACGCGGTCGCACCGATGCGCTGGCTCCTCGATCTGGCGGCCCAGACCGGCGGAGCCGAACTCACCCAGAGCCACTATCTCGCTCGCGCCGCGGTCGTGGCCGCGGTGGAACGCTTCGGGTGGTGGGACTGGCCCAAGGCGCCGCGGTCGGAGAGTGAGGTGCACCAGCTCTCCACGGTGCGAAGCGCCGCCCGCCGGCTCCGCCTCGTCCGCCGGCGCGGCCGCCGCCTGCACCTCACCGCGGGCGGCGCCGATCTGCTCCACGACCCCGGCCGGCTCTGGGCTGCGGTGGCAACTGAGACCGAAGACGGCGAAGAGTTCACCCGCATGATCACCGAGCTTGTCGGGCTGCGTCTCCTGCAAGGACGAGTCGAAACAGGCGAGCTTGTCGCCGTCATCGGCCCTATCGTCGCCGCCCAGGGGTGGTCGACCAGCTCCGGCCCGCTCACACCGGACGAGCTCTCGTCGGCGGCTTGGCGTCCCCTCCGCTGGTGGCGGATCTTCCACGCCCTCGATGAAGAGGAATCGACCTGGGAGTACGGCACCGGCCGACGGCTCACCCCGCACACCCTCGCCCTTCGACCAGACGGCGAGCGCATGGTGCTCGCCTACCTCCGCGCCCAAGCGGCCGGACCTCGTCACCAAATCTACGAATAAGTCAGCGGCGACCAGCCAGCGGTGTGAATGTCCGACACCTCCCGCTCGATCGCCCCAGTGGACCGGACGTGGCTTCAGGAACCGTGGTCGAACGGTCGAGGTCGACGATTCTGGCCGATGACGGGCTGAGTGCCGTCGGGTTCGTGTTCCAGCGTTCGCCATCAGGAGGTCGGGCGCCGGCGGGGCCGCCCACCGAACTCGGGACATCCACAGAACCCGCTCCGGCAACGGGAGTAACCGTCTGGAGGTCTGGGGCCTTGAACCCTGGACCTGCGGATTCTGCGTCGGGGGGTGCGGGCTGGGGGTCCACGCGCCGCCCCGAAGGAGTTGAGTGATCAGAGCAATGTCAGCGACAGACCGCGGAACTGTTTGAAGGCGCGGTCGTTGGTCACCAGGGTCAGCTTCCCGCCGAGGGCGAAGGCGGCGAGGTAAGCGTCCATCCACAGCTTCGGCGATGCCGTCCGCTTGGCGGCGAGTTGCTTCCAGCGACCTTCGATGCCGGGCGGTTCTCCGGGGCGAAATTCGATGCGATCATCGGCCACCAAGGCTTCGTACGCCGACCAGGCAGCGGCGTTTGTGAGCGGCTTGTTGCCGTAGGGGGCGAGGACCGCGGCGTTGGTGAGCAGGCGAAGGAACGACTGCTGCGTGTACCGGCAGAACAGCGCCTGGCCCGAGCCCTCGACCGAGTCCAACCAGTGTCGGGCGACGGAGTGCTGGGCATGACCCGAAAGCGCCAGGGCCAGCCAGACGTTGACATCGCAGAGCTGCGCGGTCACAGCTCAGGCAACGTTCTTCGAGTCCTCGTCGACCAGGACGGCCGCGACCCGTTCCGGCGTCATTTCCTCGTCCGGCTTTGCCGGGTGCGCGGTCTGCACGAGTGGAAGCGTGACCCGTCGACCAACAGGGCCCCGTTCGACCAAAGACCCTTCCGCGAGGCCTCGCCGAAGGAGTTCGGCGATCATCTCCTTGAGCTTCCGGTTCTCCTCGATCGCCCGGATCTTGATGGCCCGAACGAGCTCAGCGGGTAGGTCAACCGTCGTCTTCATGAAGCCCATTTTACCAGCTAGCTGGAAAAGTGGGATATCGATTTCGGACGCCCCGAGCGACGAGGGTGCCGTCGGGCGTAACGTGGGTCCAGCACCGCGGTGAGACCGTCGCGGATGGCCCGATCAACGCAAAGAAGTCGCACCCGTCCGCGTGTCCTCGCATGTAGATACTGGGGACAGGACATCGGTCGACTCAGCACCGATAGCGTTCGTCTCAATGGGCCGCTCGAGGGACGAGACGCCGCCCTCCCGGGCGGCCATCTGGCGTGTCTGCAAGTCGATCTGGCCGCTCTGTCGCACCAAAGCAGGCGGTGTCGCCAATCCTCGGGCAGGCAGATGTCCACGTCGCTGGATCCGGTAACCGCAGAAAGGTGGGCCATCCCGGCGATAGCAAATGAATGGGCGCCGAAAGAGGCCTGCTCTGCGTTCCGCTTCGGAGGGACCGGAGGAGCCACTGGTCCGTTCCGGGAATGGTTTGCGTCCTGGCCCGGGTCCGCAAAGAGACGTTCATCGCGCCGCCGACCCGGCGGAACTGCTTGTGGCAGGCCGATTTCAGCGACTTCGAGACCGACGCGGCCGGCCAGTCGGTCCTGGGCGGCGTGGCCGACTACTGGGCCAAGGTCTCCCTGGCCTGCACCGTCACGATCCGCAAGACCGCCGACGACGCCATGGCCATGTTCGAGGCCGCCCTCACCGAGGTCGAGCTCCTCCTCGGCGTCACCTGGGTCGAGGACCTCACCGACCCGGAAACCGGCGAGATCGGCCGGCTGCGGATCGTCACCGACAACGGCGGCGCCTTCAAACGCAAGCGGTTCGCGGCCTGGGTCGCGTCGAAGCGCCACATCGTCCACATCCGCACCCACAACAAGGCGCCCTGGACCAACGGCGTCATCGAGCGATGGTTCCGCTCCGTCAAGTACGAACGGTTCTACCGCCGCGAGATCAGCGACGGCCTCGACCTCGCCCGCCAGGTCGACGACTACCGCGGCATCTTCAACTCCATCCGCCCCCACGAAGCGATCGGCATCCAGACGCCCCTCAGCGTCTACCGACAGACCCCCAAGCCCAACTTTCCCGAGCCCGAATCTGTCTCAGAAGCTTGACGCGGGTCAGCGCCGGACACCACACACCACCCACGGCGGCCGCGCCACAGCGGTCCCCCTGCGCGCTCCCGGTCAGGTTCGTTCGGCTCTGGCGCTGTCCATGCTCCGCAACATCAGTTTGATCTCGTCGCTGGCTCTGGTCGGTGTGCTGGAGCCGTCCTCTGCCGAAATCTCGGCCAGGTGATCCCGGATCGCCTCCGGACTGAGGTTGGGATCGAAGTGACCGGCGCATTCGGCTAGGAAGATCCGGGCGACCCGGCCGCCGCCGATGCTGTAGATCTCGCCCGTCACGGAGCAGTCGTCGGAGGCGAGAAAGGCGACGAGTGGCGAGACGAGCGATGGATCGAGCTTGTCGGCCAAGCTCCCGAGGAGGTCTTCCGTCATCCGGGTTCGGGCAACCGGGGCGATGGCGTTGGCCTTGATGTTGTTGGGGGCGCCCTCGTGGGCGAGGACTCGGGTGAGCCCGACGAGCCCCATCTTTGCCGCGCTGTAGTTGGCCTGGCCGAAGTTGCCGAAAAGTCCGGCGGCCGAGGTGGTGCAGATGACCCGCCCGTAGTTCTGTTGGCGAAGGTGTGGCCAGGCCGCCCGGGTGACGCAGTAGGCGCCCCGGAGGTGGACCGCCACGACCGGGTCCCAGAGTTCGGGTGTCATCTTGGCGAAGCTCTTGTCCCGGATGATCCCGGCGTTGTTCACGACAATGTCGACGCGACCGAAGGTGTCGAGAGCCGTCTGCACGATGGCGGCGGCGCCATCGTCGGTGCTGACGGAGTTGGTGTCCGCGACGGCTTCGCCGCCGGCGGCGATGATTTCGTCGACCACCTGCTGGGCTGGTCCAGCCGAAGCGCCGTGCCCGTCCACCGCTCCGCCGAGGTCGTTGACGACGACTTTGGCGCCGCGGGACGCGAGGAGCAGCGCGTGTTGGCGGCCGAGGCCGCCGCCGGCGCCGGTGATCATGGCGACTCGGCCTTCGAAGGTGATGGAGGACATCAGGTTCCTTCCAGACTGCAGGTTGGCGCCGTCAAGGCAGGAGCAGGAAGTCGGGCGATCGCCCTTCCAGCAGGGCGGCTGTTCCCTGGCGGAAGTCCGGAGATCCCACCATCTCCTCGAGTCGGCGCCGGGCATCGGCTTCGGCAGCCGCCGGTGATCCCCGCAGGTCACGATAGAGCTGCTCCTTCGTGGCGCGCAGCGATGACGGGGCGCACTGGCGGGCGAGGCATCGGGCGTAGTCGGCCACTTCCTCGAGGAATCGATCCCCGGCGAAGACGGCGTTCACCAGTCCGATCCGTTCGGCTTCTTCAGCCGGCACAACCCGCCCACTGAGCATCAGGTCGGCCGCCCGGGTTGTTCCCAGCATCCGCGGGAGCAGCCAGCTGAGCCCGAACTCAACCGGGAGCCCCAGCCTGGCGGTCGCCGTCGTGAACTTCGCGCCCGGAGCCGCGAACCTGAGATCGCAGTAACAGGCGATCGCCAGGCCGACGCCGGCTGCGGCGCCGTTGACCGCGGCGATGATCGGCTTGGGAATGCCCCAGAGGAAGCTGTGCCGGCCGGCGAGGTCAGGATCGTCGTCCCGGCTGGGTTGCGCCAGCGGTCCGCGCACGCCGTCGTCGTAACCGCCGCCGTCCTTCATCGTGTCGAGGGCGGCGGCATCGGCCCCGACGCAGAACTGCTGACCAGCGCCGGTGATCACGATGACCCGGACCGCCGCGTCGCCCTCGGCTTCGGCCAGGACCGCCCGGTACTCGACCTCCATGCGGCCGGTCCAGGAGTTCCCACGCCCGGGTCGGTTGAGGGTCACCAGTGCCACGGCGTCCCGCACGTCGTACAGGACGAGGCTCACGGCTCCCGTCCGAATTCGGCGATCCTCGCCTGGAACCGAGGGGTCGCGTAGAGGTTGAGTCCGGCGGCGCGTTCTCGGGCGCAGGCGGCGTTGACGGCGTCGCAACGGGCCTCGGCGAGGAGCCGCTTGGTGGCGGCCACGGCCGGGGCGGGAAGGGCGGCGAACCGGCGGCCGATGTCGGCGGCCCGGCGGGCGACCTCGTCGCGGTCGACCAGTTCGGTGACGAGGCCGCCGGCCAGTGCCTCCCCAGCCGGGATCCACTCGCCGAGCAGCAGCATGCGGGCCGCCAGCCGGGGGCCGACGGTCGCCGCCAGCATCACGCTGCTACCCCCCTCGGCCGGCACGCCGAGCTCCACGAACGGAGTCAGGAAGCGGGCGTCGGAGGCGGCCACGACGACGTCGTAATACGGGAGCATCGTCACGCCGGCCCCGACGGCGACCCCGCGCACCGCGGCCACCAGCGGTTTGGGGAACGAGGCCAGCGTCTCGATGAAGGCGTGGAAGGGATGCGAGCCGAGCGCCAGAGGGTCGATGTCGGGGAGCTCCTTTAGGTCTTGGCCGGCGCAGAAGGCGTCGCCGCCGGCGCCGGTCACGACGACCGCCCCGACGGTGTCGTCGACGGCGCTGTGCCGCAGCGTCCGGTCGAAGGTGGCGAAGGCGTCGCTGGTGAGGGCGTTGCGCGCCTCCGGCCGGTCCAGCGTGATCGTGCGCACGCCGCCGTCGTCGCCGATCCTGATCACCGCCGCCCCTTTCCTCGATGGTAGTAAGCAACTACTATTACACACCTCGCCGACTGGATCAGGAGGGAATGCCCCATGCTCCACCGTGACGTCGTCATCGTGGAGGCCTGCCGGACGCCGGCGGGCCGCCGGGGCGGGGGGCTGTCCGGGATGCACCCCTCGCTTCTCCTCGGAGTGGCGCAGCGAGCGGTGCTCGAACGGGCCGGCGTCGACCCGGAGGCCGTCGAACAGGTGGTGTGCGGCTGCATCGGCCAAGTCGGCGCCCAGTCGGCCAATGTGGCCCGCAACGCCTGGCTCACCGAGGGCCTGCCGCTGTCGGTGCCGGCCACCACCGTCGACGCCCAGTGCGGCTCGTCGCAGCAGGCCGCCGGGCTGGCCGCCTCGCTCGTCGCCTCGGGCGCCATCGACGTGGCCGTCGCTTGCGGCGTCGAGCACATGAGCATGATCCCGATCGGCGCCGCCACCAAGGCCGGGCCGGGCCGGGCCCTGACCAGGGCCTACTTCGCCCGCTACGAGTTCATCACCCAGTTCCAGGCCGCCGAGCGGATCGCCGAGCGCTGGGCCCTCACCCGGCGCGATCTCGACGGATACGGCCTCGAGAGCCAGCGGCGGGCCGGACGGGCCTGGACCGAGGGCCGCTTCGACCGCGAGGTGGTTCCGGTCGACGCGCCGATCCTCGGGGAGGACGGCAAGCCGACCGGCGCGACGGTCCACGTCGCCCGGGACGAGGGGCTGCGGGAGACATCGCTCGAGGCGCTGGCCGCCCTCAAGCCGGTGGTCACCGAGGACGGCTACCACACCGCGGGAACGTCCTCCCAGATCGCCGACCAGGCCTCGGCGGTGCTGCTGATGACGCCGGAGCGGGCCGATGCCCTCGGCCTGCGGGCTCGGGCCCGTATCGTCGATCACTGCCTGGTCGGCGCCGATCCCGTCCTTATGCTCACCGGGCCGATCCCCGCCACCGAACGGCTGCTGGTGCGAAACGACCTCACGGTCGACGACGTCGACGTGTTCGAGATCAACGAGGCGTTCGCCGCCGTGGTGCTGGCCTGGGCCCGGGAGGTCAAACCCGACCTGGACCGGGTCAATCCCAACGGCGGCGCCATCGCCCTCGGCCACGCCCTCGGGTCCACCGGCACCCGCCTGCTGACCACCGCCCTCCACGAACTCGAGCGGACCGGGGGCCGCCACGCCCTCGTCACCATGTGCTGCGGCGGCGGCCTCGGCACCGGGACGCTCATCGAACGGCTCTGACGATGGGCCGCCATCTCTCCCTCGAGGCGGCCGCCGGAGGAGTGCGCCGGGTCGTGCTCGACAAGCCGCCGGCCAATGCCCTTGACCTCGATCTGATGGACGAGATCGAGGCGGCGGCCGTCGAGTTGGGCAACGACGACGCCGCCCGGGTCGTCGTCGTCCGCAGCGCGGTGCCCGGCATGTTCATGGCCGGCGCCGACCTCGCCATGGTCGAGGCGAACTGGGGCCGCATCGACGAGGTGGCCGCCCGCCTGCGGCGGGCCTTCGCCGCCTGGGAACGGCTGCGCTGCCCGACCATCGCCGCCCTCGCCGGCCATGCCCTCGGCGGCGGCTGCGAGTGGGCCCTGACCTTCGACTTCCGGTTCATGGCCCGGGGCCGGGGCCGGATCGGGCTGCCCGAGACCCAACGCGGTCTGCTCCCCGCCGGCGGCGGGACGCAGCGGCTGGTGCGGCTCCTCGGCCGCGCCCGGGCGCTCGACCTGGCCCTACGGGGCCGGGTGGTCGACGCCGACGAGGCCGCCGCCATCGGGCTGGTCACGGCGGCCTGCGACCCCGAAGGGCTCGACGCCGCGGTGGACGGGCTGGCCGCCGAGCTGGCCGGGCTGGCCCCGCTCACCCTGGCCGCCATCAAGCGTGTCATCCTCGACGGTGCAGAGCTCCCCCTCGACGGCGGGCTCACGCTGGAGACCGACGCCATGGTCGGCCTGACCAAGACCGCCGATGCCCTCGAAGGGGTCCGTTCGTTCCTGGAGCGTCGGGCTCCCCGCTTCGAGGGGAGGTGACCGTGGTGGACTTCGAGCAGCTGCGCTACTCCGTCGACGACGGCGTGGCCCGCGTCCGCCTCGACCGTCCCGAGTCGCTCAACGCCTTCACCTCCCGGCTCTACGGCGAGGTGAAGTGGGCCATGCGGGCGGCGGCGGCCGACGACTCCGTCGATACCGTGGTCATCACCGGCACCGGCCGGTCCTTCGCCACCGGGGGCGATCTCCACGAGACGCTCGGCCGACTGGAATCCGGCGACCCGCTGGCCATGTACGCCTTCTACGACAACCTGCCGTGGCAGGCCATCCGGGACTGCCCCAAGGTGGTGATCGCCGCCGTCAACGGCCTCTGCCTGGCCGGCGGGCTGATCACCGCCGTCTGCGCCGACATCGCCGTCGCCGCCGCCGGCGCCCGCTTCGGCTTCGCCGAAGGCCGGGTCGGGGTGGCCGACGCCGTGGCCCCGGCGCTGCTCCACGGCCGGATCGGCACGGCCAAGCTCAAATACCTGCTGCTCACCGGCGCGACGATCGACGCCGCCGAGGCCGAACGGATCGGCCTCGTCACCCAGGTGGTGCCCGACGACCGGCTGGAGGCGCGGGTGGCCGAGGTCGTCGACGAGCTGCGCGGTACCAGCCCCGTCTCCCGGCGGCTGTTCAAGCAGTACGTCAACGAGCACACGCCGATGCCGTCCAGCCACGGCGGCGGCCCGGCCTTCGCCAGCCCCGACGTCCTCGAAGGGCTGCGGGCCTTCGCCGAAGGCCGCCTCCCGGACTACCGGACGCCGAGCCGGTAGTCAGCCGGCCCGTTCCAGGATGTGCACGGCGCAGGTCGAGCCGAGGCCGAGAACGTGAGCCAGCCCCACCCGGGCGCCGTCGATCTGGCGGGCGCCGGCTTCGCCCCGCAGGTGCGTGGCCACCTCGTAGATGCCGGCCAGCCCGGTGGCGCCGATCGGGTGGCCCTTCGACAGCAGCCCGCCGGAGACGTTGACCGGGGTGCGCCCGTCCCGCCAGGGCGCCCGGGAGTCGATGAAGTCGCCGGCGCCGCCCGCCTCGCAGAGCCCGAGGTTGTCGTAGTGGAGCAGTTCGGCCGAGGCGAAGCAGTCGTGCAGTTCGACGAGGTCGAGGTCATCCGGTCCTACGCCGGCCGTCTCGTAGGCCCGGGTGGCGGCGTTGCGGGTCACGGTGTTGATGTCGTAGACCACGCTGTCGGTTTCGGTCCAGGGCTGGGTCACCATCACCGAGGCCGAGATCTTCACCGCTCGCCGGCGCTGCTCGCCGGACAGCGACCGGAGCCGTTCCCCCGACACGACCACGGCGGCCGCCGCCCCGTCGCCCGTCGGGCAGCACATCAGCACCGTGTTGGGCCAGGCCACCGGCTCGGCGGCCATGATCTCATCCAGGCTGAAGGCCTTCTGGTACTGGGCCAGTGGGTTGAGCGTCGAGTGGGCGTGGTTCTTTTCCGCCACCCGGGCGAACTGCTCGGCGGTGACGCCGTGCCGGAGGGCGTACTCGGTCGAGGCGTGGGAGAAGATGCCCGGCATCGTCTGCGTTCCGAGCAGCCCCTCGATGGGCAGGACGGACCCGTAGCGGCCCGACGGCGAGAAGGTGCGGGTGCCGGTTTCCCGCCACCGGGCGGCGTTGCCCAGCAGGCCGGCCTTGCCCATCTTCTCCGCACCCACCGCCAGGCCGATGTCCGCCTCGCCGGCCGTCACCGCCAGGCAGGCCACCCGGAGGGCGGTGGCACCGGTGGCGCAGGCGTTGACGACGTTGTAGGCCGGGATGCCCGTCTGGCCCAGCTGGCGCAGCAGGCGCTGGGCAGGATTGGCGTTGGGTTCGTAGGCCGTCCCGAGGGCCATGACGTCCACGTCGGTGAACGTCACGGCGGCGTCGGCGAGGGCGGCGGTGGCCGCCCGGTGGGCGAGATCCACGAGGTCGACACCGGCCTCGTAGCGGGCGAACGGCGTCATGGCGGCACCGAGCAGCCAGAGGTCGGGTGAGGACAACGGTTCCTCCTCGGGGGCGGACGGGCGGGGATCGTCAGGCCGGTTCGAACCGGAAGGTGACCGCCTCGGTGCCGGCCTCGTCGGTGCCCGCTCCCGCCGTCGTCAGCCGGAGGCGCAGACCGGGGGTGAGCCGGGACGGGAGGGGCTCGACGCCGGTGAGGTTGCCCATGACGCAGCCGCCGCCGTCGAGATCGACGACGACCGAGACGTAGGGCACCGGGATCGACGGGCCGCTGCGGTAGACGACCGTGAACGACCGGAGCGTGCCGGTGGTGGCCAGTCGGTGGTCCTCGAACGCCGTCGCTCCGCAGCGCCCGCAGCCGTTGCGCCGGTCGAAGTACCGCGCGCCGCAGGCGGTGCAACGCTGGGCGATGAGGTGCGGCGCCGGGTCGTCGAGCCGGAGGTAGCCGACGACGGGGATGCGGGCGGGGGTCACAGCCACAGCGACGGCGGCGCGTTGTCGAGGTAGACGAGCCCGGCGTCGCGGACGCTGTTGTGGTCGGTGAACACGTGCTGCTCTCCGGCGGCGATGTCGCGGTAGCAGCGGTTGATGGCCGATCCCTGTTTGAGCCCGGTGCTTCCGCTGTGGCGGTAGGCCATGGCGACGACGTCGGCGGCGGTCGTGCAGGCGTGGCTGGTGGCCAGGCGGGCCTGGGCCCGCAGGCGCGGGGTCAGGCCGTCGTCCCGGGCGGCGTCCTCCAGATCCCGCAGCGAGGAGACGACGAAGCTGCGGGCCGACGACAGGGCGGCCTCGGCCCGGGCGTACTCGTACTGGAACAGCGGGTCGTCGATCAGCGTGGGGCGCCCGGGCCGGCGCTTGGAGCGGGCGATCAGACCGATCTCGTCCAGCGCCCGGCGGGCGACGCCGAGGGCGAATCCCGAGTGGGCCACGCACGTCAGCCCGTTGGCGCCGATGCGGTACAGCGGGCCGCCCCGCACCGGACCGGCCCGGAAGAACTCGAAGGTGTAGGGCAGGCCCACCGGCCGGGCCGGGATCCGGTAGTCGACGCTGGCCGTGGCCACCAGCCCGATGACGTCCCAGTTGCCGAGCAGCTCCACCGCCTCCCGGGGGAAGACGCCGACCACGACGCTGGGCAGCCCGTTCTCCAGCCGGACGGGGGACCCGTCGTCGGTCATCTCCCGGAAGCCGCCGAGGAACCAGTTGGCGTGGGAGGAGCCGGAGGCGAAGCCGAACCTCCCCTCCATCCGGTAGCCGGCCGCCTCGGCCACGGCCACCCCGCGGGGGGCGACCTGGCCGGCCACCACCGAGCGGGGATCGCCGAAGATCTCGGCCACCGCCTCGTCGCCGAAGAAGGCGCCGGTGATGGCCATGTTGGCCATGCCGGCCATCAGCGTCCACCCCGCCGACCCGTCGGCCCGGCAGACCTCCTCCACGACCTCGAGGGCGGTGATGAGATCGGCCTCGGCCCCGCCCAGTTCGGCCGGGGCCTGCAGCCGGAAGAGGCCGGTGTCGTGCAGGACCTCCAGCGTCGGGGTGGTGACGGCCCCGTCGGCCTCCGCCCGGCCGGCCTGGCCCTCGACGACCGCCGCCAGCGACCGGGCCAGGGCCACCGGGCCGGCGCCGGAACGGGCCATGACCTGCTGCGATGTCGTGACGTTCATGCCCCTCGATCCGCGGTGCTGGAGGACACGAGGCCCTGGACGGCGTGAAAGTGAACACATACTATCACGGTGTCGTGAAACGAGAAAAGGGCCGGTTCCGGCCCCGCGCTCCGGAAGTGAGCGCATGCTACTTTTGGCGCCCGGCCGCAGAAGGAGCTCGGGGAATGGTGGACCATCGGAACTTCCCGTACGAGTCGATCCCGACGGGTTGGTACCAGATCGCCTGGAGCGACGAAGTGGCGCCGGGCCAGGTCGTGCCGTTGCGGTACTTCGAGCAGGACCTCGTCCTCTACCGCGGCGCGTCCGGCGCCCTGCACCTCTTCGACGCCCACTGCCCCCACATGGGCGCCCACCTCGGCCACGGCGGCTGCGTCGACGGCGACACGATCCAGTGCCCCTTCCACGGCTGGCGCTTCGACGGTGACGGCCGCAACTGCGAGATCCCCTACGCCGAGCGGCCGAACAAGACCCGGCTGCCCGCCTGGCCCGTGGTCGAGGTCGCCTCGCTGGTCCTCACCTGGTACAGCGCGGCGGGCGACCCGCCGGCCTGGGTGCCGTTGGCGGTGCCCGAAGCGGCGGCCTCCCACGCCGGGCATCCGCTGCTGCGCACGACCTGGACCGGCGTGCGGCTCAAGCCGCAGTTCATCGCCGAGAACATCGTCGACGCCGCCCACCAGAAGTTCGTCCACGGCGCCCACGAGATCCCCGAGGTCGAACGCTACGGGGCCGACGGGCCGGCCTTCCGGGTCACCAGCACGATCGTCTTCGGGGAGGGGAAAGAGAAGACCTGGCTGACGCCCGACGGCCGGCCGAAGGCCGCCTCGCTGCTGGTCGAGGCCCACGGCCTCGGCTGCCTGGTGGCCCGCTTCGAGATCGACGCCTCGATCCACATCCAGACCACCACGCCGGTCGACGGCGAGTTCGCCGACTCCCGGGCCACCGTCCTCACGCCGGTCGACGAGCTGATCGACGGGCAGCCGGCCGAGGGCACCGTCCACCGCTTCAAGCACGAGGCGAAGCAGTACGAGCGGGACCTGAGGATCTGGGAGCACCTCCGCTACGTCTTCCCGAACCCGTTGCCCATGCTCGAGCTCGACCGCTTCCGGGCCTTCCGCAACTGGACGACGCAGTTCTACCCCGAGGCGGAGCCGGGCCGGTTCGGCGCCCGCCGGGGTGAGGAGCCGGCGCCGTGACGATGCCGCCCGCCTCCTCCGTCGTCCTGCGCTCGGTGCTGGAGCGCAACGCCGCCGAGCGGCCCGACGAGCCCTGCATCGGCTTCGAGGATGGGTCGGCCTGGACCAGGGCCGAAACGCTGCACGAGGCCTACTCGGCCGGCAACGCCCTGCGGTCGGCCGGGGTCGAGGCAGGCCAGCGGGTGGCCCTGTTCCTGCCCAACGGCGCCCTGTTCTACCGGGTGTGGTTCGGGCTGGCGGCCATCGGGGCCAGCATCGTGCCGGTGAACACCGCCTTCCGGGGTGAGCTGCTCCGCCACCTCCTCGATCTCGTCGACGCGTCGGTGGTGGTCACCGACGGCGTCCTCGGCGAGCGCCTCGACGAGCTCGACGTCGCGGTCCGCCGCCTCGATCCCGCCGGGCTGGGTGGCCCGGCCGACCCGCCGCCGGTGCCGGCCGGGCTCGGGCCGTGGTCGGAGGCGTCGGTGATCCTGACCTCGGGGACCACCGGCCCGTCCAAGGCCTCCATCACCTCGTACCACCAGCTCTACCTGACCGGCGCCTGGGCCACCGTCGACCTCGGCCTCGGCGAGGCCGACACGTTCCTCATCGACCTGCCGCTGTTCCACCAGGCGGCGGCCAGCATGACGCTCGGCGCGCTCTCCGCCCGCAGCCGCATCGCCCTGCGCCGGGCGCCGGCCCTCAACGGCTACTGGGCCACCGCCCGGGAGACCGGCGCCACCATGGCCTTCCTGCTCTCCAGCATGGCGCAGTACCTGGCCGCCCAGCCGCCGGGCCCGGCCGACCGTGACCACCGCCTGCGGTACATGATCGCCGCCCCGCTCCCCGCCGACCCGGCCGGGTTCTGCGCCCGCTTCGGCGTGTCCGATCTGATCACCGCCTTCGGCTCGACCGAGGTCAGCGGCTGCTTCGTCCGCCTGCCCGGCGACCCGCTCGTCCCCGGCTCGGTCGGGCGGCGGCGGCCGGGCTACGAGGTCCGCCTCGTCGACGAGCACGACGTCGAGGTGGCGACCGGCGAGCCGGGCGAGCTGGTGGTGCGGACGGAGCTGCCCTGGAGTCTGTCGTCGGGCTACGTCAAGGATCCGGAGGCCACGGCCATTGCCTGGCGCAACGGCTGGTTCCACACCGGCGACGTCCTGCGCAGCGACGGCGACGGCAACTGGTTCTTCCACGACCGGCGCAAGGACTGCCTGCGACGGCGAGGCGAGAACATCTCCAGCTTCGACGTGGAACGGGGTGTGGCCGCCCACCCCGGGGTGGCCGAGGTCGCCTGTGTGGCCGTGCGGTCGGACCTCGGCGTCGACGACGACGTCAAGGTGTGGATCGTGCCCGCCGCCGGCGCCGGGATCGACCTCGCCGCCCTGGTGGAGGATCTGGTCGGGCGCCTGCCGCACTTCATGGTGCCCCGCTACTACGAGCTGACCGACGCGCTGCCGAAGACACCGACGATGCGGGTCCAGAAGCACGTCCTGCGGGCCCGGGGCAACAGCGAGCGGACCTGGGACCGGGAGGTGGCCGGGCTACGGGTCACCCGCGACGGTCTCGTGCGGCGGTGACCGGGCCCGACCGGCCGCCCGGCCCCGGGGCGGCGGTGGTGGTCGGCGGGGCGTCGGGCCTCGGAGAGGCGACCGCCCGCCGGCTGCGGGACCGGGGCACGCCGGTCACGATCGTCGACCGCGACGGCGAGCGGGGGGCGGCGGTGGCCGAAACGCTCGGCGCGTCGTTCTGCGCCGCCGATGTCGCCGACGAGACCGCCGTCGATGCGGCGTTCGCCGCTGCCGCCGAGGCGGCCTCGGGGGGCGGGGGAGTGCGGGCGGTGGTCAACTGCGCCGGGATCGGCTGGGCCGACCGCCTGCTCCGCCCCGACGGGTCCCGCCATCCCCTGGCCGGCTTCGAGAAGGTCATGCGCGTCAACCTCGTCGGGACGTTCACCGTGCTGCGGGCGGCGGCGCAGGCCATGGCCGGCAACGAGCCCGACCACGACGGCGGTCGCGGCGTGATCGTCAACACCGCCTCGGTCGCCGCCTACGACGGCCAGACCGGCCAGGTGGCCTACGCCGCCTCCAAAGGAGGGGTCGTGGCCATGACGCTGCCGGCCGCCCGCGACCTGGCGGTCCTCGGCATCCGGGTCTGCACCATCGTGCCCGGCCTGATGGACACGCCCCTGGCCGGGACGATGCCGCCCCGGAACCGGGAGCGCCTGGAGGCCAACGCCCTGTACCCGAAGCGGTTCGGGCGGCCGGAGGAGTTCGCCGCCCTGGCCCTTCACGTCATCGACAACCGGTACCTCAACGCCGCCTGCCTCCGCCTCGACGCCGGGATGCGCATGCCGGTGAAGTGACCGCTCGGCCGGGACCGTCGGAGACCCTTGGTAGCATGTGGTTACTCCGGTGCCTTCCGGGCTCCGGGCGAGAGGAAGGCATGCCGACGCGAGCGGAACCCACGGTCACGGCCCCGGCCCCCGGTGACCTGCGGCGGGAGCAGATCGCCGTCGCCGCTCGCGACGTCTTCGCCGAGCGGGGCCTGGCGGGGGCGCGGACGAGGGAGATCGCCCGGGCGGCCAACGTCACCGAGACGGTGCTGTACCGCCACTTCGCCTCGAAGGAGGAGATCTTCGAGGCGGCCGTCCTCGAGCCGGTGGAACGGCTGGCCAGCGAGCTCATGCGGCTCACCGCCGGGTTCGCCCGGGCCGACGCCGGCACCCGCCTCGAGCTGAGCGAGCATGTCCACGAGGAGGTGCAGCGCGTCGTCGAGCAGATCACGCCGCTGCTCGGGATCGCCCTGTTCTCCGGTGGAGCGGCCGGCCGGGAGTTCTACGGTTCCCGCCTGGCGCCCGTCCTCGACGTCACCGTCGACGCCATCCGCCAGGCCATGTCGCCCCGCCAGCAGCGGGTCATGGAGCCCCGCACGCTGCTGCTCACGATCGTGGGGATGTACTTCGGGCTGTCCCTCGACGCCCTCTTCACCGGCCAGCCGGTCGACGGCCCTGGCGCCGCCCGCCAGCTGACCCGGGTCGTGGCCTTCGGCCTGCCGGAGTCCGGCCCCGCCACGGGCGTCAGCGGGAAGCGCCCCGCAGCGACTCCCCGCCGGAAAGGCCGAGCGAGTACAGGTCGCTGAGCTGGCCGGCCAGGGAGGGGATGTCGAGCTCCTGACCCTGCTGGAGCCGGTCCAGCACCAGCAGCAGGTTGGTGCCGAAGATGCCCCGGAGGAGCACCGCCGCCTCGGCGGCGGGGAGCAACCCGCAGGCCACGGCCTCGGCCTGGAGGCGTTCGAGGAACGGCGCCACGATGGTTCCGTAGCAGCGCCGGCCCAGGGCCTGGTCGTCGAACAGGGCCGGCCCGAGCAGGGGGACGATCTCGCCGAGCCGCTCCAGCCACAGGCTCTCGAGGCGCATGGTCAGGCGGGGCCG
>Ga0070741_10008248_pt1 | contig 21024 bp, 15 predicted proteins | sample Coa_R1_4_FD_66440 | JGI IMG/M metagenome (GOLD analysis project Ga0070741, IMG submission 66440) | Surface soil microbial communities from Centralia Pennsylvania, which are recovering from an underground coalmine fire - Coalmine... | ecosystem: Environmental > Terrestrial > Soil > Unclassified ...
TGCCCGTCCAGTAGAAGCTGCCCTTGATCCACACATGATCGAGCGTCAGGTTCGTCTGGTCGCACCGCAGACCGTAGGACTGCCAAGAACACCCGCCGGGGGCCGCCCCGCCAGGCTGATAGACCTTCAGAGCCGACTTGCTGCCCAGATAGCCCACCGTGCCCGGCTTGACATAGCCACCCGCTGGTCCCGTCACCGCGCCCGCGTGAGGCGTCGCGCTACGGCTCAAGGAAGGTGACGCGGAGGCGGACGGGGAACTGCTCGCGGAGGGCGTGGGGCTGCCGGAGCCGGGCGTCACACTCGGCAGCGTGAACGAACTCGTCGCGGAGGACGGCTTGAACAGCACGTCGACCCAGTAGTTGCTTGCGCGGGGAGACGCGACAACGGGCGCCGCAGGCCTGTCAGCGTACTTGTAAGCGCCGTTCGCCTCCTGCGGCTTCGCCTGATTGGCTACCAGGTCTCCACTCTGATATGCGGCCTTGAAGTAGTTGTCGCTAAACGCGTAGTGGCCGTGGGGAGCAAGATAGGAGACTTCGTACGTTGTGGACGGGGCGATGTCGACCGGTGTCGCGAATGTGGCGGCCTGCCAGCCGGTCGGCGCCTCGTTTGTAAAGACGACGCTGTTAAGCAGCGTTCCCGATGCCGACCAGAGTGATCCGACATGGGTTCCGGTGTTGCCCGATCCCTTGTAGAAGCGGATGCCGACGATCTGTCCCGCTACCGTCGAATGGAATCTCAGTCCGACATTGACGCTGGTGGAATCCGGCGATTCGGTGTAGGCCGGCGCCGCTGCTGACCAGAGGCTCTCGATGCCGGATTTCGCGGGCGAGTCGTTTCCGCTCAGGGCGAATCCCAGCGCCGCGCCGGCCAGCGCGAGCACGACGGAGGCGATCACCGCGATCTTCACGGGTCTTCGGTTTCGGGACCGGCGTCCATGACGGCTGCCGCCGCCTCTCGAAGCGCCCGGCGAAGCGTCTGGGGAGTCGTCGAGCGCTGAGAGCGGCCAGGGACTCGTCGCCGAGAAGTCTTCGGCCGGTGACGTGCTGCGTCGTGTCCGCGACATCAACGATCTCCGTTAAGTGACAGATCCTGGCGGCCGACGACTCCGACCGCAGGAACTGCCACGTTGTCATCCACCGGTGATTTGGGCCGTGCACGGGTACCGCGCAGCCTCCGGTTGAGTGGCTGCTCGACGACTCTATAGAGCACCCACGCCGCAAGGAGGCTCATCGCAACCATCACCACGGCCACCTCCACGGAACGGGCAGTGCTCCACGTGCCCGGATCGCCAACCGCCCTGGACAGGACCTTGAGCGTGTATCTGATGACGAGTTGGTGGATGAGGTAGAACGCGAAGGAGACCTCCCCGAGCCAGACCGCCCGGCGCCTGGACCACAGCGAGCCACGACCTCGTACGTCTGCCGTAGCCAGCGCCGGGACGAGCACGGCGAGCGGGATGACGGTGGCCGCTACATACCCGAACCGCACCGGCATGTATCCGACCGCGATGTACGCGGCCACCAGCAGTACCGCGGCAACCGAGGCCGGGATGCGCGGCCAACGGCCGACGCGCACGATGCGCGCCAGCACCATGCCAAGGCAGAACTCGGCGAGGCGCGACGGCGGGAACACGTAGATGAGCCAGTAGCTGGTCGCCGAGGACGATCCGAAGGTCGCGAGCGGCAGGCACCACACGATCGCCGCCAGGCCGGCGGCCAGCGGCCACAGCGCCCGCTCGCCGACCCGGCTCAGCAGCCTGAGCAGGAAGGGGAAGCAGAAGTAGAACAGGGCCTCACAGGAGAGCGACCACGAGACCGTGTTCAGTCCGAAGTACACGGCCGGATTCGGGTCCCAGGCCTGGAGCAGGAGCAGGTTCGGCAGCGCGCCCGCCAGCCGGGACGAGCCGGCGTCCGCCACGCCGGGCAGCGCCAGCAGGCCGGCGATCGCGATGGCCGCGGTGACCAGGTGGTTCGGGTAGATCTTGGCGGCTCTGCGGCGCCAGATCCGGCGGGCCAGCTCGCCGGGCCGCGCCGACCAGGTCAGCACGAAGCCGCTGAGGATGAAGAAGAACGAGACGCCTACCGCGCCGTGCCCGAACAGGTGCCCGACCACCCGCTCACCGGCCGAATCCGCCCGGAAAACGTGCATGGCCTGGATGTGGAAGCCGAAAACGAGCAGAGCCGCGGCGAACCGCAAACCGGTCAGCGAGGGCAACCGCTGATCGGAAACCCCGGGCGATAAACCGGGTGAGTCGGCCAGATCGTTTTTGGGCAGGGCGACATAAGACGTCATCAATTCCCCCCAAGCCGCACTCGATCAGCGAGAAGGATCAAGTACGAGGTCTGCGAAATGCGTCCACCCGGAAGATTAACCGAGCGCGACCGGAACGCGACGGCGTTTCCCCGAATTCGCCTTCAATTCGCGGGTCTCACGCTTCGCCAGGGGAGCGTTTGAATCGGTGTCAGCAAATGATTCTCTTGTTACCAGTGGGAATGGAGAGAAGAAAATCGATTCTCAGGCGGTAGCGGCTACTTGCGCAGGCGTGTCGGTGAGGAAGCCGCCCGACTGGTGCTGCCAGAGTTTCGCGTAGGCGCCCTCGGCGGCGAGCAGTTCGTGGTGGGTGCCTTGCTCGATGATCCGGCCGCGGTCGAGGACGATGAGCCGGTCCATGCCGGCGACCGTACTGAGCCGGTGCGCCACCACCAGCGCAGTGCGCCCTTGCATCAGCTGCCAGAGCGCCTCCTGGACGAGGATCTCGCTCTCCGAGTCCAGGGCGCTGGTCGCCTCGTCGAGCAGCAGGATCGGGGCGTCGCGCAGGATGGCCCGGGCCAGGGCCACGCGCTGGCGTTGTCCGCCGGAGAGTTTCACCCCGCGCTCGCCCACCATCGTGTCGTAACCGTCCGGCAAGCCGTTCACGAACTCGGCGACGTGTGCGGCCTCGGCCGCCGCGCGGATCTCCGCCTCGGTGGCGCCGGGGCGGGCGAACGCGATGTTGTCGCGCAGCGAGCGGTGGAACATCGCCGGGTCCTGAGGCACGTAGGCGATCTGGCTGCGCAGGTCGGCCTGGCCCAGGTCGCGGATGTCCTGGCCGCCGATCAGGATCCTGCCGCCGTCGATGTCGGTCATCCGCAGCAGCAGCCGGGTCAGCGTGCTCTTTCCGCCGCCGGACCTGCCCACCAGGCCGATCCTGGTGCCGGCGGGCACGACCAGGTCGAGCTCGTCGAAAAGCGGCTCGCCGCCGTTGTAGCCGAAGGTCACCCGCTCGAAGCGGATCTCGGCGGGCCGGAAGCTCAGCGGCTGCGGGACCACCGGGTCGAGCACGGTCGCCGGCGTGCGCAGCAGGGCGGTGAACTGCGCGGCCTCGGTCATCGCGCTTTCCAGGTTGCGGTAGATCCGGCCGAATTCGAACATGATCCGCGTCGCGTTCGCGTAGTAGGAGAAGACGACCACGATCGCCGCCACCCCCGCGCCACGGGTGGCGAGCACCGCCGCCAGCAGCAGGCCGAAACCGTTGGTCAGCACCGACATCGGCGCGATGACCGTGTCCACGCGCAGATTGTGGTAGTCCCAGGAGCGCAGCATCAGCCCCCTCGCCTCCGCGACCCGGGAGCGGTGCTCGGCGGCCTCCCGGCGCTCGGCGGCGAAAGCCCGCACGGTGTCCATGTTCGTCAGGCTGTCCGCGACATGGCCCGCGACGCGGGCGATCGCCGCCTCGCGCCGGTCGACCAGGGCTTGGCGGCGGCGGATGATCGGGACCACGGCCAGCGCGGTGACGGCGATCATCCCCAGCAGCACGATCACGAGCCACGGGTCGTAGCGCCACAGCACGAAGGAGCCGAAGGCCAGCGGGACGAAGTTGCCCACGACCTCGAACACCAGGGTGTCGGCGGTCTGCTCGAACCGGGACGCGAAGCTCAACACCCGCTTGGTCAGCGAACCGGCGAAGTTGTCGTGGAAGAACGCGGCGTCCTTGGCGAACAGCTCGTCCAGGCCCACCACGTACAGGTGCTCGATGCCCAGGGCGTCGACGCGGTTGAGGAAGTGGATGCCGATGCGCCAGAGCACCTCCGCGAGCAGCAGAACGCCGGCGAAACCGAGCACGTAGGGAAGCACCGAGCCGAAGGCGAGGTGCGCGTGCTGGGTGATCCGGGTGACGAGGTGCGCGACGAGCAGCGGCGCGAGGTAAAGGATTCCGATGTTGCCTAAGGCCGGGCCCAGCAGGGCCGGTAGCGCGAACCGCCACAGCCGGGTCACCTCGCGGCGGTAGTAGCGCGCCGCGAGCATCACCGAACCCTTGTCCGGTTTCTCCTCCCCCACATCCTGGGGTGATACGGCCATCACGCCGCCTCCTCACTGCGTCGCAGCATGACGCGGTAGGCCGCCGTCAGAACGCTTAGTGTCCCGTTACGGGAACAATGTCGTCCAAGGGTTTTGCCGGCGGGAGGCGGCACGCAGTGGGGTAAGAGACGCGGCTGACCCGGTCGCGGACGCGATCGGTAACCTGACCCTGCTAGATTCCCCGGCGTGCACGAAGACGACAGCGGATCCGTCACCGGACCACCACGCGGCCGCGACCGGGCCGGCTTCGAAGCGTTCTTCGACGCGCACTACCGCGAACTCGCGCGCTTCGCGTACCTGCTGACCGGCGACCACGACGCGGCAGACGACGTGACCGCCGAAGCCCTGGCCGAGGCGTGGAAGGGCTGGACCCGGGTCGCCGGCGCCGACCGGCCGCTCGCGTACGTGCGCCGCATCGTGGCCAACCTCGCCGCAGACCGCACCGCCCGGCTGGTACGCGAGCGCCGCAACTGGCGGCTGTGGAGCTCGGGCCGCAGCGAGCTGGCCGAGACTCCCGACTCGGAGGCGACCGTCGATCTAGGCCGCGCACTGTTGCGCATCCCCGCGCGCAAGCGCGCCTGCGTCGTGCTGCGGTACTACTACGGACTGAGCGAGCAGGAGACCGCCGCGACCCTCGGCATCGCCGTAGGGACGGTCAAGAGTCAAAGCTCCCGCGGCCTGCAAGAGCTCGCGCACCTGTTACGCGGATCGCGGGCCGCCGAGGCCAAGGACCGCGACGCCGGTCGCCGCCGACCCGCGCCGGAAGGAGCGACCCGATGAGCCGACCCCGATCCCGCGACCCGCGTCTGGACACCGCGTGGCTGTCCGGCGCGCTGCGCGAACAAGCCGACGAGCACGAAGCGGATCTCAGCCGTATCGAAGCGCGGTTCGAGCGCCTGACCGTGGACGACTCCCGCCGCGCCAAGGGCCGCCGACTGTCGCGCCCGCTGCGGCTGCGGCTGATCGGCGTGCCGCTGGGCGCTCTGGCGGCAGTGGCCACGGCGACCATCGCGGTCGGCGTGACCCTGGGCATCCGCGAGCGGCCAGCGCACCCGGTCAGCCAGGTCGCGGTGTCTCCGAGCTCGAACCGCTCGGCCGCCGGCCAGCTGCCGCCCTCGACGCCGACGCTTCGACCCGCCGGAACCGCCTCACCCCGCAGCGAATCCAGCCCGACCTCCGCGCCCCCAGCCGGTCCGGTGACTGCCGTCGCGACCTTGGACTCGCACAGCAACCAGTACTGGACTCAGGAGAACCTGACCGTCACCGTCACGCACGCCGTCAAGGCGCTACACGTCGTCGTCACGGTCTCCGGCGGCGCCACCGTGAAGTCCACCGGGTCGTGGACTACACTCCTCGCTCCGCAGGTGGACTCCGCGGTCAGCCAAACGCCCACCGGACTGCAGTACGACTTCGCCCTCAAGCCCGGTCAGACGTTGCAGCCCGCGACCTACGTCTTCGGCTTCCAGTTCAACCGCCCGGCCGGACACGCCTTCGCGCTCGACGCCTACACGGTCACCGCGACCACTGTTGACGGCACCGGTCCGGCATCCGCGTCCGGCAATTTCGCAGGGTAAGAACTCACAGGTGGTGGTTTCACCACCTCGAAACGTTTCGGGCGCGCTGATGCAGCACATGCGCCCCGCCGCGCCCATTCTGGATCGGGTGTTTTCGAAACCGTTGACGCAATATTCGAAGCGGTCCATAGTGATGGTCGCGCGCCGCTCGCGTGCGTTCATCTTTATCAGCGTTCGACGTCGGCGTGATCCATCAGCCTGTTAGCGGTAACAACGCGCGCACTTCGGGGAAGGTGGCGTCAGCTATGAGCGAGACCTGGGAAGGCATAACCCGGCGCACGGGTCTTCAGGGATCCTTGGCGGCCGGTGTGGCAGCGGCGCTGCCCTTGAAGGACGCTGCGATGCCCGTCCCGAGCGTCAGCGCCGTCATCGACACGACGAAGACCGGCGAGCCGATCTCCAAGTACCTCTACGGAGCCTTCTCAGAGCACATCCAAGGCTTCATCTACGGCGCGCTGTGGGCGGAGGTCCTCGCCGACCGCAAGTTCTACTACGCCGTCGACGACCAGGATCCGACCGTGCGCAAGTGGCGGCCGCTCGCCGAGCCCGCGACGGTCACGATGGACTCGACCGCGCCGTACGTCGGCGAGCAATCGCCGGTGGTGGCCCTCTCCCCCGCGCAGCCGCGCGGCATATGGCAGGCCGGCTTGGCACTCGCAGAGAAGGAGTACGTCGGCCGGATCGTCATCGCCGGCGACCCCGGCGCGCACGTAGTCGTGACGCTCTCCTGGGGCAGCGGCGAGGGGCAACGCGTCGTCGTGCCGGTCAGAAGACACTGGGCGACCGTACCGTTGCGCTTCTCCTGCCGTGCGGGCACCACGAACGGGCGACTGGAGATTGCGGGCACCGGAACCGGGAGTTTCAAGGTCGGGGCCGTGTCTCTGATGGCGGCCGACAACGTGGCGGGTTTCCGCAGGGACACCGTCGAACTGCTCCGGGCGATGGACTCCGGGCTGTGGCGCTTCCCCGGCGGCAACTTCACCTCGGGATACGACTGGAAGGACGCGGTCGGAGACTCCGATCGGCGCCCTCCCAAATGGGACCACGTGTGGAACTACCCGCAGCCGAACGACATCGGCACCGATGAATTCCTGACCCTGTGCCGCCTGATCGGCGTGGATCCGTACCTGTGCGTCAACAGCGGCTTCGGCTCGGCCCGCGAAGCAGCGGAGCTCGTCGAATACGTCAACGGCGATGCCGAGAGCCCGATGGGCCGGATCCGGGCCGCCAACGGGCACCGGGAGCCCTACAAGGTGAAGTACTGGAACATCGGGAACGAGATGTTCGGGTTCTGGCAGCTGGGGTACATGACGCCGTCCCAGTACATGATCAAGCACAACCTGTTCGCCCAGGCGATGAAGAAGGCCGATCCCTCGATCACGATCGTCGCCTCGGGTGTGTTCCCGGCGAGTTTGACGATCCACAGCGAGCCGTTCTACATCGACCCGGACACCCGGAAGATCGTCCACCCCACGCCGGTCATCGTCGAGTACGGGTCCGAGACCGACTGGAACTACCGGCTGATGAAGAACGCCTGGGGCAATTTCGACATCATCTCAGAACACACCTACGGTGACCCGCACCGGTACGACCTCACGCTCGGGGAACGCGTCGACGTCACCGAGTCGGTTCTGGACTCCGTGCGCCGGGGGGCGAACTACATTCACGCGGTCAGCGAAGACTGGCAGCTCTACAAGAAGGACTTCCCGCTGGAGCGGGACGGCATCAAGGTCGCCATCGACGAGTGGGCGTACTTCGCCGGCGGCCTGAGGGGCGTTCTGGCCACCAGCCTGATGCTGCACGAGATGTTCCGGAACACCGACTTCATCGTCATGGGCGCCTACACGACGGGCATGAGCTGGCTGTCGTTCAACGCCACCGACGCCGTTTACAGCGAGCAGGGGCTGATGTTCAAGCTTTACCGGCAGCGCTTCGGGACGGTGCCGGTGGCGATCTCCGGCAACTCGCCGCAGCCCGCGCCGAAGTGGCCGGCCGGTGGCGATCAGCCGAGTGTCACGTCCGGCAGTCCAACGTATCCGCTCGACATGTCAGCGGCCTTGTCCGCAGATGGCAGGACACTGACCATCGCGGCCATCAACGCGACCGCCGACTCGCACAGCGTCGACGTCAGCCTCGCCGGCTTCGCCCCACGCAGCCGCGGACGACTGTGGCGCCTGACCGGCCCCAGCCTCGATTCCACCAACCAAGTCGGGAAACCGCCGCAGGTCACCGTCACAGAGTCCGCATTCGACGCCGGGACGGGCGTGGTGTCAGTTGAGCCCTACAGCGTCGAACTGCGTGCGTACACCAGGCGTTGAGCGGCGAATAGCCGCGAGCCGCGCCAGGGTTATGAGCAGTGCGGCGCCTCCGGTAGCGCACTGCTGATCTCGTCGCCCACAGTGTGACAGTGCCCTGCCTGGTGGCCTTGCGGCGGCGGCACGTCCAGGGACGGGTTGCGGTCGAAGAAGCCGACGGGTTTGAGGGTGAAGCCCACGTACTCGCACGGCATGATCGGCCAGTCCTCGGGCCGAGGCAGGTGTGAGGTGCCGAAGGTGTGCCAGAGCACGACGTCGGTGTCGACCAGGTCGCGTTCCTGCGTGACCCAGGCGCCGATCCCGTCGCCAGGGTGCTGATTCGGGTAGTCGCCGGCCGCGTGCATCTCCTTCGGGTCGAAGCGGGTGACCCACAGGTGGTGGCGGGCGAACTCGGCGCGCTTGGCCAGGTCGCTCTCCGGCGCGGCCAGCAGGGTCGGGCCGGTGAAGGGCACGAGCTTGTAGCCGACCGGTTCGCCGAAGCGGTTGGTGACGTTCGGGTTGACGATCTTCCAGGTGCGGGCGGTCGCCGGGTTGCACGCGCGGCGCGCCTCGCGTTCGTTGGCGATCGTGGTCTTGCGGGCGACGATGGCGTTGCCGCGCTCGTTGCCGGGGCCGATCGGCAGTCCGACCGCGTCGATCTCCAGCACGGTGTTGTCCGGTCCGTCGATCTCCGGATCGATGCGCATGTTGAACAGGTGCTGGTGGTTGGGCGCGTCGAGCTGGGGCGCCACGAGCGTGCCGTACTCGGGGGTCTCTCCGGGCGCGACGGCCCGGGTCTGCACGATGCCGGTCAGCTTCGCCTCGAACTGGATCGTGCCGTCGAGGTAGAAGTACCAGAAGAACCCGTATTCGTAGTTGCCGATCGTGTGGATGGCGGAGACGACGAAGCGGCGGGAGCGGCGCACCTCGGGCTGCTCGGTGTAGCGGAAGTTCCAGTGCTTCCAGAGGATGCCGTAGTCCTCCTCGTGCATGCAGATGGCGTTGGCGATGGTCTGCGGGGCGCCGGACTCGTCGGCGAGCACGGCGTCCATGTAGCGGATCTCGCCGAGGCAGTCGCAGCCGAGTGTGAGCGAGCCGACGGTCTTGCCGAGGTTGTACTCCCCGGCGTCGAAGACGTTGCGGAAGTAGAAGTCGTTGCCGGTGTCGCCGTAGGGCACGACCATCTCGCTGATGGCGGCGCGGTGCAGGATGGAGCGGCGCCGTTCGCCGTCGAGGTAGGACACGTCGCTGATGACGAGCCCTTCGACGGCGTCGATGTGCGCGTGCAGCCGCCAGCGCTGCCACTCGATGACGTGCCCGGTGACGGTGAACGACGGCCCCTGCGGCTGGGTGATCTCCAGCGGCCGCAGATCGGTGCGCAGCGGCCCGACGCTGGCGACGTCGTAGTTGCCGCTCTCCGGCGGCAGCGGGATCGGGTCGCCCTCCTCGATCGCGGCGACCGTCTTCTCGTTGCAGTCGATGACGAACACGAGGTTGCCTACCGGGCGCGCGTAGCCGTTGTCCTCGGCGAACTCCCGGACGTAGGCGCTGGCGCGGATGATCCTTCGCAGTGGGTTGACACCGTCGACGGGCAGCGTTCCCGTGGACCACGGGTCGATCTGCAGCAGTTCGAGGTCGTGTACGCCGTGGCGGGCCAGGGCGGCCACGGCGGCCGGGTCCTTCTTGACGATCTGCTCGAGCTCCATGATCTCTTCGATCATGATGGCGGGCTGCACGCCGGGGATGTGCGTCCAGTCGGCGATGGCGCCGCTGACTGTCCCCGATTCGACGGTCAGCTCGACGCGGGCCTCGTAGGTCGCCGCGTCGGCGCGGTCGTAGACGACGAGGAACGCGGCGCGGGTCGGCGGCGGCGCGGACGGCGCGGAGTTCCACTGGCGCACGGCCTGCTTGTCGGGCGAGGCCGTGCGCACGAGCGGGAACCGCGGGTCGGTCAGTTCGGGCCTGCCGGACCGGATCGCGGCGACGGCAGCGGTGATCTCGTCCGCGTTGAGCGGGTCGTACGGGTGGCTGTTGGAGACTGCGGCGCTCACGGACGTCCTTCGGGAGGAGGGGTGGCGGAACGGGCTCGGGATGACGGGACTACGCGGGGCGCAGTTCGTCTCCGACGGCGTCATCGAGGACGGCTGTCTCCGCGGCGGCGGAGGCGCGGCCTCGCCGGGTCACGGCGACCGACCAGATCACCCCGGCCGCGAGCCAGATGGCCAGCGACCACGACACGGTGTCCAGCGGACTCGGGGCCTGGTAGAAGGCGCCGAAGACCGCGCCGGCCGAGACCAGCGTGCCGGCGGTCGCGGCGGTCACCAGCTTGACGCGGTTCACCTGGTGCCACAATCCGCGGGCGCCGGCGACGCTGACGGCCAGGTACATCAGCGCCAGGCCGGTACCGCCGAACCCGGCCATCCAGCCGAACATCGGGGCCCACTGCGGCTGCAGGACGCCGGGCTGTCCGGTGGCCAGGGAGAAGACGCCGTTTCGGGCCACGACGAGGATGACGCTCGCCGCGGAGACCCCGCCCACCAGCGCCGCGCCGACGATCGGGGTGCGGAAGCGCGGGCTGACGGTCGCCAGCGCGGAGGGCAGCCGGCCCGCCCGGGCCATGGCCAGCATGCCCCGGGTCGCGGCGACGCTCACGCCGATGGCGACGGCGGTGATGTCGACGATGATCAGCACGGAGACGAGGTCGCCGAAGCCGGAGGAACCGAACGGGGCGCTGGAGGCGAGGGCCTGCAGCGGGAAGACGCTGTTCTTCCAGGCGGTGGCGTTCAGCCCGAAGCCGATGTCCTGCGCGTACGCGGTAAGCAGGAAGTACGCGCCGACGATGGTCAGCGACCAGAGCACGGCGCGCGGGACGTGCTTCTTCGGGTTGTCGGTCTCCTCGGCCAGGTTGGCGGCGGACTCGAAGCCGATGAACATGTTGATTCCGTAGAGCACGCCGTAGAGCAGGTCGAGGCGGTGGACCGAGAACGGGTTGAACGGCTGGGCGGACAGGCTGTGGCCGCCGAGCCCGCCCTTGGCGATGATGTAGATCGAGAAGCCGGCGACGACGGCCGACGAGATCAGCACCAGCGCGAGTTGCGCCCGCACGGAGACCTGGACGCCGATCACGACGATGGCCAGGACGACGGCGATGAAGGCGAGGGCGAGCGGCCACCAGGGGACGTTGACGTTGAAGGCGGTCTGCAGCAGGTCCTGGGTGAGGCCGCCGAGCACGAGGAACGTCGCCGCCGCGAGGATGAGCATCGCGCCGAAGTACACCCATCCGGCGACGGTCCCGGCCGAGGGGCCGAAGGTGTCGCTGACGTACTCGTAGAGCGAGCCGCACAGGTGGATGCGCTTGGCGTACTGGGCGATCACCCACCCGGCGCCGAAGATGCCGATCCCGGCGATGATGATCGCGACCGGTGTCGCGACGCCGGCGCCGCGGCCGGTCGCGGAGAGCCCGACGATGAGCGGCAGCAGGCTGGCCACGGAGAACACCGGGCCCATGAACCCGACAGACTGGGCGAGCACGCCCGTCATGGAGACTTTCGCCCGCCCGAGGGACGCTTTCGGGATATCGCTCATCTCAACTCCTGATGATGGCGGGGCGTCGGCACCGACGCCAGTGTGTACGATTTTCGAACTTGGTGTACGAATATTGCGTAGATGTTGGCGTCGGATGAACCGGCTGTCAACGACTGGCCCGAAGGCTGCTACGCGTCGAGCACAGGTGCGAAAGTGAGCAGAATTCGGTTGGACTGCTGGACGAGGAGCGCGCGCACTTCGCGGCGGAACGCGGCGAAGTCGGCGTCGGCGGCCAGGGCCTGCCGCCGGTGCGCGCGGTCGGCGAGATCGGCGAACCGCCAGTGGTAGACGAGCGTGTTCAGCTCGCCGATCTCGACGGTGTAGACCCCGGCGGGCTCGCCGAGATGTCGGACTTGAGGCTCGCGGCCCGCGCGGTGCCAGGCCTCGAGGTAGCGGGCGGCCCCTCCCGGCACGAGCCGGTAGTTGCGCTCTTCGAGGATCACGGCACGCCGCCCCTCTCGGCGGGCCGGCCGGAGTCGCTGCGTCGGCGAGGTGCGGTGAGCCTGTCGGCGAGACCGGTGATCGCTGGTCCGACGCCGTCCAGGTCGGTCATGGCCGCTACGAAGCGGTCGGGGCGGACGAAGGCGACGTTGCGGCCTTGGGCCTGGAACCAGGGGCGCAGATGGTTGTCGAGGTCTTCGATGACGACGGTGTCGTCGGACACGCACGGCTGCGCGTGGTGGCGGGTGCCTGCGCGCGATTTGAGTATTTTCACGACGCGCGGCTGGAAGCGGCGAACGGCGGCGAGTTCGTCGCCTGAGAGTCGTGCGAGCGGGTCGCATTCGAAGCCCAGGACGGCGAACCACGGGCCGAGCGCGTCGTCGAGCCGGACGTGCGAGCCGGCTGGCATCTCGACCATCGGCTGAGGGAGCATGCGGCCGACGCTCGGCGCATCGCCCGCGTCACCATCGTGTGCGACGAAGCCGGCGCGGTAGTCGGGGACGGGCTTGAAGCGCATCTCCAAGATCCACGCGCGGATCGCGGGTGCGAGGGATGCGGCGCGCAGGGTCAGGTCACGCAGTCGCGCGGCGGACAGCCGCTTGGGTGCGAGGACACGGCCGAGTGTCGTGGACAGCTCGATCATGGCTTTCGCGTGCGGACGGCGTTCTGCGTCGTAGGTGGCCAGCAGGGATGGGTCGGCCTGCCCTCGGACGATCGCGGCTAGCTTCCAGCAGAGGTTGGTCACGTCTCGGATGCCGGTGTTCATGCCCTGCCCGGCCCACGGCGGCATCAGGTGCGCGGCGTCGCCGGCCAGCGCGACGCGTCCGGCAACGAAGCGTGCTGCGATACGAGAGTGGTGCGTATAGACGCGGGCGCGCAGCACGTCGGCGGCCGCGGGGGCACCGGCGTGGCGCTGTAGCAGGCCCTTGACGCTCTCGGGTGCGAGCAGTTCGTCGGCGTCCTCGCCGGGAAAGAGCATGAACTCCCAGCGCCGGTGATCGTCGGGCAGGTGAGCGGACACGTACGGGCGCCGCGGGTCGCAGCGCAGAGCGGTATAGGGAGCGTCGAGCGGATCCTTGGCGCAGTCGATCACGACCCACTTGCGCGGATGCGTCGAGCCCTCAAGCGGGATGCCGAGCTGACTACGTATCGAACTGCGGCCACCGTCGGCGGCGATCACGTAGTCGGCGCGGACCTCGCGGGTCTCGCCGGATTCGTCCGCCATCAGCAGGCTGACGCCGTCGTCATCCTGTTTGAGTTCGCGCAACTGTGTGCCGAGGTCCATCCGAACGTGCGGGAAGCGCCGCAGTCCTTCGCGCAGAACGGCTTCCGCCTTCGGCTGCATGAAGATGTTGCGTTTGTGCCAGCCGTAGTCGCGTGCACTGGGACGGATGTCGGCCAGACAGCGACCCGCGGCGTCGAAGAACTTCAACGGCACATTCTGGATCGCCGTGCGCACTATCTCGTCGGCCAGGCCGCCGCTCTGGAACGTGCGCAGGCTCTCGTCATCGACGCCGATCGCACGCGGGTACTCGACGATGTCGCGCTCCCGGTCGACGATCAGCGTGCTGACGCCGTAGACGCCGAGCAGGTTCGCGGCCGTGGCTCCTACCGGTCCGGCGCCGACGACTGCGACCGACACGTGCTGCGTCGTAGTCATGGCGCGCCGCCGCCGAGGAATGCGGAGACGAGCCGGATGAACTCGGCGGGATTGTCGTCGTGCACGTAGTGTCCGGCCTCTGATACTTGCGCCCAGCGCAGCGACGGCTGGCGTTGCGCCATCCGCTCACAGGTTTCGCGCGGGAGGAAGTCCGAGCGGGCACCGCGAATGACGAGAGTGGGGCACCGCAACGCATCGACGCAGGCCCACAGATCGATCGGCCCGGCGGGATCGCCGGCGAGACGCGCTGCGGCGATGCCCGTCATGTCGAGGCTCCACTCGTAGCGCCCCTCGTCGGTGCTTCGCACCGTGTTCTCGATCCGAGAGGCCAGCGCGGCGTCAGTGATGTCGGGACGCAGCCGACGCCAGTAGGCGCGCACGGCTTCGAGGCAGTCGAAGCCGGGCGGCGTCTCGCGCATCTCCCGCAGGATCCGGTCCGCGCCGTCAGTGCTCGTCGACGAGCCGGGGCCGATGTCCTCGACGACGAGCGCGGTGACCTGGTCGGGATGGCGCGCGGCGTAGGTGTAACCGATCGCGCCGCCCAACGAGTGGCCGACGAGGGCGAAGCTGCTCAGCCCCAGCAGTTCGGTGAGTTCTTCCAGATCGCTGACGTAGGCGTCGACGTAGTAGTCGCGCTTGGGATCCCAGGAGCTCTCGCCGCGGCCACGCAGGTCGGGCGCGATCACGCGATGCGTCACGGCGAGGACGCGGGCGGCCGGCTCCCAGGTGCGGGCGTAGCTGCGCAGCCCGTGCACCAGGACGATCGCGGGCGCGTCGGGTTCGCCCCACTCGAGGTACCGGCACGTCAGACCGTTGATGGTCGCGTGACGGCTCGACGGCGTGGTCGTGATCATGGCGCCCCCTTTCCTCGCTCGCCGCTACCGCAGCCCGTCTTCGCCGCGCACCTCATCGGCTGTCAGCCCGCCCAACCGGGCGTGCAGCCGACCGCGCGAGGCGAAGGCGAAGGCGACGACGACTTCGTCGGGGCGCGGGGCGTCGCCGAACGCGATGGAGATGGTGTCGTAGTTGGACCGGACGTACAGTGCGTCCTTGTGCGCGAGCGGGATGTCGATGGTGCCGCCTGCGGCGGCGACTTTGCCGGTAGAGGGCACCCAGGACTTGCCGCCGCCGACCGCTTCGCGCACCGGGTCGGCGAACAGCTGGGTGAGGAACGCGTTGCCGTGCTCGTATTCGCCGGACACCCCGACGACGGCGGCTTTGCCGTAGCTCTGCATCGGCGTTCCGGCGGCCGCTTCGACGATCCGGCGGCCGAATTCCCGGCCCAGCTCGTCGGACTTGGCGACGATGTCGCTCAGGTCCTCGCTGTAGCGGCCGGCGTAGGGGTTGTGGACCGCCGCGGCGATGACGATGCGGCGGATCGGCGCCCCGTCGGGAAGCTGCCCGGTCTCGTTGGCGAGGACCTCCTCGAGGTGCGTGAACCACTTGCGGACGTGGTACGGGCCGAAGTTCGCGGCTGGCATGTTCTCGCAGGCTCCTGGTTCGCTGTGCGCGCGGCTGGACGGTGGGTGGCGGGTCAGGTGTAGAGGGGGTCGAGCACGACCGGCTCGCTGGGGGCGTGATGTTCGCCCAGGACGCGGCGGCCCTCGGCGTCGTCGGTGACGGTCTCGGCGAAGAACTCGAACCGGTTGCCGTCCGGGTCCTCGAAGTAGAGGCCGAAGCCGACCTTGTGGTCCGTGGTCTTGACGACCTTCACGTCCTTGGACAGCAACATCCCGTAGAGGCGGCGCAGATCGTCCACGTCGCCCTCGATCTCCAGCCCGTAGTGCTGAAGGCCGAGGCCGCCCTGCTGCGCGCCGTCGGCCGCTCTGATCAGCGCGAGATCGTGGTGCTTGCGGCCGAAGGAGAGGAACACCCACTGCGGCCCGCGCGCCGTGACCTGCATGTCGAGCACGTCCGCGAACCAGAGCGCTGACGCCTCGGGGTCGCGCACGAAGAGCGACAGGTGCGTGCGGTTGATCACGGGCTTGACGGTGCTGTGCGCGGCCGGTGAGAGCGCGGTGTCGGTCCCAGTCCCAGTGTCGATGTCGATGTCGGTCATGGCTTGCTCCAGGTCTGATCAGTGATGAGCGGTAGAGACCACGGCGGCCACGGCGGGAGTCCAGGCCACGTCGGTGATCTCGGGGAACTCGCGCCACTCCTTGGTGAAGCTGCGGCCCGCGTCGGTGGAGCGCAGCAGGTGGCCGTACTTGGTTCCGGCGAAGACGAGATCCGGATCGGCCGCATGCGTGCCGAACGCCCACACGGTCGAGTTGGCCGGGACATCGAGGGCTGATTCGCTCCAGCTGGAGCCGAGGTCGTCGGAGCGGAAGATGCGCGTCGTGGTGCCCGGCGTGCCGTCGCCGATGCCGAGCAGCATCGAGCTGGTGCCGGGGAGGCGGGCGACCAGCCGGGTGTAGTAGATGCCCCAGGCGTCCTTGGTGCCGGTGCGCGTCCAGGTCTCGCCGTCGTCCTGGCTGACGAACAGGGCGTTGACGACAGCGCAGACCAGCGTCTTCGGCGGCCCGTCGAGCACCAGGATGCAGTGCACGTCGGAGACCGTGACCCCGTGCGGCAGCTCGCGTGCGGCGCCGTCGACGCGTTCCCAGGTGTCGCCGCGGTCGCGGCTGCGCCACAAGCCGCCTTCCTCGACGCCGAACCAGACGGACTTGGCGTCCACGTGGTCGTAGACGGCGGTGAGGATGCGGGGTTTGCTGACACCGGCGCAGCGCTCGGGCAGTTGCGGAGGCAGCCGGTCCCAGGTCGCTCCGCCGTCTCCGGTGCGGTAGACCGCCGCGCGCGACGGTGCTCCGGTGCCAATCAGCATGCTGTCCGGGTCGTTCGGATCGATCGCGATCGACCAAACCTGCATGTCGTTGAAAGGGGATTCGACGCGGGTCCAGTGGGTGCCGGCGTCGTCGCTTCGGGCCAGGCCTATGTCCGCGCCCGCGAAGACGACTTCCGGCCGTTCCGGGTGGACGGCGAGTGCGCGCACCACGGCGTCGAATTCAAGCCCCTGATCAAGCGGGATGCGGTTCCAGGTGGCGCCGTCGTCGTTGCTGCGCAGCACCCCCTGCCCGGCGGTGGCGACGAGTATCGTGCCGTCCATCAGTGCTCTCTTCTTTGTCGATCGGCTTTCACAGGAAGATGCCGCGGGTCAGGCCGCCGTCGATGCCGAGCGATTCGCCGGTGATCCCGCCCGCCCGTGGTCCGGCGAAGAAGCAGATCGCGTCCGCGACCTCCGCGGCGGTCAGGACCCTGCGAATCGGGGTGCGGGCGATGAAGTTGCGCTCGACCTGCTCCGGGGAGATCCCTTCAGCCGCCGCGTTCTTCGCGTAAAGCTCGTGGATGTGCTCGGTCTCCACGACCCCGGGATGCAGCGTGTTGATGGTGATGCCGTCCGGACCGAGCTGGTCTGACAGCACCTTGGTCATATGCACGATCGCGAGGTTGCGCATGCCCGACAGCGCGTGGCTGGAGCGGCCGGTCAGTCCGCCGATGTTGACGATCCGGCCGTAACCGTTCGCGCGCATCAGCGGAGCGACCGCCTTGATGCAGCGGAAATAGCCGACGACCTTCGTGTTCAGGTCGGCCAGCAGCGCGTCCGGATCGGCCTGCGCGATGTCGTTGCGCACAAGGCCGGCGGGTGCGGCGGCCCCGTTGATCAGGATGCTGACCTGGCCGATGTCCGCGGCCGCCGCGGCCAGCGCGGTGACCGATTCGGTGTCGGTGGTGTCGGCCGACACCGGGAAAACCTCGCCGCCGAGGTCGGCGGTGATCTCCTCAGCCGCCGCCTGCAGGACAGGCAGTCGGCGAGCGGCGATGACGACCTGCGCGCCGCGAGCGACCAGGGCGCGGGTGACGGCCTTACCGACGCCCAGTCCGCCGCCGGTGACGATGGCGACCTGCCCGCTGAGCTCCTTCGGGTCGGTGAGGGTGCTGATATAGGGGCTCAAGTCGTGGCTCATGTCGTGGCTCATGTCAGGTTCACCCACACGCTCTTGGTCTCGGTGTACTGCTCGAGCACGGCACGGCCCATCTCCCGGCCCCAGCCGGACTGCTTGTAGCCGCCGAAGGGCGAGGCGGGATCGGTGAGGTTGTAGCAGTTGATCCACACGGTTCCGGCCTTGAGCGCGGCGGCGATCCGGTGGGCATTGGTCAGGTCGTTCGTCCACACCCCGGCCGCCAGTCCGTAGGGGCTGTCGTTGGCCTTGTCGATCAGGTCGTCCACGTCGGTCCAGCGCATGGCGACGAGTACGGGCCCGAAGATCTCCTCGCGCACGACGCGCATGGCGTGCGTTGTCTCGGTCAGCACGGTCGGTTCGAGGAAGTAACCGGACGCATACTCGGCGTCCAGCCCAGCCGGCCGCGAACCTCCGCAGGCCAGCTCCGCGCCGTCGGCGAGCCCTGATTCGATGTAGGAGCTGACGGTCGCCAGCTGCCGCGCGGAGACCACCGGTCCCATCTGGGTCGCGGGATCGTGGCCGGGCCCGACGACGATGCGGCGGGCGTGGTCGACGAGTGCTGACATGACCTCGTCATAGATATCCGCGTGCACATATAGCCGAGAGCCTGCGGTGCAGGTCTGGCCCTGGTTGAAGAAGATGCCGTCGCAGGCGGCCTGTGCCACGGCGGCCGGATCGGCGTCCGGCAGCACGATGTGCGGCGACTTGCCGCCCAGCTCCAGCGAGACCTTCTTCATGTTGCCCAGCGCCGCCGCCGTCACCAGCCGGCCGACTTCGGTCGAGCCGGTGAACGCGACCTTGTCCACGCCGGGGTGTGCGGCGATGGCGGCACCCACGACGCTGCCGAGTCCGGTGACTACATTGACCACGCCGGGCGGGAAACCGGCCTGCTCGATCAATTCGGCCAGCCGCAGCGTCGACAGCGAGGTCTGTTCGGCGGGCTTGAGCACAACGGCGTTGCCCATCGCCAGCGCGGGAGCGAGCTTCCACGCGGCCATCGACATCGGGAAGTTCCACGGCACGATCGCGCCGACCACGCCGATCGGCTCGTGCACGGTGTAGTTGAGCACGCGCAGCCCGCCGCGCGGGGAGATCGGGATGGTGGAGCCCTCGAACTTGCTCGGCCAGCCGGCGAAGTAGCGAAACAGCTTCGCCGTCGTGCCGACGTCTACCGCTCGTGCCACCGAGACGGGTTTGCCGTTGTCCAGGGACTCGATGAGCGCGAGTTCGTCGGCGTGCACCTCGACAAGGTTTGCCAAGGCGTGCAGCAGCTCGCCGCGCTGCAGAGGACTGATATCGCGCCAGGCCGGATCGGCGAGCGCGGCGCGGGCCGCGGTGACTGCGGCGTCCACATCGGCTTGGTCTGCGGCGGCGAGGGTGGCCAGCTGTCGGCCGGTAGCCGGGTTGACCGAGGCCATGGTCCGTCCGCTATGGCTCGGCCGCCACTCCCCCGCGATCAGCAGGCCGTGATCGCGAGCGACGAAGCCTGCGACGCCGGCGGGCGTCGTCGCCGGGATGCAGGGGCCTTCCAACACGGTCATAGCGCCATCTCGATCAGGTGCGGGCCGCCGGAGGCGACGGCGTCGGTCAGGGCGGTGCGCAGCTGCGCGACGGTGCCCGCGCGTTCGGCGCTGACGCCGAATCCGGTCGCGAGTGCGACCCAGTCGATGCGTGGCTCGGCGAGGCTGGTCAGCGCGGCGGCCTGCGGGCCGAAGTCGGTGTTGCCGTGCCGCTCGAGTTCGGTGCGCAGCACGTTGTAGGTGTGGTTTGCCGCGATGAGCACCGTGACGTTCGCGTTCTCTCGTCGCATCGACCACAGCGCCTGCGCGGTATAGAGGCCGCTGCCGTCGGACTGGAGCGCGATGACAGGCCGATCCGGTGCTGCGATCGCCGCTCCCAGCGCGCACGGCAGTCCCTGTCCGATGGCGCCGCCGGTGTTGGTGAGCACTGTGTGTGCGGGCGCTGAGGCGGAGGCGCTGTAGAACGGATAACCACAGGTGCCGCCCTCGACGGACACGATCGCACCCTCGGGCAAGCAGGCCGCGACGACCTGTCCGACGGTTCGCCCGGTCAGCGCGTCACCCTCTGCTGGAGCCTCAGCCATCGCGGCGGGAGCCGGTATCCGCGCCGCACCCGCGCCGAGCAGATCGGCTAGTTCGAGCAGGGCTTCCTCGGCGTCTTCGTGCGGGCGTGCGAGGCGGATGAGGGAGCCCGGTTGCGCGAGCAGGCTGGGCAGGCCGGCGTACCCGAAGTACGCCACCGGGTCCTCGGCGCCGGCGACCACGACCTCGCCTCGATCGAGCGCCGCGACGGCCTGCTCGGGGAAGTAGGGAAGCCGATCGATGTTCGGCAGGCCGCCGCCGCGTTCGGCCCGCGCCGGATATGTCTCGCCGAACAGGACGGTGCCGAGGCTCGCGGCGATGCGGCCGGCGGCTTCCTGCCCCAGACGAGACAGACCATTGCCGCCGAGGAGGAGCGTCGCGCGCGGTCCCGCCTCACGCAGGCGCGCCGCGACATCCTTGATGTGGTCGCTCCCGACGCGGATGCGCCCAGCGCGGCTCTCCGTCTCAGAGTCCTGTTCAGGCGCTGGTGGCTGCGCTGCCTGCTCCTGCTGGAAGTCGGCCGGCACGATCAGCGTCGAGACGCCGAGCATGCGGTGCGCGTCGTCGATCGCGCCCTGCGTCACCGCGCCGATCTCGGCTCGGTCGCGGACCGTCCGCACGCACCCGACGGTGGTTGCCAGTGCCGTGATGTCAGAGGTCAGCGGTGCGTCGAACGGCAGGTGCCAGCTCGCGTGATCGCCGATCACGTTGACCAGCGGCGTGTTCGCGCGGCGCGCGTTGTGCAGGTTCGCCAGACCGTTGGCCAGGCCGGGTCCGAGGTGCAGGACGGTCATCGCGGCGTGCCCGGCGATACGCGCGTAACCGTCGGCGGCGCCGGTGCACACGTTCTCGTGCAGTCCGAGCACGGCTCGCACGCCAGGCACCCGGTCGAGCGCTGCCACCAGCGGCATCTCGGTAGTACCGGGATTCGCGAAGCACACCCGCACGCCGCGCCGGGTGGCGGCACGCACGAGCGCCTCGGCTCCGGTGACAGCTTCGTCGATCAAAACCCGCTCCGTGAGTGCGATTATCGTACATGAAGTACGCTTATCGGTAAGGGTAGACGGA